>ERZ773158.939-NODE-939-length-30417-cov-13.625947_pt1 | contig 30417 bp, 26 predicted proteins | sample MGYA00511918_ERZ773158 | MGnify/ENA primary metagenome ERZ773158 (study PRJEB29015, sample SAMEA2737876) | human gut metagenome | biome: human gut; feature: human-associated habitat; material: faeces | place: China | collected 2012 ...
GAGGCCGAAGCCGATGTCCGGGATGTTGTGGGGGCCGGTGACGCCGCCGGTGAGCATGGCCGCCAGCATGGCCCCCAAAAGTCCGTAATTTTTCAGCACGGCTCGTTTTTCCATAGCACTCCTCCTGTCTGCCAGCCCATGGGGGCGTGGCCCTGTGAAGGGAGTGTATGCGGGGGAGAGCCTGCCCCATGCGTCAGTCTGCCAGATACTCCAGATAGTCGCTCTCCGTGGCGAACAGCTGATAGCTGCCGCCCACCAGTCCCATATATCCTCCGCTGACGAAATAACCCTTCATATCCGGGGCCTCCTTGCTTGATCTTGAGGCTATTATAAAAGAGAAACTGTCCATTAAAACGGACAGTTAGGCTTTTCGTATGAGAAAAAGTGTGGTACACTGGAGGAAAAAGGAGGGCGGGAGACATGGCCAAGAGCGGGAATCAGAAGGGGAAGCTCCTCTATCTGGCGGAGATCTTTCACCGGGAGACGGACGAGGCGCACGGACTGACACTGGCGGAACTGACGGAGCGTCTGGCGGCTTACGGCGTGCAGGCGGAGCGCAAGACCCTGTACGCCGACATGGAGGAGCTGCGGCGCTGCGGGCTGGACATCGACAGCTGGAAGGAGGGGCGGGAGTACCGCTACCGGCTGGCGTCACGGGAGTTTGAACTGCCGGAGCTGAAGCTGCTGGTGGATGCGGTGCAGGCCTCCCGGTTCATCACGGAGAGCAAGTCCCGCAGTCTCATCAAAAAGCTGGAGTCGCTGGTCAGCGTCCACGACGCCCGGCAGCTGCAGCGGCAGGTGCTCATCGCCGGGCGGGTCAAGACCATGAACGAGAGTATCTACTATAACATCGATAAGCTCCATACTGCCATCGGAGAGGGAAAGCAGATCCGTTTCCAGTACTTTCAGTGGACGGTGGAGAAGAAGGAAGCGCTGCGCCGGGACGGCGGGTGGTACTGCGTCAGCCCATGGCATCTGCGGTGGGACGACGAGAACTACTACCTCATTGCCTATGACGCCGAGGCGGACCGGGTGAAGCACTATCGGGTGGACAAGATGAAGCGCATCACCCTGTTGGAGGCGCCCCGGTTGGGGCAGGAGCGGATGGCTCGGTTTGACCCGGCTGTATACACCCAGCGGCTGTTCGGAATGTACGGCGGTCAGCCGGTGCGGGTGACGCTGGAGGGGGAGAACGAGATGGTGGGCGTGCTCATCGACCGGTTCGGCAAGGAGGTGCCGGTGCTGCCGGTGGACGGGACGCACTTTCAGGCTTTCGTGGATGTGGCGGTGAGCCCCCAGTTCCTGGGCTGGGTGGCGGGCCTTGGCGGCGGCCTGCGGATCGTGTCGCCGGAGCCGGTGGTGCAGAAGATGCAGGCACTGGTGCAGCGTCTGGCGGAGCAGTACTGTGCGCCGGATGGGGACAAGACATCTGTGTGACGGTTTTCTGACAAAAATAAGTGGAAATTTACTAAAAAGCAGCTCTCGATGTATCGAAGAGCTGCTTTTATGCAGTATATACAGAAAAAAGCGGCGGCGTGCCAATTTGATTGACGGGAGTGACAGCGAAATACACAAAATATATTACGCAAAATGTACGTATAGCGATATTGACAATACGTTAAGAACTTGTTACACTCAAGCTAACGGACGGAAAGGTCCGCCGGCAGAGGGCGGACAGGCATCCTGACGGTGGCAGTTGGCGGAAGGAGGCGCACAAGCCCACTGACGAAGGGCCGGACCGTTTGAAAAGTGTAGGACACAAGCAGAGACTCAAGACCCGAAGTAACACAATATGAGAAGAATGAGGAGGCAACTATGCAACACAGAAGACCCCGCCTGATGGCGAAGATCCTCGCGTTTGTTCTGGCAGTTTCCCTCGTATTCCCTGTGTCTGCCTTCGCCAGCGTGGCTGATCTGGCGGATGAAACCCGTGTTCCAGGCAAATCTCTGGCAAATACCTACCCCAACCTGCCGGTAGACTGGCAGGTATCTCTGGCTGAGGACACCAAGGACGTCACCGTGAGGGTTCCCGTATCCCTGACCGCTGACGAGCTGACCGCCGCCATCGAGGCGCAGTCCATCAGCTTCTCTCTGGTACGTGACGGCGAGCGTCAGTACCTGAACCCCGAGAAGTTCCCCAACCCCTGGGAGGGCGGCACACTGGACCAGTGGGTCACCCAGAACAACAAAGAGACCGTCCAGATGTTTGACATCAAGGAGATGGTCGTCGAGACCGACAACGACGGTAAGGTGTATCTGAAGGTCCTGATGGACATCAACTGCTACTTCTACACCACCCGTTTCGGCGCCGTTGACTACAGCGCTCCCCACAACAACGGCGGTGCGTATCTGGACATCTGCGGCTACTTCAACTTCAACGCCATCGTGGCGGAGAAGACCGTGGGCAGCGTGGCTACGAAGGTCGTTCCCTATGACACCTTCCGCACCATCTATGAGCTGTACGACGATGTGGATGCTCTGGCCAACGCCGAGACCGATCTGTACGTCTCCCGTGAGTCCATGGGCCGTTCCACCACCGACGGCTACGACATCCCCTACGTGATCATTGCCGACCAGAAGGCGTCCGTGGACCGCTGGCTGGAGTACACCGAACTGGTGGAGCAGGATCCCGATCTGGTCCTGGCTCAGCTGAAGGAAGGCAAGTGGGATGACCTGCGTGTCCCCATGTTCGCCTCCAACGTCCACTCCAACGAGAATGCCGCCGTCAACGGTATTCTGGAGTTCGGCCATATGCTGCTGGAGAACGAGACCGTTGACGTCAAGACCCTGACGGGCTTCACGGATGCCGGTAAGGCGCTTCTGGCCGAGGAAATGGCAAGAAACAATGCCAAGACCCCCGACCTCATCAAGGATTACGCCTCCTATCTGGGCTACATCCGCGGCGAGAACGGCTACAACCACTGGACCACCAGCGGCTCCTCCAAGGGCCTGTACTCCGGGCAGCTGGATCTGGAGAAGTACTACAACGTTGAGAGCGAAACCGTGAATATTAAGGAACTGCTGACCGACGTGTTCGTCGTCATCGTTCCTGAGCAGAACGTGGAGGGTTATGAGCACATGACCCGTACCACCGGTCAGGGCTATGACCCCAACCGTGACGAGGCCAACCAGACCCTGTTCGAGGATGCCAACGCTATGGCTCTGGTGAACAAGTTCAACCCCATGGTCTTTACCGAGATCCATGGCCGTGTGGACGCCGTCCTCATTGAGCCCTGCACGCCTCCCCACGAGCCCAACTATGAGTATGACCTGATCGCTGAGCAGTTCATCAAGCTGGGCGAGGCCGTCGGTGTCGGCGCCATCGCCAACAACCCCGATCACAACAGCTTCGAGATGCCTTTCCGGGATTTCCTGAGAGGCAGCGAGGATTCCCCTACCGGCAAGGAGTGGACCCAGCCTTGGGATGATATGACCACTGCCTACGGTTCTCAGTATCCCGTGCTGATCGGCACCGCCGGCATCACTTGGGAGCTGCCCGTGTACAGCGATATCAGCGCCGAGTACATGGTTCCCTACGGCCTGATGACCCAGGCTATGTTCATCCGTGACAACAAGATCTCCATGCTGGAGAATCAGGCCAAGCTGTTCTCCCGTGGCGTAAACAACACCAACTCCAACGCCGATGTGGCTCCCTGGTACGTGAACCAGTACGACGAGACCGGCGCTCAGGCTGAGCTGATGCGTCCCGTGTACGACGGCGAGGGCCAGAACGGCAACTTCTACCCTGAGTGCTACATCATCCCCCTGGATCGTGACAACCAGAAGAACCTCTTCGACGCCGCTGCGGAGCTGAAGTATCTGACCCGCAACGATGTCAAGGTCAACGTGGCCACCGAGTCCTTCGTCTATGACGGCGTGACCTATCCCGAGGGAACCACGGTCATCTCCATGTATCAGGCCAAGCGTTCTCTGGCTAACAGCCAGCTGTACGACGGCACCTTCATCAGCGTGTGGTCCGGCCTGTACTCCGAGAGCTTTGCCCAGCGCAGCCATGCTCGTGGCTATGACCGCATCATCGTGGCCGAGCCCGCTGCCTACGAGACCATCATGCAGTCCTGCCAGGCTACCATCGACTATGAGGGCACTCTGGCCGCTCTGGCTGAGTGTACCGCCGACTTCGACGGCGTTGAGAACGCCGATGTCATCATCGACAACGTCTCCAACGATTCCGCCAATGCCGTCAACGCTCTGCTGAACGCCGGCAAGACCGTGGATCAGGATGAGAACGAGTTTGCCGAAGGCGCAGGTGTCGAAAAGACCCTGAAGGCTGCTGCTGAAAAGTATGCTGACAACGAGACCATCACCGCTCTGGCTGCTACCGTGTCCGAGCAGTGGGCTGCCTACCAGGCCAACCCCACCGGCTACTTTGACAGCGTTGAGCTGATGGAGCTGGATACCATGATCGGCGGCAAGGGTGTCAATGACCCTGCTCTGGTGGAGACCCTGTGCGCTAACAGCGCTGACGCCATCGACTGGCTGGACGAGCAGGGCATCACCCTGCACAGTGTTTCCAGCTTCGGCGGCGCATCCGTCAAGCGCATCCATCGCCCGGTGAACGCAGAGGGCAAGACCGTTTCCGTGGGTTCCTACATGATCCCCCTGCTGGAGGAAAACTGTGAGAAGGCTGGTGTCCAGATGATGCTGAACACCACCGCCACCGAGATCCTGACCGATGACAACGGCGCTGCTGTTGGCATCAAGGCCACCGGTGCTTCCGGTGAGACTATCACCATCAATGCCAAGGCTGTAGTGCTGACCACCGGCGGTTTCGGCGCAAATCTCGATATGGTCGTTGAGTACAAACCCGAGCTGAAGGGCTTTATGACCACCAACGCCCCCGGCATCCTGGGCCAGGGCATCAAGATGGCACAGGCCATCGGTGCTGACACCGTGGATATGGATCAGATCCAGATCCACCCCACCGTGGAAGCTAACACCGCTGCCCTGATCACCGAGGGCCTGCGCGGCGACGGTGCTGTGCTGATCAATTCCGAGGGCAAGCGCTTCATTGACGAAGTCGGTACCCGTGACGTTGTCTCCGCCGCTGAGATCGCTCAGCCCGGCAGCTACAGCTGGCTGATCATTGATCAGAAGATGGTCGATGATTCCAGCGTCATCCAGGGCTACATCAAGAAGGGCTATACCTTCGAGGGCAAGACCTACGAGGAGCTGGCTGAGCAGATCGGCGTGGACGGTGCCGCTCTGGCCGAGACCATGAACACCTGGAACGGCTATGTTGAGGCCAAGAACGACCCCGACTTCGGCCGCACCAGCTTTGCAGACAAGCTGGATACCGCTCCCTACTATGCCATCAAGGTCACCGCAGGCGTGCACCATACCATGGGCGGCCTGAAGATCAACACCAACACCGAAGTCCTGAACGAGAACGGCGAGATCATCCCCGGCCTGTTCGCAGCAGGTGAGGTGACCGGTGGTGTCCACGGCGCAAACCGTCTGGGCGGCACTGCTGTCTCTGACTTCGTTGTCTTTGGCCGCATTGCCGGTGCTGCTGCAAGCAAGTACGCTGCATGAAACGCCTGAAAAGCTGGCAGAAAAATCTGATCTTTGCGGCCGTGGTGCTGGCCGCGGCAGCACTCCTGTTCGTGCTGTACCGCGCCAACGCCCCCAAAGCGGAGCCGCTGGTGGCCGTGGTCGATTTCGGCGACGGCATCACCGAAACGATCCCGCTGGACGAGGACCACGATTATCTGTATGATGTGGGCGATTATATCGTGCATCTGCAGGTAAAGGATGGGGCTATCGCCTTTCTCGACAGTCAGTGCCCGGACCATGTGTGCGAGCAATTCGGCTGGCTGAGCGAGCAGGATGCCTGGGCCGCCTGTGTCCCCGCCGGGGTCTATGTAACGGTGCAGGCCGCAGAAACAGAATAAAACAAAGAGGCCGCCGTGCAGGATCATCTCCTGCACGGCGGCTTCTTGTATAGGGGAAAATGTTATTTCACGTATTTGCCTTCGCAGATATTCTTGCAGCAGGCGCTGATGGGGAACCAGCAGCAGTCCCGGCAGATATCGGCCAGCATCTCGGGGGTGGCTTTGGCATCGATCTCCCGAATGAGAGCCTGATAGTCGTATTCCTTTTCCTCCAGCCCGAAATACTCCACAGTCTTGCGGTCGTACCGCTTGACCTTTTCCTGCGTGTCGCACAGGTCGGTGCCCAGCTTGTTGGGGCAGCAGGAACAGAGGGTGTCGGTGGAGAAGGTGAGCTGGATCTTCGTCCCGGGCACCTCCCGCAGCTGGTGAACGACATCGTTCATGTGCTCCACAAAGGCTTCGCTGTAGCCGTGGCCGGAGTAGCCCTGGGTGCAGAGCAGGTGATGCGGGCGCAGTACGATGCTCATGCTTTTTTTACCCCCGGGATCCGCTTCCGGATGTTCAGGCCCAGCACGCAGGCCAGCACAGCCTTGATGATGGCGGTGGGGATGAAGGGAAGAACGCAGGCGGAAACGGCCACAGACACGGTGCTGTGGGCGACGATCACGAACAGGATAACACCCACGATATAGTTGACCACGGTGCCCACGACAACCGCCACGGGGAAAGCACCCTTGAAGGCATCCCTGTGCTCCACGCCAAGGCCGATGATGTAGGCCATGATGGGGAAGGAGATCAGGAAGCCGCCGGTGGGGCCGACAAACTTGTCGATGCCGCCAGAGAAGTTGGCCAGCACGGGCACGCCCACAGCGCCCAGCAGCAGGTAAACGAGCGTGGCAATGGCGGACAGCTTGGAGCCCAGCACCACAGCCGCCAGCGTGATGGCGAAGGTCTGCATGGTCATGGGTACGCCCAGCGGCATGGGGATGGAGATCTGTGCCATCACGGCGATGACGGCGGCAAACAGGCCCGCGTAGCAGATATCGCGCACCGAGAACTTACTGGTCTGATTCATAGAAAAAATCCTCCTCTGGTTTGGTACAAACAACGTCCCGATTAAACCAGAAAGCGGCAGACAGGTCAACTTGCGATTTGCGCAAAGGTTTACAATCTGTGAAAATTTGCTGAAAAGCGTTCAAACGAAATTTGGACGCTTGTGTATCCGGGCAAAATGCGATACACTACACCTATACATAGGAAAGGAATCTGGCAGGCCGCCCTCCGGCGGGCCTGAATCTGATAGGAGGAACATGATGATCTGGAACAAGAAGAAGGACGGCGCGGAGAACCCGGGTGCGGAAACGCCTGCGGCACAGACAACCAAGGCCCCGGTGCTGTTTTTGCAGAAGAACTGGAAATGGCTCGTGCCGGTGGTCTGTGTGGTGATCGCGGGCGGTGTGTTTTTGCTCAAGCCCAAGAGCGCCAGCACCACAGCCGTGGACCCCAGCTATCTGGAGGCCAGCCCTGAAGTACGGGATGTCTCCAACACCCTGAGCGGCACCGGTACCCTGAACCCTGCCAACACCTACACCGTGAAATCTCTGGTGGAGGGCAAGGTGCTCACCGGCGAGTTTGAGGAGGGCGACGTGCTGGATGAGGGGAGCATCCTCTACACGCTGGACAGCTCGGATGCTTCCACCAACTTTGAAAAGGCCGAAATCGCCATGCAGCAGGCACAGCGCAGCTATGACAAGGTGGTGGATCGCCAGTATGTCCGTGCCGAGGTGGATGGCACCGTAAGCACCCTGAAGGTCGCCAAGGGCGACGAGGTGACCAGCGGGCAGGAGGTCGCCATCATCCGCGACAGCTCCAAAATGCTGCTGACGCTGGAATTCCCCGCCGCTGATGCCGCCAATTTCAGCGTGGGCCAGACCGCCCAGGTAACGCTGGACGGCACCTTTGAGCAGCTGGACGGCACCGTGACCAGCGTGACCGGAACGGATGCACTGAGTACCGGCAACCTGCTCACCCGCACCGTGACCATTGCCGTGCGGAACGCGGGCGGCCTGACCACCGCGCAGGCGGCCACCGCCTCCATCAACGGGGTCAGCTCCATCGGCTCTGCCACCTTTGGCTATCAGGCGGAGCGTACCCTGACCGCACAGGCTGCAGGCACCGTGACCTCCATCCATGTGCAGGAGGGTCAGACCGTTGCCAAGGACGATATCCTGATCGAGCTGAGCGGCGATGACCTGACCGAGAGCATCCAGTCGGCCTCTGAGACCCTGCGCAGCGCTGAGATCTCCCTGCAGAACCTGCAGGATACCATGGCCAACTATACCGTCACCTCTCCCATCAGCGGCACCATCATTGAAAAGGATGCCAAGGTGGGCGACGCGGTCAAATCCGGCGATACCCTCTGCGTCATCTATGACCTGAGCTATCTGGAAATGGTCATCAACGTGGACGAACTGCAGATCAGCTCCCTGTCTGTGGGCCAGAAAGTGCAGATCACAGCCGATGCCGTGCAGGATAAGAACTATGTGGGCACTGTGACCCGCGTCTCCATGAAGGGCACTTCCAACGGCGGCACCACCACCTACCCGGTGACCATCCGCATTGACGAGACCGACGGCCTGCGGCCCGGCATGAACGCCAATGCCGAGATCGTGGTGGCCGAGGCCGCCAATGCCCTGACCGTGCCCAATGCGGCCATCGTCCGGGGCGGCTATGTGCTGGTGACCCAGGATTCCCCCAGCGCCTCCAAGGCGGATACCACCATGGAGGCCCCCGAGGGCTTTGTCTATGTGGCCGTCAAGACCGGTGTCAGCGATGATGATTACACCCAGATCGTCAGCGGCATCCAGGAGGGGGACACCATTGGTTACGACCCCAACTCGGTCAGCAGCGACAGCTACTATGACGATGGCAGCGGCATGATGATCTTCTGATGGGAGGATGGAATGAGTGCTCTGATCGAATTTGATGCGGTCTGCAAGTATTACCAGATGGGCGACACCACGGTAAAAGCTGCCGACCACATCACCATGAAAATAGAAAAAGGCGAGTTTGTTGCCATTGTGGGCCAGTCCGGCTCGGGCAAGTCCACCTGCATGAACATCATCGGCTGCCTGGATGTGCCCACGGCGGGCACCTACCGGCTGAACGGCCGGGATGTGGGCAAGATGAGCCGGAACGAGTTGGCCTCCATCCGCAACGAGATGCTGGGGTTCATCTTCCAGCAGTATAATCTTCTGCCCAAATTAAACCTGCTGGAAAACGTGGAGGTGCCGCTGGTCTATGCGGGCATCCCACGCGCCGAACGTCACCGCCGGGCCCGTGAGGTGCTGGAGCAGGTGGGGCTGGGCGATAAGCTGAAAAACAAGCCCAACCAGCTTTCGGGCGGCCAGCAGCAGCGCGTATCCATCGCGCGGGCGCTGGTGCGCAACCCGGCGATCATTCTGGCTGATGAGCCCACCGGCGCGCTGGACAGCCACACCGGCCGCGAGGTGCTGGGAATGCTGCAGGACCTGCATGGGCAGGGTCATACGGTGGTGCTCATTACCCATGACAACTCCATTGCCGTGCAGGCCGACCGCATCATCCGGCTGGAGGATGGTCAGGTGGTCTACGATGGCGACTCCCGCGCGCCGGAAGCCATCGTCCAGCCGACGCTGAACTTTGAACCAGCAGAACAGGAGGGGAACAAATGATCATTGAGACCTTCCGTCAGGCCCTCCAGAACGTGTGGAGCAACAAGCTCCGCACCTTTTTGACCATGCTGGGCATCATCATCGGTGTCATGGCGGTCATCGTCATCGTGGGTCTGGGCAACGGCATGACCCAGAGCATGCGGGACAGCTTTTCAGCGCTGGGCACGAATGCCCTGTCCATTCAGGTCTGGGGCTACGGCTCCCGCACCGCCTCGGTGGAGGATGTGTATAAGATCGCGGATAAGAACAAGGAGCTCATCTCCGCAGTCTCGCCCCAGATCGATTTCAGCAACAACACCCCCAAGGTGGGCACCACGACCTATCGCTACGGCACCAGCGTTTACGGTGTGGACGAGCACTACGCCGAGATGAAAAACTATACCCTCGCCCAGGGGCGCGGCCTGCAGTACATGGACATCAAGGACAACAAGCAGGTCTGCATCATTGGTGATTACCTCAACCGGGCGGCCTACGGCGGCAACGCGGTGGGCCAGACCATCAAGCTGGGGGCCTACAAGTTCCGGATCGTGGGCGTGCTGAACGCCAAGGTGACGGACAAGAACATGCAGCAGGGCTCCGATGATGACTGCATCTATCTGCCCTACACCACGGCCATGCGGCTCTCCAACCAGTCCAGCGCCAAGAACTTTGTTGCGATTATGAAGGACGAGAGCCGGGCCAACGAGGCCAAGGCGGTGGTGGAAAGCGGCCTGTACGACCTGCTCAAGAGCGACAACGCTTATTACATCTACAGTGCCAGCGAGTGGCTGGAGGAGATGAACGAGATGATCAACATGGTCATCATCATCCTTACCGGTATTGCCAGCATCTCGCTGCTGGTGGGCGGCATCGGCATTATGAACATCATGCTGGTGTCGGTGACCGAGCGCACCCGGGAGATCGGCATCCGCAAGGCACTGGGTGCCAAGGAGCGGGTGATCCTGTCGCAGTTCGTGGTGGAAGCTGCCACCACCTCCGCACTGGGCGGCGTGCTGGGCATCGTCCTTGGCTATATCGTGTCCATGGCGGCAAACCGCATCCTGCCCATGATCTCCAGCGACATTGATGTGACCGTCAGCCCCTCGTTCAACTCCATCGTGGTGGCCTTTGGCATCTCGGTGGGCATCGGCGTGCTGTTCGGCTATCTGCCCGCAAAGCGTGCCGCAAGGCTGAACCCCATTGAAGCGCTGAGATATGATTAAACCTCTTACCGTTTCGGTCTGGCTTTGCCAGCGCCTTGCGGAGCTCCCCTGATAGGGGAGCCAGGTATAGATGAAACCCTTATTTAAGGAGGATTTTCCATGAAAAAGCGAATCCTTGCATTTCTGCTGGCGGTGAGCATTGCCGTGTCGATGCTGGTGCTGCCGGCATCGGCAGCGGGCAACGCAAACACGGCGGTCCAGCTGTCCATCACGCTGGGCGCGATGGACAGCAGCCAGCAGGCTGCTCTGAACGCTGTGGTCACCCGCGGTGCGCTGGCCCGGATGCTGGTGTCCTACTCCACCTACCGCGAGAGCGTGGGCTCTCAGGGTACGGTGGGCACCCTGTTCACCGACCTGCCCGGCACTTCGCCCTATGCACCCTATGTCCGCATTGCGGTGCAGAACGGTTGGATGAACGGCTACACCGACGGCTCTTTCCGGCCCGACAACGCCGTGACACTGGAAGAAGCGGTCACGGCCATCCTCAAGCTGATGGGCTATAAGATGACCGACCTGAGCGGCTCCTTCCCCAACGCACAGCTGAACAAGGCCAGTGAGCTGGGCCTGCGCAATCAGGTGGACCGCAGCCAGGGCGAGGCGCTCAACTACGAGGAGTGCGCCCTGCTGTTCTACAACGCTCTGACAGCCAACGCTGCCAGCGGCAGTGCCTACGGCAGCAGTCTGGGCTTCACGGTCTCCAACGGTCAGGTGGATACCTCCAGCGTCATGCTCAAGAGCCTGAAGGGCCCCTTTGTGGCGGGCGATACGGTCCAGCTGCCCTTTGTTCCCAAGATGGTCTACCGCAACGATAAAGCGTCGGAATCTGCGGAACTGAACAAATACGACGTGTATTATTACAGTGAGAGTTTACAGACACTGTGGGTCTACACCCGCCGGGCCGCTGGCCGCATCACGGCAGTTTCGCCCAGTGCCAGTGCCCCCACCAGTGTAACGGTGGCAGGCACCAGCTATACGCTGGGCTCCTCTGCGGTGGCCTCTCAGGTGTCCTCCCTCAACGGCGGCGGCGTGGGTGAGGTCGTCACCCTGCTGCTGGGCATGAACAATGAGGCTGCCGGGATCGTGACCGGCGAGGAAGCCGACAGCGTGTTCTACGGTGTTGTGCAGACCGCCACCCGCAGTCTGGTGGAAGAGAACGGCGCGGATGTTCTGCAGAAAGTCTCCGTCATGTGCACCGATGGCATTGCCCGCACTGTGAACGTGGACAAGAGCCTGAACTTTCCGCAGGGGTGGCTGGTAGAGATCAAGGTCACCCCGGAGGGCGAGAGCGTGGAGCACATCGAGGACCGCCGCGTCAACGGCACCATCAATACCAATGCCACTGCGCTGGGCGCTGCCGCCCTGGCCGACGATGTAGAGATTCTGGATACAACTTCGGAGGGTGTGGCTGGGACGGTTCGTCCCAGCCGCCTATCGGGGGTAACACTGAGTGACCTCGATGTCCGCTACTATACCGTCAACGATGCCGGACAGATCGACCGGCTCATCCTGAACGATGTGACCGGCGACCTGTGGAGCTACGGCGTGCTGGACGATGTGAAAAATCTGGCCATGAATTATTCTGACCTGAAGAGCCTCGTCACCGGCATTGTGGCGGGAGATTCCGCTTCCGGCACCACGACCACGACAGGCACCACCACCGGATCGACCACGGGCGGCACCGACAGCTCCGGCTCTGCCTCGGGTACCACCACTGTGACCGGTACCACGGCGGCAGACCGCCTGTCCAACCTTCTGGTGCCCACCACCAGCGAGATCCTGTGGGGCATCGTTTCGGGCGATATCCTGAGCACGGCCTGGCAGAAGCTGACCAGCAACACCGGCTCCCTGATGAGCATTGGCTTCCAGCAGATCGCGGAGATCACGGGCACCCCCTTCAAGCAGATCTTTAACTACATCGGCGGCGGGGCGACCTATATCTGCTACGTCAACGGCGCGGCGGCCAGCTACACCACGGCCATCAAGTATCCGGTGCTGGCGGGCGGCATTGCCGTGCGGCGGGAGACCACCGGCTCTGTCAAGGCCATGATGCAGCTGATGCCCCTGAAGATCGACAAGGTCGGCGCGGCCTCGGTGCTCTCGGGCAATGAACGCTACGAGATGGCAGACAATGTGCAGGTCTACCTGTGGTACAAGGGCCAGTATTACCCCACAAAGCTGGCTCAGGTGGATGCGGACGGCTACCAGCTGACCGGCTGGTACGATAATTTCGGCTGCGCTGCCGGAAAAAAGGTCCGCGTCATCATTGCGGTCAAGAACGACTGATGCTTTATTACAGCGGCCTGAGCCGCACACTGCGGCAGCTGCGCTGGGTGCTTTACCCGCGCCGCTGCCCTTTTTGTGACCGGGTGCTGGGGAACCGGCCTGCCTGCCCGGACTGCGCCGATGGGCTGGAAGAGCTGCGCCGTGCACCCTCCATGCGGCTGCGCGGCTCCGAGCACTACCTGGGGCGGCTGGATGGGGCAGCCGCGCCCTACCGATACACCGGCCTTGTCCGCCGCGCGGTGCTGCGGGCGAAATATCAGGGCGCGCCCTGGGCAGCTGTGGAGCTGGGCGTGGAGATGGCCCGCCTGCTCTTTGGCAGCGAGATCAGAATGCATGGTTCTGAGCCCCTGCCCGAACCGGTACCGGGCCTTGACCGGGGTTACGACTGCATCCTTCCTGTACCGGCCTCCAGCAAAAAGCGCGGCTACAATGTGCCGGAGCGGATGGCACAGCCCCTTGCCCGGGCGGTGAGTGTTCCGGTGGTCACAGACGCGCTGATCCGTGCCCGCTCCACCCGGCGGCAGGAGGGACTTTCCCTTGACGAGCGGCTGGCCAATGTGGCGGGTGCCTTCCGGGTGGCACGGCCGGAGGCTGTGGAGGGAAAGCGCATCCTTCTGGTGGACGATGTCCTGACCACCGGAGCCACGGCCTCGGCCTGCGCACAGGCTCTGCTGGATGCCGGTGCGCAGAGCGTGTTCGCTGTGGCGCTGGCTACGGTGGAGTTTCCGCAGCCGGTGGGCAGCACAACGGCCATTGCCGAAAATGAAGAAGAAATTTGAAAATAGTGCTTGACAAAACACCATTCTTCGGGTATACTGATTGAGCTGTGAGCGACAAGCTCGATCAGATGTCCGGGTGTAGCGCAGTTTTGGTAGCGCGCTTGAATGGGGTTCAAGAGGCCGTGAGTTCGATTCTCGCCACTCGGATTGAAACAAGACCGACGATTTCAAAAGAGATCGTCGGTCTTGATTTTTTATTCGGCTGTTTTCGGTGCGCTGTCCCGGAGGGGCGGGCACCGCTGCAAGGAGGGCGAGTCTATGAATGCTGCACTGCGCCGGGATGCGGATGTGATCCTTCGTTCCAGCCTGAACGCTGTTCTGCCGGATGAGGCGGTGCGCCGCGCGCTGCGGGATCTCCGGCCCGGGAAGGGCCGGGTGCTTCTGGTGGCGGCGGGCAAGGCGGCCTGGCAGATGGCACACGCGGCGGTTGAAACGCTGGGCCGGGTGGATGGCGGCGTGGTCGTGACCAAGTACGGCCATGTGAAAGGTGAGATCTCTGGGGTGACCTGCTATGAGGCGGGCCACCCGGTGCCGGATGCAAACGGTTTTGCGGCTACCCAAAAGGCGCTGGAGCTGGTGCAGGGGCTGACCGCCGGGGATACGGTGCTGTTCCTGCTTTCCGGCGGCGGCAGTGCGCTGTTCGAGCAGCCGCTCGTTCCCGGGGCAGAGCTGCAGGACATCACGAGCCAGTTGCTGGCCAGCGGGGCCGACATTGTGGAGATGAATACCATCCGCAAGCGGCTTTCCGGTGTGAAGGGCGGGCGGTTCGCGCAGCACTGTGCCCCTGCGCAGGTGTTCAGCATCGTGCTGAGCGACATTCTGGGGGACCCGCTGGATATGATCGCCAGCGGCCCGGCGGTGCCGGATACCTCCACCTGCGCCCAGGCGCTTGCCGTTGCGGAAAAGTATCATCTGGCATTCTCAGCACAGGCTCGGGCCCTGCTGGCGCAGGAAACGCCCAAAACGCTGGACAATGTGACCACCCGGATCACTGGCAGCGTGCGGGAGCTTTGCCGTGCCGCGGCCAGTGCCTGCCGGAATCTGGGATATGAACCGGTTCTCCTGACCGACCAACTCTGCTGCGAAGCACGGGAAGCAGGCAGCTTTCTTGGCTCTATTGTCCGCACCCAGGCAGGGCAGGGGAAAAAGCTGGCCTACATCGCGGGCGGCGAGACCATCGTTCACCTGACCGGAAAAGGGCTTGGCGGAAGAAATCAGGAGCTGGCCCTTGCGGCTGCGCCTGCCATTGCCGGGCTGAACGCGGCGGTGTTCTCTGTGGGCAGCGATGGCACAGACGGCCCCACCGATGCCGCCGGCGGCTATGTGGATGGGGCTACCCTTGCCGCGCTGGAGGCCGGGGGCTGGAGCGGATACGCTGCTTTGCAGAACAACGATTCCTACCACACCCTGAAAGCAGTGGATGGCCTGATCATCACCGGGGCAACGGGTACCAATGTCAACGATGTGGCGGTGGCCCTGATCGGGGAAGAAACACCGCCTGTGGGCCAGGAAGTTTCCCCGGAGTGGTGATTGCATTCCTCCGTTGAGTATGTTATACTGAACAGCGAACTGAATAGAAAACAGCAGGTGCGTACCGCCCGCGGCTCTGGCCGGGGGCAGGCACGTTAAAAGGGAAGCGGGTGCAAATCCCGCACGATCTCGTCACTGTGATAAGGGAGTTTACCGCCAGGGTGCAGCTGCACCGGTCACTGGAACGTATGTTCCGGGAAGGCGGCGGTGGATGTTGAGCTTTCAGCCAGGAAACCTGCCCGCTGTTGGTACGGGGGCGCAAGCCCCAGATCACGAGGAATTGGTTGTACCCAAAAAGCCTGAAAAAACTGAAAAGGGCCTTTTTGCTTTGCCGTCCCGCAAGCAGAAAGGCCCCTTTTGTTTTGCCGGGCGCTCTTTCCTGTACCTTCTGTTCAGCAAAAATCATGTTCAAAAACAGGAAAGGAACGAACAAAAATGAGAAAACGCACCATCCACAAAGCAGCGGCCGCTCTGACCGCTCTGGCCCTCTGCGCCGGTGTACTGACCGGCTGCGGCGGTGCCGCAAGCAGCACCACTGCTTCCAGCACGGCAGGATCTGCTGCCGGCAGCGAGGTTTCCGGCGAGGAGGCTGACGAATTGGCCGCAAAGAACGTTGCAGACCTGATCGATGCCATCTATGTGCAGGAGCGCACCGATGACACCGATGCCCAGTGTGAGGCCGCCAAGGCCGCATGGGATGCCCTGACCGATGCCCAGAAGGAGCTGGTCGAGGGCGAAGAGGCTGACCCTGACTACTTTGGTCGCGACACCGGCGATGCTTCCAAGGACGACAGCCGCAATCAGGACGACATCGGCGAGAATGAGCTGCTGGTGGTCTCCTTCGGCACCTCCTTCAACGACAGCCGAGTGAAGGATATCAAGGGCATCGAGGATGCGCTGCAGGCCGCTTATCCCGATTGGTCTGTCCGCCGCGCCTTCACCGCACAGATCATCATCAACCATGTTCAGGCCCGCGACGGCGAGAAGATCGACAATATGCAGCAGGCTCTGGACCGCGCTGTGGCCAACGGCGTGAAGAACCTGGTCGTCCAGCCCACCCATCTGATGCACGGTGCAGAGTACGACGAGATGATGGAGATGATCGACGAGTACAAGGACAAGTTCGAGCACGTCGCCGTTGCCGAGCCCCTGCTGGGCGAGGTTGGTGCCGACGCTACCGTCATCAACGCCGACAAGGAGGCTGTTGCCAAGGCCGTTACCGCTGCCGCTGTGAAGGATGCCGGTTTCGACAGCCTGGAGGCCGCTGCTGAGGAGAAGGTCGCCTTCGTCTTTATGGGCCACGGCACCTCCCACACCGCAAAGGTGAGCTACAGCCAGATGCAGACCGCCATGCAGACCCTGGGCTACAGCAACGTGTTCATCGGCACGGTGGAGGGTGAGCCCGAGGAGACCGCCTGCGAGAACGTCATCGAGGCTGTCAAGGCCGCCGGTTACACCAAGGTCATCCTGCGCCCCCTGATGGTCGTTGCCGGTGACCACGCCAACAACGATATGGCCGGTGCGGATGACGATTCCTGGCTGAGCCAGTTCCAGGCCTCCGGTGACTTCGCGTCCGTGGAGTGCCAGATCGCCGGTCTGGGTGAGATCGAGGACATCCAGCAGCGCTACATTGAGCACACCAAAGCCGCCATTGATTCCCTGAACGGCTAATATTCCGCATTCCAATGCCCGAAGGGAGAGATCTTTTCGGGCATTTTTTATGGAGAGCTTCCCCGCATGAGGAGAAACACTCCCATTTCAAATTCTGAATTTTTGAGGTATTTTGTTTATGCACTGCAAACAGTTCGTTTCCCTGTCCGTTGCTTCCCTGATGCTGGCCGCCGTCCTCACCGGCTGCGGCGGGGCTTCTTCCACTGCTTCCTCTGTCGCTTCCGGTGAGGCTGCTTCTGCCGTGAGCGCTGCCGCCGCTTCCGAAAGCACCGAAGCCGCCCTGCCGGACGGCGTGTACACGGCTGAGTTCGACACCGACAGCGGCATGTTCCACGCCAACGAAGCCTGCGATGGCATGGGCACCCTGACCGTGGAGAACGGGCAGATGACCTTCCACGTCAGTCTGGCCTCCAAGAAAATCGTCAACCTGTACGTTGGCATGGCCGCCGATGCCGAGGCCAACAAGGCAGACTGGCTGCTGCCTACCACCGACACCGTCACTTACTCCGACGGCACCTCGGAGGAGGTCTACGGCTATGATATCCCCGTGGCCGCTGTGGACCAGGACTTCCAGCTGGCACTCCTCGGGACCAAGGGCAAGTGGTATGACCACACCGTGAGCATCCGCAATGCACAGCCCAAGGCTGAGGAAGCTGCCGAGACCCCTGCGGACGGTGAATACAGCGTGAATGTGACCCTGGAGGGCGGCTCTGGCCGTGCCACCGTGGAAAGCCCTGCCGCCCTGACCGTGGCGGACGGCAAAATGACCGCTGTCATCCTGTGGAGCAGCCCCAATTATGATTACATGATCGTGGACGGCGAGAAGTATCTGCCCACCAACACCGAGGGCAACTCCACCTTTGAGATCCCTGTTTCTGCACTGGGCACCCCGCTGGCTGTCACTGCCGATACCGTAGCCATGAGCACCCCCCATGAGATCGAGTATACGCTGACCTTTGCGCTGAACGGATGAAACTGACGAGACAACAATTCCTGCGCGTTCTGCCTGCTACAGTACTGGCCCTGTCGGGTTGCGCCGCCTCCGAAACGGCTCCTGCCAGCACGGAGGAGCTGGTCTTTGACCATGCCTGTCCGCTGGATTACGCCACACAGTTTACTGCCGATTGCTATGAGGGCGGTTATACCATGCTGACCCTGACCGAATCGGGGGAGCAGTTCCTTGTGACCCCGGAGGATGCCGCTGCGGTGGAAGGCCTGCCCGAGAGCGTGACGGTGCTGCGTCAGCCCGTCCGGAACATCTACCTTGTCTCCACCTCGGTGATGGATCTGTTCCTCGCGCTGGATGGGCTGGACAGCGTGACCCTTTCCGGCACCCAGGCGGAGGGCTGGTATCTGGATGAGGCCAGAGCCGCCATGGAGGCCGGGCGCATTGCCTATGCGGGCAAGTACAGCGCCCCGGACTACGAAAAGATCCTTGCGGCCAACTGCGGCCTTGCCATTGAGAACACCATGATCTACCACACCCCGGAGGTCAAGGAGCAGCTGGAACGGTTCGGCATCCCGGTGCTGGTAGAGCGCTCCAGCTATGAGAGCGGCCCGCTGGCCCGGCTGGAATGGCTCAAGTTCTGGGGCATCCTGCTGGGGAAAGAGGAGCTGGCGGAACAGGAATTCGCCCGGCAGGTGGAGCGCCTTGCACCGCTGACCGGGCAGGCTTCCACCGGCAAGCGCTGTGCCTTTTTCTCCATTACAGCCAACAACCTTGCCAATGTGCGCAAGGGCGGCGACTATGTGGCCCAGATGATCGAGATGGCGGGCGGTGATTATGTTTTTGCGGACCTGACCGACAACGGCAACAACCTTTCCACCATGAACCTGCCGCTGGAGGATTTTTATGCCGGTGCAAAGGATGCGGATGTGCTCCTTTACAACAGCACCATTGAGGGCGTGGTGCATACCACGGAGGAACTGGTGGCAAAATGCCCCCTGCTGGCTGAGTTCAAGGCCGTGCAGAGCGGCAGTGTCTGGTGCACCACCCAGAGCTTTTTCCAGCAGAGCACGGCGCTGGTCGATTTTGTGCTCGACCTGCACCGTGTCTTTACGGAGAACGACCCCGCCGACCTGCAATTTCTGAGGAAAGTAGAGTAACCTATGACCAGCAAAAAGCGCCTGATCCTTTCTTACGGCATCCTTGCCCTGCTGCTGGCGGTGCTGTTTGCCGCCAACCTGTTCTGGGGCAGTGTGTCCCTGACACCGGGGGCAGTGCTGGCGGCCCTGACCGGCCGCGGGCAGGACGCTCTGAGCGTGGGCATCATCACCCAGCTGCGCCTGCCCCGGGCCGTGATGGTGGTGCTGCTGGGGGCGGCGCTCTCGGCGGCGGGCTACCTGCTGCAGACCTTTTTTGCCAACCCCATTGCAGGGCCCTTTGTCATGGGCATTTCCAGCGGGGCCAAGCTGGCCGTGGCACTGGTCATGGTGGCTTTTCTGAACCATGGCCTGTTCACCAGCTCCCTTACCCTGATCACTGCCGCCTTTGCGGGGGCCATGGCCTCCATGGCCTTTGTGCTGGCGGTCTCCCGGCGGGTGCAGCGGATGAGCATCCTTGTCATCTGCGGCGTGATGATCGGCTACATCTGTTCGGCCGTCACGGAGTTTGTGGTGGCCTTTGCCCAGGACAGCAACATCGTCAACCTCCACAACTGGTCTCAGGGCAGCTTTTCCGGCATGACCTGGGGCAATGTGCGGGCGGCGGCGCTGGTGGTGCTGCCCGCTCTGGCGGCAGCGTTCTGCCTTTCCAAGCCCATGGCCGCCTACCAGATGGGGGAGGCCTACGCCCGGAGCGTGGGCATCAATGTCAGAGCCTTTTCCCGGCTGCTGGTGCTGCTTTCCAGCCTGCTGGCCGCCTGTGTCACGGCCTTTGCGGGGCCCATCTCCTTTGTGGGCATTGCGGTGCCCCATCTGGTCAAGCAGCTGTTCGGCAGCGCAAAGCCGCTGGTGGTGCTGCCCGGGTGCTGCCTGGGCGGGGCGGCCTTCTGCCTGCTGTGCGACCTCATCGCCCGCAGTATGTTTGCCCCCACTGAGCTTTCGATCAGCGCCGTAACGGCAGTGTTTGGTGCACCGGTGGTCATCTGGCTGCTGGTGCGCCGGGGTCAGGAGGGTGTGCGATGAAATACCGCTGTGAAACGAAAGAACTGGTCATCGGCTATGGCGGCGCGCCCCTTGCTTCCGGCATCACGCTGGGGGCGGTGCCGGGGCAGATCCTGGCCCTCATCGGGCCAAACGGCGCGGGCAAATCCACCCTGCTCAAAACGCTGGCGGGCCAGCTGGCCCCCCTGGGCGGGGCTGTCCTGCTGGATGGCCGCAGCCTGACCGATTACACCGGCACAGCCCGGGCCCGGAAGTTGGCCCTGATGCTGCCCCATACCCGCCGCACCGAGCTGACTTCCTGCTTTGAGTTTGCCGCCGCCGGGCGCATCCCCTATACCGGGCGGCTGGGCATCCTGTCCGATACCGACCGGCAGGCCGTGCGGGACGCGCTGGAACTGGTGGGGGCTGCCCCTCTGGCAGACCGGGATTTCAACTGCATCAGCGACGGCCAGCGCCAGCGCGTTCTGCTGGCCCGTGCCATCTGCCAGCAGCCCGGAGTTCTGCTGCTGGACGAGCCGACCTCTTTTCTGGATGTCAAGGGCAAGATCGAGCTGCTGACCATCCTGCAGAAGCTGGCCCATGAGCAGGGGCTGGCCGTGATCGTCAGCCTGCACGAGCTGGACATGGCGCAGAAGATCGCGGATGCGGTGGTCTGCGTGTTCCCGCACAGCGTTTCGGGGGTGCTGACCCCAAAGGAGGCCTTTGCCCCGAAGAACATCCGGGCGCTGTACAGCCTGACCAAAGAGCAGTACGAGGCCGTGTTCGGCCCGGAAAAGCCTGCCGGGCCGAAATTTGAACATTACGTCCGCAGTGGGCAGAAGCTGCTCCGCTGCGGGTACACCACCGGCACCTGCGCGGCGCTGGGTGCGGCGGGGGCCGCGCGGCTCCTGCTCACCGGCCATGCCCCGGAGAGCGTTGCCCTGCGCACGCCGAAGGGCATCGTGGTGGAGGTGGCTCCGCTGTACTGCCGCCCCGCCGGAGCCGGTGCCGAATGCGCCATTGAGAAGGACGGCGGGGATGATGTGGATGTGACCACCGGCCTGCCCGTGATCGCCGCCGTAGAATTGCTGCCCGATACCACCGAGATCCGCATCTCCGGCGGCAAGGGCGTGGGCCGGGTGACCAAGGCCGGGCTGGATCAGCCGGTGGGGGAAGCCGCCATCAACCATGTGCCCCGGCAGATGATCGCCGAGGCCCTGCAAAGGGAAGCCGAGAGCGCCTGCTACACCGGCGGCTTTGCCGTGACCATCTCCATCGAGGGCGGGGAAGAGGTGGCAAAGCGCACCTTCAACCCCCACATCGGGGTCGAGGGCGGACTGTCGGTGCTTGGAACCAGCGGCATTGTGGAGCCTATGAGCCAGCAGGCGATCCTGGATACCATCCAGCTGGAAATGAATCAGGCCGCTCTCCGGGCGGGCAGCCCCAGGCGGCTCATCCTGGCCCCCGGCAATTACGGGCTGGACTATCTGCACGAAAGATACCCGGAGCTTCACGCTGTTCCGGTGGTGAAAACCTCGAACTTTATCGGTGACACGCTGGATATGGCTGCTGCGGCCCGCTTTGAAGAGGTGCTTCTGGTGGGCCATGTGGGCAAGCTGGTCAAGGTGGCGGGCGGTATTATGAACACCCATTCCCACACTGCTGACTGCCGCACCGAGCTGTTCTGCACCCATGCGGCGCTCTGCGGCGCTTCCCGGGAAGTCTGCGCCGCCCTGATGAACGCTGCCACCACCGATGCCTGTCTGGAACTCCTGGACAGCGCCGGCCTGCGGGCTCCGGTGCTGGAAAGCCTGCTACGGGCGGTCCAGCTCCACCTTGACCGGCGGGCCTGCGGGGCGTTCCGGGTGGGGGCTGTGCTGTTTTCCAACCAGCACGGCCCGCTGGGAGCCACCGACACTGCCGCACAACTGCTGAACGAATGGAAGGAGCATTGAGATGGTACATTTTGTAGGCGCAGGTCCCGGCGCACCTGACCTCATCACCCGGCGGGGCGCGGCCCTGCTGCAGGAAGCCGACTGCATCATTTATGCGGGCAGTCTGGTCAACCCGGCCCTGCTGGGGCTGGCGAAGCCGGAGTGTGCCGTATACAACAGCGCTGAGATGACGCTGGAACAGGTGCTGGACGTGATGCGCCGGGTGGAAGCCGCAGGCGGGACCACCGTGCGGCTCCACACCGGCGACCCCTGCCTGTATGGGGCCATCCGGGAGCAGATGGACGCACTGGATGCGGATGGCATCCCCTACGATGATACCCCCGGCGTGTCCAGCTTTTGCGGGGCGGCGGCGGCGCTGAACGCCGAGTACACCCTGCCCACCATCAGCCAGACCGTGATCATCACCCGGATGGAGGGGCGCACCCCGGTGCCGGAAAAGGAGCAGCTGGCCAGCCTTGCCGCCCATGGGGCGACCATGGTGATCTTCCTCTCCATCGGCCTCATCGACAAGGTGCAGCAGGCCCTGCTGGCAGGCGGAGCCTACACGCCGGAGACCCCTGCCGCCGTGGTCTACAAGGCCAGCTGGCCGGAGCAGAAGGTGGTGCGCTGCACCGTGGGCACGCTGGCCGGGAGCACCCGCGCCAACGGCATCACCAAAACAGCGCTCATCGTGGTGGGGGAATTTCTGGGCACCCGGTATGAGCGGAGCAAGCTCTACGACCCAACCTTTACGACGGAGTTCCGCAAGGGGGCAGACCAGTGACCCGCGCCTATCTCGCCTTTACGGAAAAAGGGCTGGCGCTGGCCCAAAAGCTGGCCAGTGCCCTGCCCGGCACCGTGGCCCGCTGCGGCCATGGCGGGCCTGGCCTTGCCGATTGGGCTGCGGAGCAGTTCGCCTATGCGGATGCCTTGATCTTTGTGGGGGCTGTGGGCATTGCGGTGCGGGCCATTGCGCCCCACTGCCGGAACAAGGCGGTGGACCCTGCCGTGGTGGTGCTGGACGAGTGTGGTCATTTTGCGGTGCCGATCCTTTCGGGCCATCTGGGCGGGGCCAACGATCTGGCCCGGGCGCTGGCGGCGGTTTGCGGTGCGGTGCCGGTCATTACCACGGCCACCGATGCCAACGGGGTGTTTGCCGTGGATGCGTGGGCCAGGCACCAGAACTGCGCTGTGCTGGAGCCGGGGCGCATCAAGCGCGTCAGCAGCATGCTGCTGGCGGGCGGGCCGGTGCGGTATCGCTCGGAATTCCCCATTGCCGGGCAGGCCCCTGCCGGGGTGGTCCCGGCGGGGGAGGCAGAGCGTGCCGACTTTGTCCTGACCCTTTTCCCGGCGGGCGATGCGCTGCACCTGATCCCGAAGATCGGTGTGCTGGGCATCGGGTGCAGGCGGGGGACCAGCGCCGCACAGCTGGAAGCGGCCTTTGCACAGTTCTGTGCGGCCCACGGCCTTGCGGCAGCGTGCATCACGGCAGCGGCCAGCATCGACCTGAAAGCCCATGAGCCGGGCCTGCTGGAATTTTGCAGAGCCCACGGGTGGCCGGTGCAGTTCTATTCTGCCGCACAGCTGCAGAACGCCCCCGGGCAGTTCACACCTTCGGCCTTTGTCCGGAGCGTGACCGGTGTGGACAATGTCTGCGAGCGGGCGGCGGTGCTGGCGGCAGGCGGCACGATCATTCTTCCCAAACAGGCGGGCAACGGCGTGACCTTTGCGCTGGCGCTTCGTCCCTTTGCCCCGGATTGGAGGTGGCAGGATGCCTAATGTTGTTTTTGTTGTCGGGCTTGGGCCCGGGGATCCCCGGTTTCTGACCGCACAGGCGCAGAGCGCCTTAACGCAAGCCGAGGTGCTGTGCGGCTATACGGTCTATCTGGATCTGGTGCGCCCCTACTTCCCGGACAAGCTCTATTATTCCACCGGCATGACCAAGGAAATCGACCGCTGTCGCTGGGCGCTGGAAACGGCCCGGAGCGGCAGGGCGGTGGCGCTGGTCTGCTCGGGAGATGCCGGGGTCTACGGTATGGCAAGCCCTCTGCTGGAGCTGGCCGAGCACTTCCCGGACGTGACGGTGGAGGTGGTGCCCGGCCTGACCGCCGCCCTGAGCGGCGGTGCGGTGCTGGGTGCCCCGCTGGCCCACGATTTCTGTGTGCTCTCCCTCTCTGACCGGCTCACGCCGTGGGAGGTCATTGAGCGGCGGCTGGCGGCAGCAGCCATGGGGGATTTCTGCATCGCGCTGTACAACCCCTCCTCCAAGGGGCGGCCGGACTATCTGGCGCGGGCGGTGCGCATCCTGCTGGCAAACGGCAAAGCACCCGGAACGGTCTGCGGCATTGTGCGGAACATTGGCCGGGAGGGGCAGGAAAGCCGCGTTCTGACGCTGGCTGCGCTGGAAACCACCCCGGTGGATATGTTCACCACCGTGTTTGTCGGCAACGCCCAGACCCGCCAGCTGAGCGGGCGGATGGTCACGCCGCGGGGGTACCGCGCATGAGGGCTGTGGTATTCAGCGGCACCACCGAGGGCCGTGTGTTTTCAAAGCAGCTGGCCGCACTGGGGGCCGAGGTACTGGTCAGCGTGGCCACCCCGCTGGGGGCCGAGGAACAGGGCGAAAGGTCCGGCATCACCGTCCACTGCGGGCGGCTGACCCCGGAGGAGATGACCGCCCTGCTGCAGAGGGCTGACCTCTGTGTGGATGCGACCCATCCCTATGCGGTGGAGGCCACCCGGAACATCCGGGCAGCCTGCAAAACAGCGGGCACGGAGTACCGCCGCCTGCTCCGGCCCGAAAGCCCGCTGCCTGCCGGGAGCATGGTGTTTGCCTCTGCGGCCCATGCGGCGGGATTTCTGGCCCGGACGCAGGGAAATGTCCTGCTTGCCACCGGGGCCAAGGAGCTTTCTGCCTTTGCTGTGCTGGAACCGGCACGGCTTTTTCCCCGTGTCCTGCCCACCCGGGAGGGCATTGCCGCCTGCGAGGGGGCAGATATCCCCCATAAGAACATCATCGCCATGCAGGGGCCGTTCTCCTATGCGCTGAACCGGGCACTGATGGAGCAGTTTGCCATCCGCTTCCTCGTTACCAAAGATGGCGGCGCGGCGGGCGGCTTTGAAGAAAAAGCCCGGGCAGCGCAGGACACCGGGGCACAGCTCATCGTCATCCGCCGCCCGGCCGAGCAGGGCGAAACGGCGGAACAGATCCTGACACGTTGTAAGGAGATGCTGCAATGATCACACTCATCGGGATGGGGTCGGGCACGCCGGAAAGCCTGACCGCGCAGGGCCTTGCCGCCCTGCAGAACGCCGGACTGATCCTGGGGGCAAAGCGCCTGCTGGAACAGCTGCCGCAGGGCTGCACGGAACACCGGAAGGCCCTGTATCAGCCTGAGGATGTCCTTGCCGCGCTGGCGGCTGACCCGGAGGTGGATGCTGCCCTTGTGTACAGCGGCGACACCGGGTTTTACTCCGGTGCGGCCCAGCTGCTGCCGATGCTGCGGGCCTTTGGTATCTCCTGCCGGGTGCTGCCGGGGCTTTCCAGCGTTCAGCTGCTGGCCGCTGCGGTGGGCCGCTCCTGGCAGGAGTGGAAGCTGGTCTCGGCCCACGGCTGTGCCTGCGACCCGGTGGCCGAGTGCCTGACGGCCGGGGGAAAGCCCGTCTTTTTCCTGACCGGCGGGGCAGAAACGCCCGCCTCCCTCTGCGGCCGGCTGGCTGCTGCCGGGCTGGGCGATGCCCATGTGCTGGTGGGGGAAGAGCTGGGCCGGGCAGAGGAAAAGATCCTGTTCGGCACGGCGCAGGAGTTTGCGCAAAAGCAGTTTGCAAGCCTGAGCGTTCTGCTTGTGGAACACGTTCCTCAGCCGCCCCGGCGGGTGCCCGGCTTCCCGGATGAAGCCTTCCACAGGGGAGAGGTGCCCATGACCAAGCAGGAGGTGCGGGCAGCGGCGCTGGCCAAGCTGGCCGTGCAGCCTGCCGATACCCTGTGGGATGTGGGCGCGGGCACCGGCAGCGTGAGCGTGGAGCTGGCGCTGGCCGCACCCCGGGGGCATGTGTATGCCGTGGAGTGTGACCCGGAGGCCTGCGGGCTCATCCGGCAGAACCGGGAAACGTTCCACGCCTGCAACCTGACACTGGTGGAGGGCCGCGCCCCCGCCGCGCTGGCGGCCCTGCCCGCCCCGGATGCCGTGTTCATCGGCGGGACCAAGGGGGGCATGGAGGCTGTGGTGGACACGGTGCTTGCCCGGAATCCGAACGCCCGCATCTGCATCTCTGCCATTGCGCTGGAAACGCTGAGCGCCGCCGTAGCCGCACTGACTGCCCACGGCCTTGCTACGGAGGTAACGCAGGTCGCGGTCAGCCGCACCCGGCCTGCGGGCAGGCTCCACCTGCTGATGGCCAATAACCCCATCTTCCTTATCACAGGAGAACGTAAATGATCCAATTTCTTGTGGCCGCGCCCTGTTCCGGCAGCGGCAAAACCACACTGACCTGCGCTCTGCTGGCGGCGCTCAAGCGGCGGGGGCAGGACCCCTGCTCCTTCAAGAGCGGGCCGGACTATATCGACCCCATGTTTCACCGGGCCGTGCTGGGGGTGGAGAGCCATAACCTCGACCTTTTTTTCTCTGCGCCGGAGACGGTACGCGCACTTTATGCGCAGGCCGCAGCCGGGCATGGGGCGGCTGTGTGCGAGGGTGCCATGGGCTTTTACGATGGACTGGGCGGCGTGAGTGATACCGCCAGTGCCTGGCATCTGGCCGATACGCTGGGCCTGCCGGTGCTGCTGGTGGTCCAGCCCAGAGGGGCCAGTCTGACGCTGGCGGCCCAGATCAACGGACTGAAGCAGTTCCGCACCCCCAGCCATCTGGCGGGCATCCTGCTCAATGACTGCGCCGCCCATTTGTATGCTCTGCTGGCTCCCATGCTGGAACGGGAGACCGGCCTGCCGGTGCTTGGCTATCTGCCCTACCTGCCGGATGCCGCCCTTGAGAGCCGCCACTTAGGCCTGAAAACTGCCGGGGAGATCGCGGACTTACAGCAGAAGATCAGCCGGATGGCCGATGCGCTGGTGGTGGATTGGGAAAAGCTTTTTGCCCTGACCGAAGGCGCAGCGCCTTTGGAGCATGCAGATCGGCTCCTCCCTGCGGGAGAGCTGCTGCCCCAGGGAGCAACGGAACAGCGCCCCCGCGTTCCCATTGCCGTTGCAAGGGATGCGGCGTTTTGCTTCACCTACGCCGAAACGCTGGAAGCACTGGAGCGGGCGGGGGCGGAGCTCTGCTGGTTCAGCCCCCTGCAGGACCCCGCCCTGCCGGAGCAGATCGGCGGGCTCTATCTGCCCGGCGGCTACCCGGAGCTGTATGCCGGGCAGTTGAGTGCGAACCGCTCCATGCTGGCCTCTGTGCGCCGGGCAGTTGAGCGCGGCCTGCCCACAGTGGCCGAGTGCGGGGGCTTTCTCTATCTGGGCCAGAGCCTGGAGGATGCCAGTGGGGAACGCTGGCCCATGGCAGGCGTTCTGCCGGGGCAGGGCTTCCGGGTGGGGCGGCTGGTGCGGTTCGGATACGCGGCATTGACTGCCCACGCCGACAGTATGCTGTTCCGCGCCGGGGAGCGTCTGCCGGTGCACGAGTTCCACCACTGGGATTCCACGGACAACGGCACCGGCTTTACCGCCGCAAAGCCCAACGGGAAGCAATGGGACTGCGGCTTTGCAAATGAGCATTTCTATGCGGGCTTCCCGCATTTGTATTGGGCGGGCACGGCCCTGCCCCGGCGGTTCGTGGATGCCGCCGCACACTATCATCAAGAGGAACAGGACCAATGACAGAGCTTGAACTGAAACAGCTTCTTTCCAGGATCACCCGGCCGGACGAGACCGCACGCACCGCCGCCCATGCCCACTGGGCCAGCCTGGCCAAGCCGCTGGGCGGGCTGGGCAGGCTGGAGACCATGCTGGAGGATGCCGCCGCCCTGACCGGTACGGCAGAGCTGGCGTTTTCCCGCCGGGCCGTGCTGGTACTCTGCGCCGACAACGGCGTGGTGGCGCAGGGCGTGAGCCAGACGGACCAGAGCGTGACCCGGGCCGTGGCCGAGAACCTTGCCGCCCGGCGCACCAGTGTCTGCCAGATGGCAAAAACGGCCCGCTGTGAGGTAGTGCCTGTGGACCTTGGCATGGCCGGGGAGCCGGTGCCCGGGGTGCAGAACTGCCGCATTGCCGCCGGGACGGCGGATTTCACCACCGGCCCTGCTATGACCCGCCAGCAGGCGGTGGATGCCATTGCGGCGGGCATGGGGCTTGTCCGGGCGCAGAAGGCGGCGGGGGTGCAGCTGCTGGCCACGGGGGAGATGGGCATTGGCAACACCACCACCTCCAGCGCCGTGGCTGCGGTTCTGCTGGGTCAGCCCGTGGAGCGGATGACAGGCCGGGGCGCGGGCCTTTCCGACGCGGGGCTTGCCCGCAAGCTGGATGCCATCCGGCAGGGCATTGCGCGGAATCGGCCCGATGCCGCTGACCCTCTGGATGTGCTTTCCAAGCTGGGCGGGTTCGACATCGCCGGGCTGTGCGGTGTCTTTCTGGGCGGTGCGCTGGAAGGCCTGCCCGTGCTGATGGATGGCTTCATCAGCGGGGTGGCGGCTCTGTGCGCGGTGCGGCTCTGCCCCGCTGCGGAAAAGGCTGTGTTTGCCAGCCACTGCTCCACCGAACCGGCTGCAAGGCTGGTGCTGGAAGCGCTGGGCAAAGCGCCCCTGCTCACCGCCGGGCTCCATCTCGGCGAGGGCACCGGAGCGGTGGCAAGCATCCCGCTGTGGGATATGGCGCTGGCCGTTTACCGCGATTGCTATTCCTTCACGGAGGGCGGCATCACGCCGTACACCCCCCAATGCTGACGCTGGTATTGGGCGGTGCCGCCAGCGGCAAGAGCGGGTATGCCGAGAGCCTGGTGTTGAAAACCGCGCTTCCGCGCTATTACATCGCCACCATGCAGGTGTGGGATGCCGAGTGTGCCGCCCGGGTGGAAAAGCACCGGAAGATGCGGGCGGCAAAGCAGTTTGAGACCGTGGAGTGTCCCCTGCATCTGGAGAACATCCGTCTGCCTGCCCGGGGAACCGCGCTGTTGGAGGATCTGGGCAACCTGACCGCCAACGAGCTCTACGACCCCGCCGGGGCGGGAGAAAATGCGGCTTCGGCCATTTTGGAAGGACTGGACCAATTGGCCGGACAATGCACGCACCTCATCGTGGTCTCCAACGAGGTGTTCAGCGGCGGTGCCGACTACGCAGGCGACACCGGGCGCTACCTGAAAGCGCTGGCGCAGGTGAACAATGCCCTTGCCGCCCGGGCTGACCATGTGGTGCGGGTGGTGTGCGGCATCCCGGTCTATTATAAAGGAGTGGAAAAATGATTGGATTGCAGACCATTGCAGTGGCCTTTGCCATGTTTTCGGCCCTGCCGGTGCCGCAGTTCGCGTGGAACCAGAAAAACATGCGGTATGCCATGTGTGCCTTCCCGCTCATCGGGGTGGTCATTGGTGGGCTGTGGTGCCTGTGCGGCGCTCTGCCCCTGCCGATGCCCGCAAAGGCGGCGGGGTTCTGCCTGATCCCGGTCTGGGTCACGGGCGGCATCCATCTGGATGGCTATGCCGACACCTGCGATGCCCTTTCCAGCTATGGCGACCGGGAAAAGAAGCTGGAGATCCTCAAAGACCCCCACTGCGGTGCCTTTGCGGTGATCCGGCTGTGCAGTTATTTTGCGGCCTACCTTGCCCTTTGCGCCTGCGTGGACTTCACGCCCCGGGTGGGCCTGTGCTGGACACTGGCCCTTGTGCTGGAACGGGCCCTCTCGGGCCTGGCCGTGGCATCGTTCCCGATGGCAAAGAACACAGGCCTTGCCCACACCTTTGCCACGGCGGCGGATCGAACTACTGTCCGCCGGGTGCTGATGGTGCTGGCCGCTCTGCTCAGCGCCGCCCTGCTGGCACTGGGCGGCTGGGCGCTGGTGCTGGCGGCGTTGCTGGTGTTTGCACGCTATCATGTTGTTTCAAACAAGCAGTTTGGCGGCATCACCGGCGATCTGGCCGGGTGGTTTTTGCAGAAAGCCGAGCTGTGGATGCTGGCGGCGCTGTGTGCCTGCCAGTGGGGAGGACTGTTATGATCTTTATCACCGGGCCGCTGTACAGCGGCAAGCGCACCTTTGCGCAGCGCCTGCCCGGCACCCGCATTGTGGAGGTGCAGGCTCTGGCCGCAGAGGCTGAGGATCTGGAAAAGCTTGCGGAGGAGCTCTCCGCTTATGATATCGTGATGGCCACCGAGGTGGGCGGCGGCGTGGTGCCCGTGGACGCAGGGGAGCGGGCCGCGCGGGAAGCCGCCGGGCGGCT
>ERZ773158.990-NODE-990-length-29148-cov-55.827037_pt1 | contig 29148 bp, 27 predicted proteins | sample MGYA00511918_ERZ773158 | MGnify/ENA primary metagenome ERZ773158 (study PRJEB29015, sample SAMEA2737876) | human gut metagenome | biome: human gut; feature: human-associated habitat; material: faeces | place: China | collected 2012 ...
GGGAAGTGCTTTGCTATTTAATCACCTTTGGGAAAACATATCAAGCGAAATTTTCGATTTGTATGTTGCAAGCGTTTTCACATTTTTGAAATGGATAAAAAACTAAATATATTGAGTTTTTTTATATTTTAAAACTTTTAAATTATTTTCTTAGGAATCTAAATATATTTGCATAATAAAAACCAGCCCCGTTAGGGCTGGCTTTTATCATTTATTAAAGGAAGTAAAGAGTTAATTACTTAGCTTTCTTCTTTCCACCCTTCTTGGCAGGCTTTCTTCCACGACGGGACAAAGCGGCAGCCTTCTTTTGGGCAGCTTCTTCAGCAACAATAGCTTGAGCGGCAGCAAGACGTGCTCCAGGAACACGGAAAGGTGAGCAGGAGACATAGTCGCAGCCAAACTTGTAGAAGTAAGCGATGGAAGCAGGATCTCCTCCAGTCTCACCACAAATTCCACAAAGGAGCTTAGGATTGCTGGCTTTACCTTCCTTGACGGAAAGTTCGATCAATCTTCCAACACCATCAGGATCCAATGTCTTGAAAGGATCGAAGTCAAGCAAGTTCTTGTCGAGATAAGAAGTGATGTAAGTAGAATAATCGTTACGAGAGAATCCATAGGTGAACTGAGTCAAATCGTTGGTTCCATAGGAGAAGTATGCAGCTTCCTTACCGATTTCACCAGCAGTGACAGAGGCACGAGGAGTCTCGATCATAGTTCCGACACGATACTTGAGCTTCTTATCAGAAGACTCGGCAATGATCTTGTCAGCAGTCTCAGTGATAAGTCCCTTGACGTAGTTGAATTCACGAACTTCAACAACCTGAGGAACCATCATAGAGGCGAGGATGTGTACAGGCTTGCCATGCTTCTTGGAGAGAGTCTCTTCAGCACGGAGAGCAGCCTTGATGACTGCGGTAGCCTGCATACGGCCGATTTCAGGATATACGACGTCCAAACGGCATCCACGAAGTCCCATCATAGGGTTGGACATATGAAGCTCATCGATTCTAGCTTGAATTTGTTCAACAGTCTTTCCAGTAGCTTCGCTTAAAGTCTTGATGTCTTCAGCCTTTCTGGGCAAGTACTCATCAAGAGGGGGATCGAGCAAACGAACATTGAGATTGAGTCCATCCAAAGCGAGATACATTTGGTAGAAATCTTCCTCTTGGAGAGGTTCGAGTTCATTCAAATACTTTTCACGCTCTTCGGTGGTGTTGGAAAGAATCATCTTTTGCATAGAGAGCAAACGTCCGGCATTACGGAACATGTGCTCAGTACGGCAAAGACCGATTCCATCAGCTCCAAACTTGACAGCATTAGCTGCATCGAGAGGAGTATCACCGTTGGCTTCGACTAACATCTTGCCCTTACGGACAGCATCAGACCACTTCATGATGGTTGCAAAGTCACCAGAAAGCTTAGCTTCCTCAGTAGGAATTGCACCTTCATAAACAGCACCTGTAGAACCATCGAGTGAGATAGTATCCTTCTCACCATAGACCTTGCCATTGATAGTAAGAGTCTTGTTCTTTTCATCGACTTGAGCGGCACCGCAGCCAGTGACTGCACAACGTCCCATACCACGAGCGACGACAGCGGCGTGAGAAGTCATACCACCACGCATGGTGAGGACACCCTCAGAAGAAACCATACCCTCGAGATCTTCAGGGGCGGTCTCAGCACGGACGAGAATTACCTTCTCGCCTTGATCATGACGAGCCTTGGCATCTTCAGAAGTGAAGGACAAGTGTCCAACAGCGGATCCAGGAGATGCAGGGTTACCAGTGGCGATAGGCTTGGAATTCTTCAAAGCCTCTTCGACAAAGGTGGGGTGGAGTAATTGATCCAAAGAACGAGCATCGATCTTGGTAAGAGCTTCTTCCTTGGTGCAAATCTTTTCCTTGGCGAGGTCGATAGCAATGTGCAAAGCAGCCTTAGCAGTTCTCTTAGCAGTACGAGTCTGGAGCATGAAGAGATGTCCATCTTGAACTGTGAACTCAAAGTCTTGCATATCCTTATAGTGGTGCTCAAGCTTGTAAGCATCCTCTACGAGGTCCTTATAGACGTTAGGCATGATTTCCTTGAGCTTAGTGATAGGATCAGGTGTACGGATACCAGCAACGACATCCTCACCTTGAGCATTTTGCAAGAACTCAGCGGAAAGCTTCTTCTCACCAGTGGCAGGACTACGAGTGAATCCGACACCAGTTCCGGAAGTGGGTCCCATGTTACCGAAAGCCATTTGCATGACGGTAACAGCAGTTCCCCAATCTCCAGGGATGTTATTCAAACGACGGAAGAGGATAGCACGAGGGTTGTTCCATGAACGGAAGATAGCCTGAATAGCAGTCATAAGCTGTGCATGAGGATCTTCGGGGAAGTCAACTCCAAACTTTCCTTTGTAGTAAACCTTATACTTCTCGATAAGCTCTTTGAGCTCAGGAGCAGTTACTTCATAGTCGTTCTTGTAACCCTTCTTCTCCTTGATTTCATCGAGCATAGCATCCATGTCATCACGAGGAAGTCCCATAGCGATGTTGGTGAACATCAAGATAAAACGACGATAGCAGTCATAAGCGAAACGCTCATTGTTGCTCTCTTTAGCCAAAGCAGCGGCAGTCTTGTCATTCAAACCGAGGTTGAGGATGGTATCCATCATACCAGGCATGGAGACACGAGCTCCGGAACGGACGGAGAGAAGCAAAGGCTTCTTCTCTGAACCGAGAGTTCTTCCTGTAATCTTCTCGAGTTGTTTGAGCTTGAGATCGATTTCCTTTGCTAAGCTAGCAGGGATAGACTCATGAGATCTATAATAAAGGTTGCATGCATCAGTATCGATGATGAATCCTTGTGGAATATGGATCTTGATAGCATCCATTTCTGCAAGTCCTGCACCTTTTCCTCCAAGGACATTCTTGCCCAATCCATGAGCTTCCTTGAAGAGATAAACATATTGTTTCTTTTCAGCCATTTTTTCCTCCTAAGAATTATTTAGCTGGGACTCAAAACACAAAAAAATGTGCCCTAAGCGATAGAGAGTATAGCACAAGAAATAATTTATATTTTATAAATTTTCGGTTTAGTGATAATTAAATAAAATCTTTTCTTTTGTTTCTTAAAATAAAAATTATAAAAACGATTTTCTCACAAATAAAAATTCTATTTTCCCATAGCTAGGAGAAAATAGTTTTTATTTTTATATAGCCCAATGTCCTTTGTCCATTATCAAATGTTTGGAATTATCATCACCGACACCTACAACACTCAATGTATCGGACATGATAGGGAAATCTAATGAGAGCAAGGATTGATTCAATCCATGGGATTGTAATTCATTTGGAGTGAGGTCATATCCACCTTCAAACCCTCTATATGAAGCACATCCAATCGTGATATGAGATCCTTCTGTCATATTGAGAACATAATTGTCAAAATATTCTTCACTAGAAGCCTCAGGCATCAAATCCCTATCAACTAAAGTGATTCCACCCAATCTGTTGGAATAATCATCTACGGCTATAGCTTTATTTAAAGCTTCCTGTCCTTTAGAAGCAGTAGCTTTAACTATTTTTCCGTTTTCAAATGTCAGTGAAACGTCTTCGATAGGTTCACCATCAAAATAGACAACTTTAGTCGAGTTCACCACACCTTTAACCCCGTGAGAATGAGGCACTGTAGAGATGAAGAATCCTGGCATTTCAGTCAAGAATTTTTCATTGAATTCCTCACTGGTTTTTAAAGGAGAATACCAGATATGTTTAATGGGAAGACTGACAGTTAGATTAGTCTTGGTATTGGAATCAGTTATTATTATTTTGGCTAATCTTAATGAATTTAATTTTTGAGAAATATCGAATAATCTGTTGATTCTTTCTCTGTATCCACTCTCAGCAGAGAGTCTTTCTCTCCAAATTCCACTTCTTTCATACACATCTTGCCAAAGTCTATCTTCACCTTGAACTGGCGTGAGTTCTGGATAGATTGAAACTGCCCAATCACGAGTAGGAACTGCAACTCTAATTAATGGCAAAGTTCCTCTTTTATATTTATAGAATGAACTATGACAAGAATTCTCAATAGCTTTTCGATAAGCTTGACGCTTCTCCCTAGTGTTCTTTCTCAACACTTGTGGATCCGTACCTTCGAAAAGAATAATAGAGAAGTTTTTTTCCGATGCTTCCTTATAAAAAGAAACTATGTAGTCAGCTATTGGGCTCAGTTTAGTTTCAGGAGTGTTCATAAGGTAAAATCTAGTTGCAACTGGGTCACGATAAAAGACTCTAACGCTATGAACATGCATCTTGTATAACTCTGCCACAAAATATCCTACAAAAGTGTGCATTTCGGCATTAGCGATAACAACAACGTCTTGTCGAGCTTGAGTATTAAGACCATTTCTGATAATTAAATCAGCATACTTTTTCATCATTTTTACTCTTTGCATACTTAACCTCCCAATCTTTCAACCTATCTATTTTATAAAAGGAATTTGAGTAAAAACAAATATAGCAAGCATTTTAGTTTTTTTAAAGATTAAAACCAACTAAATTTGAATTTCAATACCGGTTCTATGTTTTAAAATATGTTCCAGTTGAAAAACTAGAAAAAGGCATGGCACTATGAAAAAAAGAAAGTTTACGTTGGTCAACACTCTCGCAAACGAAATCGAGAAAGCATCTTATCAAAAGGTATCTGTCATAACCATTTGTGATGAGGTAGGATGCTCGCGTCAAAACTTCTACTACTACTTCGACTCTATTGACGAAGCCATCAAAGAACTAGTAGATGAGGACATCAAAGATATCAGTGATTTCCAAATTAAAGCAAACGCTTTGAGAGCTATCTTGACAATCATTCAGAAGAGAAAGGTCTTCTACTCCAAAATGTTTGACACAGCCGAGTCAGAAAACCTTATCTGCAAATTATTCTTAGAAAAGTTAGTCGATCTCTATGACAATTTGGCTAGCTACTTCGTAAGAGGATATTCAAACGAATGTAAAGCATTTACAAGACCTATCTTGATTCAATTCGCAATGGCTGATATAGCTTTGATTAGCGATTGGGTTAAGTCCGGAATGAAAGAGCCTATTGATGCTGTCGAGAGAAAAGCTATCACTTCTAACAGAGATTTCTTTGCTAGAACTATGGAAGAGTACATCGATAGATACAACGCTGAACACAAAAAGTAATGGTTGATGATACGTCACAAGACATATTAAACAAAATCGTTTTAAATCTCAGTCATTACAAAAATGAGACAATAATGGTCCTTGGAGATTCCAAGGATCCATTTTGTCGTTTTTTGGAAAATAATGGATTTAAACTCTATGTTGAAGATTATTCATTCGTCATAAAGAATAGAAACATTGATATAAATGAATTCAACGATTGTTTTTCTAAATTAAACATGAGAAATGACATTGGATTTGTTTTAGCTTTGGATGGTGGAAAATCAGCAAATTTAGCAAAACTAATTTCATTAAAAATGTTCTATAAGGAAAACATTTTAGATTTCTTTAAAAAAGAAGTAGATCCTTATCATGTTCTTCCTTTTGGAATAATTCTGAGTTCATCTTTTAACGGATACGAAACATCTAATCAAGTGGAAATAGAAGATAGAAAGCATCATTTCATTCATACTCTATCAAGCAATGATTTAAATCCTAGTTTTGTTTATGTTAGAGGCAATTCGGAATTAAATTTAGAGGATAGAATAAATCTATATTTAAACTCTGGAAATGAATCTTTTTTAAATAATATTTCCATTAACGAAGCTTTTAAAATCTATAGTTTTAATTCAAATTTCAATCAAAGTTTATCCGTGATAAAAAAGCTGTCAAAGATAATTAACTCTAAGATTATAGAATCCGGTTTTGTAGAATCAGTCTACTCATCTTTAGATTTTATAAAGCCTTGCATTGAAAAAGAAAAATTAATGGATTTGTTGTCAAAATCAATAACTACCAAACTAGAGTTGCCTGAAGTTCTAAAAACCAAGCTTAAAAATAAAGCCTAATTTTTTTTACCCTTATAATGTTTTATTGTCTAAAGTCTAAAACTTTTAAGGAGAAATTAAATGTCAGAAGAAAATAACTTTGAAAAAGAAGAGTCTTCTTCTCAGGCTCAGCCAAGAGAATCTCTTCACGCTGATAAGCCATCTAAAAGAGCTGTTGAGATGGTCGATGAAATTAGAGCACCCCTTCCTCCACTTAAATTGAAGGATAAGAGCTGGTCTAACGTTTCCTTCGTCATCATTCTAGCCTATATGGTAGGTCTTGCTGTTTGGGAAATATACGGAAGTGGTTACCAAGCAATTCAAAATTCATCGGGAGCACGTATCGGATTCTTGTTAGTCCCCATCTTAGTAGGAAACCTACTTGCAATATCAGGTTGGTTTTTAGGAAAAGTCTTAATAGGAAAGATGACCGGTTATGAATTAACATTTCTAACTCTATCTGGGCTTTGTTATGAGAAACATAGAGAAGTCAAAAATAAGAACGGAAAAGTTAAAAAATTCTATTTCAATAGTTCGTACATACTTGAAATACATGCAAACTTTGCTCCCAAGGATAGAAAAGTAGATGCCAATCCTTCTGGAATGCTCTGGGGAGGAATGGGTGGAATCATAGTGATGGTTGCATTGCTCTTTGCTCTATACTTCGTCATTCCTGACAGTGTCTTGTGGTTGAAATGGGGATTCCTATTCTGTGGTATCCACGCTATAGAAACATTGATCTACCAACTCTTCCCATTTAGACAGGACTATCCTAACGATATGTTCGTATTCATAAAGACGAGAAAAGAAGAAGATCGTAAAGCTTACAACATATACTGTATAGATACTGCTTATGAGTTTGCCGATGTAGATTTAATAGCTCCTGACTTCAACTTTGATCCTACCTCATATTGGAAATCAAAAGCTTTGATTTATAAGTATATCGATAGCTTATATAAAGGTGACTTGGATAATTGCTACACCATATTAAAACAGTGTCAACAAATTTCACGTTTTCTAACTATTGAAGAGCAAGCTTATATCGCTGGTGAAAGATTATTCATCCTTCTTCTTCTCAATGATAGAGCTGGAGCTGATATGTTGTTCACCGGATTGAAGAGAGATGTCAAGAACGCTGTATTGAAGCCTTATAGATTGTCTACATATAGAAATTCTCTCTTAGTAAAAGGCTTGATTCTCAATCGTGAAGATGATTCCATCGATGTAGCAAACAAATACTACAATTTCGAAATGGGAAGCAATTCAGTTCGTTTCCGTCAAGAAAAGCGTTACTTTGAAACTGCGAAATCTGCTGTCTTAAAAGCACATCCAAAATTCAAATTACCACAAGCAAAATCAAATTCAGCCAGAGCTGAATAATTGCCAAAAGCCAGATAAAAATCTGGCTTTTCTTAATCAATTTTATCTACACTTTTCATTAAGTACTCCTAATAAAATCCAAGCAATAATTCTAAAACCATATGAGAATTTATTTTGAATAATAAATTTTAATAAAAAATATTTGCTATGAGTGTTTATTAAGTAGTATATTAATCTTTGCTTGTGAAATATTGAATACAAGCCAATATTATTTAAATCAAGAGAGGTAAATAGAATATGGGTAGAGCACATGAAGTCAGAGCCAAAAAGATGGCTCAAACAAACGCCGCAAAGTCTGCACTTTACAACCGTGCCAGTAAGGAAATTTACATGGCCGCTAAGAGCGGAGATCCTGACCCGAGTTCTAACCTCGCATTACGTTCAGCAATTGAAAAATATCGTGGAGAAGGTGTAACTCGTGATGTCATCGATCGTGCTATAGCTAAGGCTAAGGGTGGAGATGCCACCACTTATGTCGGTGGACGTTATGAAGGATATGCTCCTGCCGGAGTAGCAATCATCGTCGACACTCTTTCCGACAACGATAAGAGGGCTTATGCATCAGTTCGTGCAATCTTCTCTCATCGTGGTGGAAACCTTGGAGATTCAGGTTGTGTAGATTATCTTTTCACACAAACTGGTGTCTTCGATTTTGAAGGTGAAGAAGAAAAGAGTGAAGAAATCGAGATGGGTCTTCTCGATACCGGAATCGAAGGATTGAGAGGAGTTTCCTTTGAAGATGGAATCATTGAAGTTCAGGTAGAGCCCAAGGACTTCGCAAAGACTAGAGATGCTTTGAAAAATCTTGGAGTAGTTGACTTTGTCACAAACGAAATCACTATGCTTCCTATTCCTGACTATGTCAAACATGATGTAGCAGATGCTGACAAGCAAAAACTTGCAAACTTCGTTCATGCTTTGGATGAATTGGAAGATGTTCAGAACATTTACACAAATGCTGACTTCGATCCTCTTGCAATCCCTGCAGAAGAGAAGTTCCCTAAGAAGTAAACATCTAAAAATAGATTCTTTTTTGATAAGAAAGCCATCTCTAGCAGGAGATGGCTTTTTGTTATCGCTTTTATGTTCGATTAAAAATATACCGAAATATAAGACTAGTCAATAAAAATACATATGTTAGATTACTAAAGATAAATAGCTTTTTGAGGTAAATATATGAGAGAAAGAAAAGAAACACAAAGAGTTTCTTATGTTCGAATCTTTAAAATGCTCCTTAAAAGCGTTCGAGAATATAAGAAAAGCTCAATTTTAAGTTTTGTAGCCTTTGGACTACAAGCTTGCTCTGATTGTACTATTCCTTTATTGATGGGATTTATGATCAATGAGATGAACGACTTCCAAACAAATAGTGGAAATGATACACAGACAATTGTGTGCCATGTTGTAATTTATGCAGTATTGCTAGTTGTTTTAGCTTTTTTCTCATTTGGAACATCCTTATGGGGAATGAAGGAATCATCTAAAGCTGCTGCTGGATTTGCTGCCAATTTAAGACAAGATTTGTTCTATAAAACTCAAGACTTCTCATTTGAGAACATTGATCAATTTTCAAAAGCTTCATTGGTGACAAGACAAACTACGGATGTGACCAACATCATGCAGGCTTATATGATGATTCTAAGAAACGGAATGATATCGCCGATATACTTTATCTATTCCATAATCGCTTCTATTGTTGTAGCTGCACCAGTGTCTTGGATCTATGCAGTTACCCTTCCTTTAGTTGCAATCATAACTGTAATCTTGATAGTCTTAGCTTTGAAATTCTTCTCTAAAGCTTTTATGAAATATGATAATTTGAACAAAGCTGTCGAAGAGAACGTTTTAGGAATTAGAACAGTAAAGACTTATTCTAGAGAAGATTTCGAGAAGCAAAAATTCAACAATGCTTCTGAAGATATTAGAAAGATATTGACCAAAGGAGAAATCTCAGGTGCTTTATCCAATCCTTTGATGAATCTTTCAATAAACCTTTCTATGTCTTTAGTAGTAGCTTTTGGAACATTTGCAATTCTTAGAGGTCAAATAAAAGTTGGATATTTTTCAATCCTTACAAACTATGCTATTTGGGTCTTATTTGCCCTTATGATGCTAGCTGCTATTATGGTCATGGTCTCCATGAGTTTAGCCTCTATGAAGAGAGTGTATGAAGTGTTGGTTGAGAAATCCACAATCGAGAACAACCCTAACGCTCTAAAAGAAATAAAAAATGGATCGATTGAATTTAGAAATGTCTCATTCAAATATAAAGATGGTAACGGAGATGAAGTCTTGAAAAATATAAATCTCAAAATCAATAGTGGAGAGACGGTTGGAATCATAGGTGGAACAGGTTCTGCTAAATCCACATTAGTCAACTTAATTCCGCGTTTCTATGATGCCAGTGAAGGTGAGATATTAGTTGGAGAAACAAATGTTAAGAGCTACGATAAAAAAGCATTGCGTGACGAAGTTTCAATGGTTCTTCAAAAGAACGTGTTGTTCTCAGGAACAATAGCTGAAAACATTAGATGGGGAAAAGAAGATGCAACTGACGAAGAAATTCAAAAAGTATGTGAGATATCACAAGCTGATGAATTCATTCAGCAAATGCCTGATAAATATCAATCCAAAGTAGAGCAGGGTGGTGCTAACTTCTCTGGTGGTCAAAAGCAAAGACTTTGTATAGCAAGAGCTCTTATCAAGAAGCCTAAGGTCTTGATATTTGACGACTCTACTTCAGCAGTGGATACAAAAACAGATGAAAAGATTAGAGAAGGCCTTAAAGAAACTCTACCTGGAGTTACAAAAATCATTATCGCTCAACGTATCTCTTCTGTTCTGCACGCTGATAAAATTATTGTTTTAGACAATGGAAGAATAGATGGTGAAGGTACTGCTAAAGACCTTTATCGTAACAATAACATCTTTAAAAACGTCTGCGATCTTCAAGGTGTAAAGGAGGAACAGTTATGAATCAGAAAAAGAAACGTAATGTCCTTCTCTCTTTGATCAAAGAGATGGCTAGACTACATCCATGGTTATTTGCCTTATCCATCATTTGTATCATCATATCCGCAATTGCTTCTATTACAGCACCAGTAGCTATACAAAGAGTTATTGATGGATTAGAGAATATTCATTCTACAGGTGATGTCGCTGTGTCGGAAGACGTATTTAAGTCATTTGCTGAAGGCACCTTGTATCCTTGTTTGATATTCATGGCTATATCCTATACATTAGGAAACTTAGCTATGGGTACATATGCCGTAGCCTTGGCATACATAGGCCAAGATTTCATGCATAAGACTAGATGCAAAATATTCTCGCATATGGAAGATTTGCCTGTTAGATACTTCGATCAACACCAAAAGGGTGAAATCATGTCCATCTACACTAATGATGTCGATACGATACGTCAATTCACAATACAAACAACTCAGACTTTGTTCTCATCCTTGCTAACATTCATCACTCTATTTGTAATGATGTTGATGTTCTCTGTCTATTTGACAATCATCTTTATCGTTGGTGTCATAGTAATGTTTATAGCTTCTTCAATGATGGGTAAGAAAGCCGAAAAATACTTTGATGATCAGCAAAAATCAATTGGAGAACAAGAAGGTTTAATCGAAGAAATGATGGGTGGATTAAAAGTTGTTAAGTCTTTTAACCACGAAGAAAAAGCTAAAAATGAATTTGATAAGAAAAACAAAAACTTAATGAATTCATCTTATCAAGCAAACTGGATTGCCGGTGCTATAGGTCCTGTCATCATCAATGTCGGTTATATCATATATGTCATAACAATCATCGTTGGAATCATATGTTTTGCTTTCAACACTCAAAACTATGGATTCCAATTCGGATTAGGAGCTATGACTTTAGGAATAACCTTAGGATTTGATCCTTTAGTACAGCAAGCTATAGGATTGGTAAACACAATCGGTCAACAATTTGGATTCATCGCACAAGCAAAAGCTGGTGCTTCAAGAGTCTACAACATGTTGGATGAAAAGGTCGAAGCCGACGATGGATATGTCGAATTAGTACAAGGCCATTGGGACGGCAATAATTTTGTCGAAGAAGAGCATGCTTCTATTCATTCAAACTGGGCATGGAAACATCCTCACAAAGCCGATAACTCAACCACATACGTTCCTGTTAAAGGTGACATTAAAATGTTTGATGTCGACTTTAGTTATATACCCGGAAAAATCATATTACACGATATAGATTTATATGCTAAACCTGGTCAAAAGATTGCCTTTGTTGGTAGCACTGGTGCAGGTAAAACAACTATTACCAACTTGTTGAATAGATTCTATGATATAGAGGATGGAAAGATTAGATTCGACGATATCAACATCAATAAGATTAAGAAAAAAGATTTGAGAAGATCATTAGGTGTTGTTCTTCAAGACACATCATTATTCAGTGGAACAATAATGGATAACATTCGTTATGGTAGATTGGATGCAACTGATGAAGAATGTATTGCAGCCGCAAAACTTGCTAACGCAGATGGCTTTATTAGAATGCTTCCTAACGGATACAATACCTTCATTGAAGGTGATGGCTCATCTTTGTCACAAGGTCAATGCCAGCTTCTATCAATTGCTAGAGTCGCTGTATCAGACCCTCCCGTCCTAATATTAGACGAAGCAACTTCTTCAATCGATACTATGACCGAAGCTATCGTCACCAAAGGAATGGACAAATTGATGGAAGGAAGAACCGTCTTTGCTATCGCACATAGACTTTCAACCATTATGAATTCTAATGTCATCATGGTCTTAGATCACGGAAGAATTATTGAAAGAGGAACACACAACCAATTATTAGAGGAAAAAGGTGTTTATTACCAACTTTATACAGGCACTAAAGAATTATCCTAATGAATATAATTAAGGCTTATTAAAGGAGGTGTGATTATATGGAAGTTTATAACTCTAACAATCAAAATGATAACAGTCCAAAGAAGCAATGCCCTTTTTGTGCTTCGATAATGAATGCTAATTGCAAATATTGTCCTGGATGTGGAAGTCCAATGGATATCCATGAAATACAAGAAAACTCATCGAGAGAATCAAATTCAACTAATCCAAATGATAATATTGTTTTCGGTGTATTATCGTTAGTATTCGGTGCTTTAGGTGGATTACTTGGACTTATATTTGGATTTTGTGGACTATTCAATAAAAAAAGTGGAAAAAATACAAAAATATTGTGTTGGATTGGAATTACTTTATTTTTCCTTTGGATAGTAGCTCTGATTGTTTTGTACATAATCTTATTGTTGACGGATTTCAATATTGGTGCAAAGCCTTATATAGCTTTATTCAATTTATTTTGATAGTTAGCCTAGCTCTTGCTAGGCTTTTTAAATATAAAAATTAGTATTTATTGTTTTATCCTTTGTTGTTGTTTAAAGATAAAAGAGAAAGGACTAAACTATTAAAGAACTGAGGATAAAGACATGATAAAAACAAGTATTATGCATGACGAGAAGACTGACTACATAAAAGTTGAAAATGGAAGATTGACTGTTATTCTTTCTTCGATTGGTGCCGGTGTTTGGAAAGTACTTTGGGATGGGAATTTGATTAATCTCGCTCCTAAGAGAGAGATGTACCCAGAAGATACTCAATTCAACGGAAAGACCTTGGCTAGAACTGCTGGACGTATTCCCTGTGATATAACTATCAATAGTAAAAATTATCATTTAAAAGAACAGCAACAAGGATTCTGTATCCATGGTGGAAAAATGACTTCCATGTCATTCAAAATCTTTGATTATTCTATTATTAACGCTGATGGTAAAACTTTAGTAGAATTCACTCTTACTGATAAAGATGGTAAAAATGGATATCCCGGAAATCTAGAAACAAAAATCACTTATGAATTCATCGATGGTAAGAATCAATTCACCATCAGATATCATGCAACTACTGATAAGGACACTATAGTTTCCTTCTCTAACCATTTATACTGGGACATCAATGGAATTCAAAATATATCTAATGATTCCTTATATATAAATGCCTCTAAATGGGGAACAAACGATGGTAAGAGTCAGTTAGTAACTGGAATCGACAATGTTCCTGAATGCATGGATTTTAGAAGCATGTCTGTATTAGGACCTAAGCTCGATGTCATCGAAAAGACAATTTGGGAGAAAACAATAGATCACTTATTCGTCTTTGATAAAGTTCAAGAAGATAAACCTCAAGTCATTTATAAAGGTGGAAAAGTTAAGTTGTCATTGTTCACTGACTTCGAAGCTATAAACATCTACGCTGATGCTTCTTGCTCTAAATATGAGTTTGAAAATTCAGAAGGTCTTATCCTTCATAACAGACGTGCTTTGGCTCTAGAGCCTCAGCAAATAGCTTTAGGCTTATCCCATATAACACTCAAAGCCGGCGAATCAGTCGATCATTACGAGACATATTTAATCGAAGATAACGATTAATCAAAAAAGAGTTTGCCAAACAAACAGCAATCTCTTTTTTTAAAACTTTCTAGCTTCAATTTCAAATTCTTTCTATTTTTTTATCGAGTCTTTTATTAATTATCAACTTTACTATAACTATGGCTAAGTAAATAAATAACATGGTCAATCCTAAAGATAAGATAGGGTCGAAGAAATAAACTGATTCAACTAAATCTCCATCCCTATACTTGGTCTTATATATCAATCCAGGAAAAGTATAAATGTAATTATATTTTATGTTTGGAAGAGCAGCTCCAAAGTAATTCAAACTATATCCAAAGAAAGACCAGGATCCGATTAAAAAAACTAATAATGTTGTCCAATCAAATAAAGTTTTATAACATTTTCTAAATATGGCTTCTCCTAATAGAACTAATGTTATTAAGTCTTGAAATATATATAACATCCAAACACCTAATTCACCATTTTTATATCCAGTTAAACCTATAATCATATTTATAAGTCCAAAGAATAACACTATCGATATCACAATCAAAGGATAATACTTGTCATAGAAATTTGCAGAATATTCCTTTTGAATGTCTTTATCTGTTTTTCTTAAACTTAGTTTATATGATTGCTTTGCAGTCAATCCTTTATTTGAAAATTCATAGTAATATGTTCCAGTCGACTTAAAGTATTTCATCACATTATCATGATTGGCTTCGCCATAAGGCCTCAAACTATTCCAAATGTGATACTTAATAAATTTCTCTTTAGCCATATTATCATTAATCAGGAGTAGATTGAATTAACTCGAAAAGTAGCGAAAATATAATCAAAGAATTCATAACACCCCCCTCTCTATTTTTTTATACTAGAGCCTAAAATTAAAATTGTCAATGAAAAAGCAATGATAATTAATTACTATTGATTATAAGTATTAAAAAAGCACCAGTAAAACTGGTGCTAAAGTCTAACCTTACAATATGATTAGTCGTTGTCAACGAACGGAAGTAATCCCATGAAACGAGCGTTTTTAATAGCCTTTGCCAACATACGTTGATAACGTGCACTGGTTCCAGTTGTAGCTCTAGGTGTGATCTTTCCGTTAGGTGAGATAAACTTCTTCAAAGTCTCAACATCCTTGTAATCGATGTTCTTGATGTGATTCTTGGTGAAGTAGCATACCTTTTTACGAGTGAATTTCTTTTTCACAAACATAGTTCATGCATCCTTTCTTTAATTATTATCAAATCGAATACTAGAATGGCAAATCGTCATCAGATGTGTCGATTCCTTCCACAGGTGCGTCAGCTTTAGAAGATGAAGAGAAGTCATCACTAGGTTCGCTAGGCTCATTACGTGAAGCACTGTCGCGTTTTGTTTCCAAGAACTGAACAGTATCACATACGACTTCTACAACACTGACTTTCCTATTGTCCTTAGACATATAGGTTCTTTGCTGAAGTCTTCCATCCACAGCGACAAGGCTTCCCTTGTGAGTGAATTTAGCGACATTTTCAGCAGTGTTTCTCCAAGCAACACAAGAGATGAAAGAGACATTTGCCTTTCCATCTCTAGATGGAATTCCATCCACAGCAAGAGTGAATGTTACGACGCTAGAATCAGAAGTAGTTTTTCTTAACTCTGGATCTCTAGTAAGTCTTCCGACCAATACGACACGATTTACTGCCATTTGAAATGTTTCCTTTCTAGTTGATTACTAGGCATTAGCCTTAGTGATCAAATAACGGATAACATTTGCGTTGAGACTAGCAAGACGTTGGAATTCCTTAAGAGCTTTGCTCTTGTCGGGATCAGCCTCAATCTCAAGAATGACGTAGTATCCTTTTTTGAAACCTTTCATCTCATAAGCGAAATCTTTGAGACCCCACTCAGTGGTCTTGTTAACGACTGCACCATTATTGGTGAGGATGTCAGCAAGCTTAGCGATTTCAGCCTTGGTAGCTTCTTCGCCGAGTTCAGGTTTAAGGACATACATGATTTCGTACTTTCTCATGTTCTTTTTCCTCCCTTTGGACATGACGGCTATGTACAGCATTTCTGGTGCATAGCAGAGAGCTTTGTTAAATATTCACAAAGCTAAATAATTATAGAGATGTTTTGTCTTAAAGTAAAGAGAAATAAGCATATCACCTAATGTTATCCATAGTATATGTGCCTGTTTAATAGTGAAAGAATCAAATTCATTTTTTAATGTTTAAGAACTAATCAACTATGGAAATAAAAATAGCTCTGCCGAAGCAGAGCTATATCATTTCAATAGGAACTAATTAGTCAAGAATATCGATGACGGTTCCTGCACCAACGGTGTGGCCACCTTCACGGATAGCGAACTTAGTGTTCTTCTCGATAGCGACCTTCTTGATCAACTCAACGTTGAACTCGACGTGGTCACCAGGCATGACAATCTTGCTTCCTTCTTCCAAAGAGATGACACCAGTGACATCAGTTGTACGGAAGTAGAACTGAGGACGATATCCATCAGCGAAAGCAGTATGACGTCCACCCTCTTCCTTGGTCAAGATGTAAACTTGAGCACGGAACTTTGCATGAGGAACGATGGTTCCAGGCTTGGCGATAACTTGACCACGGACTACTTGGTCACGATCGACACCACGTAGCAACATACCGATGTTGTCTCCAGCCTTTGCATAATCCAAGGTCTTACGGAACATTTCGAGTGAAATGACGGTGGAAGTACGAGTAGGCATCAAACCAACGATTTCAACAGAGTCGTTAGACTTGATTTCACCACGCTCAACACGTCCAGTGGCGACGGTTCCACGTCCAGTGATGGTCATAACATCTTCGACAGCCATCAAGAAAGGCTTCTCGATATCACGGACAGGATCAGGGATAGACTCATCGCAAGCATTCATCAAATCGACGATGCATTGCTCATCAGCAGATCCAGATTCAGCTTCAAGAGCCTTCAAAGCAGATCCACGGATGACAGGGCAGTTCTCTCCGTCAAATCCGTTCTTGCTCAAAAGGTCACGGACATCCATCTCAACGAGATCGATGAGTTCAGGATCATCGACTTGGTCACACTTGTTGAGGAAGACAACGATGTAAGGAACACCGACCTGCTTTGCAAGCAAGACGTGTTCACGGGTCTGAGGCATAACACCATCAGTAGCAGCGACGACGAGGATAGCTCCATCCATCTGAGCAGCACCGGTGATCATGTTCTTGACGTAGTCAGCGTGTCCCGGGCAGTCGACGTGAGTGTAGTGTCTCTTAGCAGTCTCGTATTCAACGTGAGCGGCGTTAATGGTGATACCACGAGCCTTCTCTTCAGGAGCGGCGTCGATTTGGTCATAAGCCATAGCCTTGGCCTCACCCTTCTCGGCGAGAACCTTGGTAATAGCAGCAGTAAGAGTTGTCTTACCGTGGTCGACGTGTCCAATTGTACCGATGTTAACGTTCGGTTTGCTTCTATCGAATTTCTCCTTTGCCATAAGCTTTTATAAGCCTCCTTAAAAATTGGTTTGCCAGCATTGCTATGTAGCCTTATAAATATACATTAGTAAGGCTTTTTTTTCAATAAAGGCCCATAGCTGGTGTAGAGCCATTGAAAGCGTTTTATGTAGGTTTTTAACTAACGAATCAAATTCGACTAATTGCCAGCACCTGTACGGGATTTGACAATTTGTTCCTGGATGGACTTAGGAACTTCTTGATACTGAGCAAATTCCATAGTGTAGATACCACGGCCTTGAGTCATAGAACGAAGATCGTTGATGTATCCGAACATGTTTGCAAGAGGTACCAAAGCACTAATGACTTGAGCATTACCTTTGGAGCATGTATCAGTAACTGTTCCACGTCTTGAGGAAATATCTCCTAAAACAGTACCGAGATATTGTTCAGGAGTGGTGATCTCAGCCTTGACAATAGGTTCAAGGATAACAGGGTCACACTTTTGAGCTGCAAGTTTGAAGGCGATTGAAGATGCCATCTTGTAAGCAGCTTCGGAAGAGTCGACAGGGTGTGATGATCCATCCAGCAACTCAGCCTTGATATCAATTGCAGGATATCCAGCAACCAAACCATGGGCAGTAGCTTCTACCAAACCATCGATTGAAGGTTTGATGAATTCCTTAGGAATACGACCACCAGTGACTTCATTCTGTGTCTCAATTCCCTTACCAGGGTTAGGTGAGAACTTGAAGATAACGTGTCCGTATTGTCCGTGTCCACCAGATTGCTTGATGTACTTACCTTCACAGGTAGCAGACTTACGAATAGTTTCCTTGTAAGCAACTTGAGGAGCACCTACATGTACAGGAATGCCATAATCATCTCTCAAACGGGTGCAGTTAACATCGAGTTGGAGTTCTCCGACACCAGCAATGATGGATTGTCCAGTTTCCTTATTTGTATAGAAGTGGAAGGTAGGATCCTCTTCGCAGAACTTCATAAGGACTACAGCCATCTTATCAGTGTCAGTGTGTTTATCAGCTTCGATAGCCTCAGAGATAAGAGGATCTTGGAACTTGATAGATTCAAGATATATAGGATTCTCTTCAGTGCAGAGGGTATCACCAGTCTTCGTGGACTTGAGACCGATAATAGCTGCGATTTCTCCAGCTCTGACTTCGGAGACATCCTCTTCAGAGTCAGCGTTCATAAGAACAATTCTGGAGACACGCTCAGTGACATTACGAGTGGCGTTGTACAAGTATGAACCATTCTTCAAGGTACCAGAGTACACACGGAAGAATGTGAGCTTACCAAATTGGTTAGTAGTAATTTTGAATGCGAGTCCAACGAAAGGTGCATTTGCATCAGGTTTGCATTCGAAATCATTTCCAGCCTTGTCTTTTCCAACAGCAGCAGGAATATCCAAAGGTGAAGGCAAATAGTCGACAACAGCGTCGAGCAATGTTTGAATACCTTTAGAACGGAATGAAGCTCCAGCGAGAACAGGGTGGAACTTGTGAGAAATAGTTCCACGACGTAAAGCGGCCTGAATTTCTTCGACAGTAGGTTCTTTTCCTTCAAGAACTTCCATCATGATTTCGTCATCATTATTGGCCAATTCATCCAACATCATTTGACGCCACTCTTGGGCCTTCTCCATATACTCAGCAGGAATTTCAATTTGAGTAGGAGCAGGAATGGAGTTAGTTCTAGGATCTACTTCATTAACCCACTTCCATCCTATCATCTTGACCAAGTCGATGACACCATAGAATTCCTTCTCAGTTCCCAAAGGATACTGAATAGCAATTGCGGTTGCACCAAGCTTTTCCTTGATTGAGTGGAAAGACATCTCGAAATCAGATCCGATAGAATCCAACTTGTTGACATAAACAATTGAAGGAACGTTGTATTTATCAGCCTGTCTCCAAACAGTTTCAGTTTGAGGCTCAACACCGTTCTTTCCATCCAAAACAGCAACAGCTCCGTCCAAAACACGAAGTGAACGCTCGACTTCAGCTGTAAAGTCGACGTGTCCCGGAGTATCGATCAAGTTAATACGATACTCTTCCTGAGTTGTTCTTTCCTTCCAAAGACAGGTAGTACAAGCGGATTGAATAGTGATACCACGCTCTTGCTCCTGCTTCATGAAGTCGAGTGAAGTATTACCATCATCGATATTACCTATCTTGTGGGTACGTCCGGTGTAGAACAAAATACGTTCAGATGTAGTTGTTTTACCGGCATCGATGTGGGCCATAATTCCAATATTACGAACATGGTCCTCGGCAATAGCTTCAAACGACTGTATGTTTGAGTCTTCCTTAATAGCCATTTTTATGGTTTCCTCTCTATATTTTGAGTCTTAGGACGACTAGTAACGGTAGTGAGCATAGGCCTTGTTGGCTTCAGCAGTCTTCAAGGTATCTTGCTTCTTCTTTACAGCACCACCGACACCATTTGCAGCGTCGATAATTTCTCCAGCAAGCTTGTCTACCATGGTCTTCTCATTACGGAGGCGAGCATAGTTGACGAGCCAACGGAGTCCAAGAGTAACCTGACGGTCAGCAGAGACTTCGACAGGTACTTGGTAGTTAGCAGCACCGACACGACGAGCCTTGAGCTCGATTTCAGGCATGATGTTTCCAAGAGCGAGTCCGAAGACATCCATGGCGGGTTTGCCAGTTTTCTTCTCTACTTTTTCAAATGACTCATAAAGGATTCTTTGGGCAAGACCTTTCTTACCATCCTTCATGATCTTGTTGATGAGACGAGTAACAAGTTTGCTGTTGTACACAGGATCGGGAAGTACGTCTCTCTTCTCGATTGAACCATTCTTTCTAGGCATTGTTCATTAACTCCTAACTTTACTTCTTCTGGATCTCACCATTCTTCTTGGTTCCGTATTGAGATCTTGATTGCTTACGACCTTCGACACCGAAGCACTCAAGAGCACCACGGATGATGTGGTAACGCACACCAGGGAGGTCACGTACACGGCCACCACGAATCAAAACAACTTTGTGCTCCTGGAGGTTGTGTCCTTCTCCACCGATGTAAGCAGTGACTTCATAGTTGTTAGTCAAACGAACACGAGCGTACTTACGAAGAGCGGAGTTAGGCTTCTTAGGAGTCATAGTTCCGACACGGGTGCAAACTCCACGCTTTTGAGGAGCTGGAGTGTTGTTCATCTTCTTGTTGAGAGAATCCCATCTCTTGCCCAATGCAGGAGAAAGGGACTTCTTTACGAGCCTGCGTCTCTCATGACGCACAAGCTGGTTAATTGTAGGCATTTATCTTATCCCTCTTAATTTTATGTCCACGATTCCGGGCGTTTCGTACTTGTCGCATAAAAAATACGAACAACTCCCGTTCGTGCGTTGATAATGATATCAGTTCCGGGCGTTTTGTCAAGCCTTTAAAGAGAATTTTTAATAAAAAAGTAGTTGAAAAAGCAACATATTGAATGTAAAGCCCTAACATAAAAATGTCTACGGCAATCCGCAGACATTTTCTTCAAATAATATGTATTTATTTAGAACCTATTTCAGATCATTCAATGCAGTAATAAACTTAGACTTCGACGTATATACAGTAACCTCTTTATTTTTTTCAAGCAAATAAATGGAAGTACATTCAGAAGTACCATCAAACAAACCACTGATATTTTTCTTGACGGTTTCATTATTACCATTGTAGCTCGCCAAAATTAGCATATCATAGTTATAGCCTATTTTTTCACCTGCTTCATTTTTATCAAAAGTAAATCCAGGAGAGAAGTCCGCTGAAGTACCAACTATAGATCCTGTCCATTTCTTGTAGAAATTAAACTTTTCACCATAATTGTATGAGAAACAAGAAACAGCCTTATTGCAACCAGTCATATTAAATTTATAAACATAATTGGATGAAATCCAACGGTCAACACCTGATGTACTGCTAGACCACATCCATAAGTGATCAAGATTACTAGCCGAACCGGTCGAACTGGTTGAATAGTAAACTATGTTCTTATTCTTTGTAAGATCGACATCTTGATTAGTTTTGATTGTAAACTTACCATCTTTTGCAGCATTAATATAAATATCAAAGGAAGTGGAATTCTTAGGAGGTAAAGGCAAAGCTAAGTACTCAATGTTTCCATTACCGTCTTTAGGAGCAAAATTTGTTCCATCTTCCGTCTTAAATATAATACCTGTAGGTGCTGTTTGAGGCGTCATGATAAACCCGGATCTTTTATTTGTGTCCTTGAAATCATTGCAAGCTTGATAAACAGTCTCATAATTAATATGCAATGATTTATCTTTATTCAAAGGCAATGAAACTCCAAAATCTGTTCTATCATTCCAAAGCCACACATGATCTAATTTACTATAATTTTTGTCACTTGTAGCCTCGCCGCCTGTAGCTTCGTTATGGAAATAAATATTGTAATCACTAGCTACCGTAGGAGGAGTTTCAGTATTTCTAGGGACTAAAAATAGTATTCTAGATTTAGAAAAAGAGCATCCTATTTTTTCTCTATAAGCTTCAGATTTAGTAGAAGAATATAATTTAGCATCAAGCGGTTTATCCATGTCACCACCATCAGAACTAGTGCCATTTTTAATTTTTAATTCAATGCTCTCGTTTGTTAAATGATCTACTAACTTATACTTGGAATTTAATAAATCATATAAGTAAATTTCTGTCTTGTCTGTCACGCTAGTACCTGAGCCATAAAAGGCACTAGAGCGATAAAAGACACGAGATACAAGAGATCCTAATTCTAAAGAAGGAACAAAAAATACTTTCTTTGAATAGCTACCATCCTTTCCTATGAAAAAATTGCCGTCTTTGCTGAAATTTTTTGAATTATCCAAGAATCCTGATTCGCTTTTAGCAAATTCGTCATAATTAGGAATCTTGCCATCTCTACAATCTATGATTTTTAAGTAACTACCTGTATCTTTTTTAAAGTTTTCTTCTATATCATCATGATATATATTAGCGTTAACTTTCTTTGAACTTTCATCAGGAAAGTACCACAAAGAATAAGCAGTAGAAACAAAAGCGGTCATCAAAAAGATGAAGAGCATCAAAACAATAATAACATTTCTATTTAATAATGTTTTTCTTCTCATCTTATTCAAGCCTCCTTTTATCTTTTAATATCCTCTTCACTATAAGGAATATATGTTTGCTTAGTAAAAGTAACAACTATGCAAAGGGATGCTTGATTACCAAATCTTTCCTTCATCAAGGCTTCATATCTATCAGTAAGTCTAAGATCGATTCTATCATAATAAAAGATATATACCATCAACACTATTGCTATAGCAAAGACTGAAATCAATCCAGTACCAGATTGAATATAGATGACTATAGATCCTAATACTTGATTTTGATAACCATCAAAAATTCCGACTATTCTATCCGATGTGACATTAATTTCATCCGACATAGAGGCCGGGTTTGCATCTCCTCTAAAGGTGAACAATTTATGACCATCTTTTTCTCCTATAGAATAAACTCTATGAACTATTATCTTATCGTCCATTCTAAAAGCTACTATGTCATATACTTTTATTTGATCTTCGGATTTGAATTTATCGATTCCGATAAAAGCATACTGAGATATTCTCGTATTCATCCTATCTTTTGAATCTATACTACCATCTTTCAAATACTTGTTGTTATCGTTGATAGATGCCATAGAAGAAGTCTGAACAACTAAATATGTCTTATCTCCAAAATAAGTAGTCTGGTCATTCGACTTCATCACAGTAGCCCAGACAAAGAAACCTATGAGAGCGACTAGGAATATCCCTACAATACTATTAGAAATAATATTCCCGACTTTTTTTCTCTTTTTTCTCTTATAGTAAGTATCTACAAAAGATAGTTTTTTATTTTTCTTCTTATCATACTTCTCAACATCTTTATCCAAGATCTTAATTACTTCATTATCTTCTAATTTGTTTTCTATACACTTCTTTCTATTAAAATAATAAAAGGAGAAGATACAAATATAGACAACTGCAAAACACACCAATGATATTGCAGATACAATCAGTACCAATGTTGATAAACCCATATATACCTTCTTTCTTGTTATTATTTATTAAAGGGACACTGAAAAAGCAAAAGAAATCTTTGCATTACTAAAGATTTGAACTACATCTTTATAAAGATACACATTATCTTTAACTTCATCTAATTTATCAGTAATCTTAAAGCCTTCTGGAAAATTAAAATGCAGATTGTCAGAGCAAAAGACGAATGTGTCCTTAGCATCAGTCTTATCAGCTTCTCTAAGAGTAGAGCCACTCGAACTCACTGCTTTATATTGATCATCCTCTTTAACTATACCCTCATCGCTTACTGTAAACTTGTTGTAAGGATCTAAAGTAGTAGCATCTTTAGAACTTACTAGTTCAATATCTTGTCGCCACTGAATTCCAGAATAATATACTGTTCTTCTAGTATTATCTGCTGGTGTTGTTACATCCCTTTCACCACCAATAAGATTCCTATCTGAGCTATTATCGTGTGAATAAGGTAAATAGGACACATTCATAATATTGTCGACAGCCAAATTTTTGTCAGCTACATATCCAGAATCAACTGTTAATTGCAAGTTAAATTTAAGTACATTTCCTGCATTAGAAATTAATGCTCCTTCCGGAAGTAAATAATGTACATAAAACGGATTATTCAAATGGATTCTATCAGATTCAACAATTATTTTAGAATTCAAAGAAGGCGAACTAATATCTTCTACACTATTTTTATCATCATTAATGACTATCTTTCCAAAATCAGCAACACCTGTTATATCGGTAGAAATAGTTATGTTATCTTTAGTCACATCATTTACAAAGTACCATGTTGAATATCCAACACCAAATAATGATAAAATAGCAAAAAAAGGTACCACAAAACCAAATAACAATGATTTCATGTACCTTTTCATATAAGAACTCCCTTAAAACTGAAAGATTATTAGACTACTTAACAATTTCAGCTGCAAAGCTAATATCAATGGTTTTACCAGATACAGCGCCCACCATAGTGTTATATTCATCCAATGTAGAAGGCTCTTTTGCATATGCAACAGTCACATCGGTATTACCCGTATCATGAGAAATTTTGAAAAAATCCTCAAGTTTTATTTGATCATCTTCTGGTACAAATGTAGTTTCTTTTGTAAGAGTTAAGTTAGTAGTTGAGGAAATTTGGTCAGGTTCGCCCTTGAGTGTGAAATTAACATATGTAGCAACTTCTGAAGGAATATTAATTTTAGTAGTTATTTTATAAGAAATTCCACTAACAAACTTATCATCAGTAGTTGAGTCATCTCTATCATCTGCTACCAAAGACTCACTGAAAGCTCCTTCAAAATGAACACCCATACGACCAGTGGGCATTCCATCAGTTGCAGTTTTATCTGATTGATCAAGAACTAGCTTAATATTCGCCCCACCCTGTTGGAACTTAGCACCTACAACCTTTGATAGTGTAGGTTCTACTGTAATATTTTTACTATCAGGAGCGACAGTATTGTTGAAATACCATGTTGCATAACCAGATCCAATCAAAGAAGCGACTGCCAACACAGGAATACCAAAAGCCAAAACAAATTTTTTCATTTTTCAAAATGTCCTTTCATCGCGTAGATTTAGAATAATCTTTCATGGGCTTTATTTATATAACTTAGCTATATTCCATTCAAGAGATTTCAATATATTGATTTTTTAGAAAAAATATCTATTTTTTTATAATTTTGGATTAGATTAGCATAAAAAGAAAAGAAAAAATGAACACTTTTAAATTTTGTATTTAATTTTTTACTAAATACTTTTTAATAATTAAATATTTAATCTGTTATCATACCGAGTAAATTAAGCTCAATTATGACTATTTTTTAATAAATATTAGCCTTTATGTAATTTCTTTACAATTAACTTACAATTTGTTCTAATAGATTCTGTAACTCCTTAAGTACTAATCCTTTGATTGTGTCTATTTAATATTTAACACACATATACAAAAGTAGGTAACACCAAAAACTTGATTGGATAATAACGAGTCTTACACAATTCAGCCTTACTTATAAGTGCAATTCAAATTATGTTTCTTCATTTTTTTAAAATTTACTATTGCATTTTTATTTCGACTTGTGTATATTTACTTCCGCTATCTTAAATAGCGATGGACCGTTAGCTCAGTTGGTAGAGCAGCTGACCCTTAATCAGCGGGCCAAAGGTTCGAGTCCTTTACGGTCCACCACCTAGATATTATCACCACTCATAATGAGTGGTTTTTTATTTTATCTTTATTTACTTATATTAGAAGATATAATACTTTTGCTTCCAAAAAGTATAGAAAGAAGGTTAAAAATGAGATTACAAGGAAAAGTTGCAATAGTCACAGCATCTACTAGAGGAATTGGATTTGCTATCGTTAAATCATTTCTAAATGAAGGTGCAAAAGTCTATATGGCTGTTAGAAACATTCAAAGAGCTAACGATTCAATAGCTCAGTTTCCTAAAGAATGGCAGGAAAGAGTATTTCCCGTATTTTGTGATGCATCTAAAGAAGAAAGCTTTTCTTCGTCAGTAGAAGAAGTCGGTAAAAAAGAAGGTCATATAGATATCTTGGTCAACAATTTTGGAACTAGTGACCCTACAAAAGATAGAGACTTAAGAAATACTGATCCAAAAGTATTTATCGATACGATAAGTATCAATCTTAAAAGCGTATTTATGACTTCACAAACAGCACTAAAGTATATAGATAAAAACGGCGGATCTATCATCAATATCTCTTCTATTGGAGGTAAAGTTCCAGATTTGTCTCAAGTTGCTTATGGGACTTCAAAAGCGGCCATAAACTATTTAACTCAATTGATTTCAGTAACTGAAGCCAGAAACAACATTCGTTGTAATGCTGTTCTACCTGGAATTACAGCAACTGATGCCGTAAAGCAAAACATAAACGAAGCCTTCCAAGGAATGTTCTTAAAGCATGTTCCTTTAAATAGAATGGCTTTACCTGAAGAAATAGCCAATGCTGTATTATTCTTCGCCAGCGATGAATCTAAATACATCACAGGCCAAGTTCTAGCAGTTGCAGGTGGATTTGATATAGCGACTCCGCTTTATGGGGATTTCATCGGAAAAGATAGATCTAAGTAAAACTAATAGTCGAATCAAATACTTTGAATAAGTGCATGTCAAAAAAATATGCACTTTTCGTTTTCATAAATATTTGCATATTTACCAAAAAAACTGAGATTTGATATTTCAAATTAAGATTTCCTAATTAAGACCCAATTCAAAATAATCTAGTTTTCTATTTATAAAACTTCATTTTTTCTCTTTTCTTCTATCACTTTGTTTTTATGGTATTTCAAAGAATAAGAGTATTGTTTCCACAAGCAATAAAGACTAAATGCAACAACAGGATAACCGATAATTGTAGGAATCATATAATTGAGCAATTCCATAACAGACATATAAGATCCCAAAGCTAATACTAATACTTCCACAATAGTAAATATAATTGAAACTACTAAAGATAGAACAATATTTATATTATTCATTCTCTTTCTATGAATTAATAAGAAATATGAGAAGAAAAGACATACTGCAATTAAGATACTTGGAATAATAACAATACAAATTAAATTTCCAGGCTGATCATAGCCATTCAAAGTACCATGAGACATATCACCTTCAATATGAAAGAAAGGCTGAGCTATAAAGACCAATAAGAAAGGTGCTAGTAATGAACAAAAAGCACCAATCAAATACAAGAAATATTTTTTCATACTATTCATTTCTCCATTTTATTCCACATATTTTTTTCAACATTTACAATCTTAACACTAAATTCACTTTGAATATAAAAAGACCACCTTTTAAAAGGTGGTCTAGTTTATTCAAGTGTATTACTTAGACTCTGTTTTCTTGGCAGCTGCAGCCTTACGGTTGAAGCGATCAATACGTCCAGTCTTAGAGTTGAGGTTGACCTTACCAGTGTAGAAAGAGTGGCAGTGTGAACAAGTATCAACATTGATGCTCTTCTTGGTAGATCCAACTACAAATGAAGTTCCGCAAGTGGTGCAGGTGACTGTAGCCTGATAATAGGCTGGGTGAATGTCTTTTTTCATAAATGCTATATCCTCCCGGGTATTCGTTTCCAACGAATCCCTTAGCGGGAAGAATATAGGCTAATTCAGCAAAAAAATCAATAAGAAGACATAAATTTAAAGAAATCTTTTAGCTTCTATGTTTGGAGTTAGTGTTATTTTCTAATTTCAAAAGAAAGCAATGCTTTACCATTCGATTCAAAAATAATAGTTATTCCAAATAAAGACAATCAAGCACTATTAAAAACTAAGTTTTAAATGTTTTATACTCGCAACAAAAGAAACAAAATAATAAATTTGAATTATATAACCATAAAAAGAAATACTCTGGAACTGAACTCACAATTGATACTCTATCATTATTAACCTTGATAATAACTTTGATTGTTTCAGGAATATATCCATTTGCTATCGAGATTACAAGCCATAACGAAGACTATTAAAAAGAAAGCTTAAAAGCAAAAAATAATACAAGGTAAAAATTAGTTTTCTTCATCACTGTTTCCATTATCAATCACATCTCTGAGCCCTTGTTGGTAGAATCAGTGAACTCTATTGATGGATAATCACTAGCCATTGTATTTTTGAGTGACTCATACACTTCCCTAGTGTTTTTCAAATGGTCGGGATGGTGTGTTTTATCGTTCTTAGTTTTAATTTGAAGCACAGAGTCATGATTCATTATCTTGATTTCAACTATCTCATAAACATCGATTATATCCTTGCCATCATAATTATTAATGATAATCTGATCATTAGATAACTCTATAGGTGCTAAGTTTAGATTATGGTTATTCCATCTTGTTTCCTTGACCAACAAAAAGAAAATTACAACTGAAATGATTAAGGTCAATATAATAATGGCAAGGCCGAGATATATCCTGTCGATATGCATATGATCTATCATCATGAAGAAATCCAAGGCGTATTCTCTCGGCCAGGCTATAACGAATATAGCCAAGGCCAGTCCCACCATCCATATAATTGCTTCGCTTATGATGACCTCTTTTATAACAGATTCTTTCTTTCTTATAGCTTTTATCATATTACTACTCCTTCAATTCACCATTTTTAAAATTGATTACTTATTTTCAAAAGCAGTTTCCTAAGTTTACCATATGCTAGAGGCCATAACTTTGCTTTTTCTTTTATATTTTGAAATTCGTGATCTATCGACTTAAATACATCAATAACATACATAAAATTAAATGATATCTATCTTCTTATTACCAGTTTTTTCTTTATTGCTTCTTTATGCTGAGTTTTGTAATGTATGCTTCTTGAATTTCTAGCGGTAACCGCTTATGAAAGTCAAAAGCATTCCAAATGCCAGGAATCCAAAAACTAGGAACATAATCAACAATTAAATAATTATCGCTACAACATTCATATCCAATTAAACCTTCTAATAGATATAGCCTATCTTTAATAATGCTAAGAATTAAAGCATTTTATTTTTTAAATATCAAAATTGCTTTCGCTGTCGTTGTTTCCGTAATCGTTACCAATACATATCCATCATTCAACATCTCATTAGCTTTCTCTTCGATTTCTTTGGACATATTCTCTGCTTTCGGTTAATACTCAATCACAACTGCTTTATACTTTTCTTTTACCTTCATAGGTTTAATAATTACTTTATAATAAAGCCATTACATCGTTCCATAATTAATCCTTATATGCTCACCAAGATCGTAAGCGTTAAAGATATCCTCCTTTAAAATTCGAACCTCTGAACTGATAATCTAT
>ERZ773158.1015-NODE-1015-length-28710-cov-4.236084_pt1 | contig 28710 bp, 19 predicted proteins | sample MGYA00511918_ERZ773158 | MGnify/ENA primary metagenome ERZ773158 (study PRJEB29015, sample SAMEA2737876) | human gut metagenome | biome: human gut; feature: human-associated habitat; material: faeces | place: China | collected 2012 ...
GGGCGCAAGGAGACGCTCGCCGGTCTTGCCGGCATGGGCGATCTCATCGTCACGTGTACGTCGATGCACTCACGCAACCATCGCGCGGGCATCCTGATCGGTCAGGGCAAGAGCGCGCAGGAGGCCATGGACGAGGTCGGCGCGGTCGTCGAGGGCTATTACGCCGCGCGCAGCGCGCACGAGCTCGCGCAGCGCTATGGCGTAGAGATGCCGATCTCGACGGCAGTGTACGAGGTCCTCTACGAGGGCAAGAGCGCCGCGCCGCTCATCGGCGTTCTGATGAGCCGCACGCCGAAGAAGGAAAGCGATTGCAGCTGGTTATGATTATTTCAAAAAAGCGGCCCTTGGGCCGCTTTTTTGAGTAAGATTGCAGCCTGCGGCAGCGCACGCGCCGTAGGCGCGCACGTTTGCGGCGTGAGAGGTGTTTTTTTGTCACGCACACGCCCCAGGGCGGCTTCTCTTGCCGCTTTGCGGCAATTCACCTTCTGTCGCGACAAAAAAACGATCAAGATCATTGCGCGCCTGCGGGCGCGAAATTTTTTCGGGTTGTACGGGGTTGTGCAAAAAATATTGGCGAAAGTCCGCTCAGGTGAGCGGGCTTTTTCTTTTTTTCGGCGGGCCGCGGCTGGAAAAGGGAAATTTCGCTCCCCGCGCGGCGGCGCGGACTACTGTTACTTGCCGCCTGACCGCTGCGCGGGTCATCAGAACACAAAAAGCGGCTTAGGCCGCTTTTTTCATATTTGTGCTTATATATTATATGTATGTGGTGGCGGATAATGGGGTTTTCTGTGGTTTTATGTCAAGCTGTAACAGAAGCAACGGTTTGTTACAAGTGTGTTACAGATGGGGCGAAAGCGTTGACTTGAAATTTTGGGTGTGGTAAGGTGACAGTGCAGAAAGGGTGGGGAACGGTGCGTTCCCGACTTAGTTACGGGATCGGCATGCCACGGTAAGTAAGCCGAGAAACGCCGAAACTTGCTCCTTTCTGACAAACGAACCATCTTTAAGGGGATGCGATAGCAACTAAAATCGCGCGTTTTTCTGCAAAACGGTCAAAAATGCAAGAAAATCGAAATGTTTTGCAACTTTTTCGGTCAACTTTCATTTTCGCCCGCGAACAGCAAAATGCCCGCTTTTCGCTGCCGGAGCGCTCCAAGGGGATGGAAATTTATGAAAGGAGAGTAACATCTATGAAAAAGTTACTCGCAATGGTGCTGGCTCTGGTCATGACTCTGTCTCTGGCCGTCAGCGCCAACGCCTTCAAGGATGACAAGAGCATCAGCGATGATTACGCTGAGGCTGTTGCCGTTCTGAATGGCATGGGTGTGTTCAAGGGTTATGAGGACGGTTCCTTCCAGCCCAAGGGCGACATCACCCGCGCTGAGGTGTCCGCGATCGTTTATCGCGTGTACACTCAGGACGTCAAGGATGCTAAGGCTTCCATGTACGCCACCTACAACAAGTTCAGCGACATGGCTGGCGCCGGTTGGGCTCAGGGCTACATCGGCTACTGCGCCAACGCTGAGCTGGTCAAGGGCTATCCCGACGGTACCTTCAAGCCCTCCGGCAAGGTCACCGGCTACGAAGTCCTCGCCATGATCCTCCGCGCTGTCGGTTACGACAAGACAGGATGCATTCATAAAAGTTTTACCCCCGGGGCTTCGGCCCCGGGGGTTTTTCTGCTTTGTTATTTCTTTATCGCAAATAGTGTTGCCGTTGCACCTGCGTTGGAACCGCCGCTGAGTTTGACGGAAGTAACCCCCGTCCAGTTAACTGACTCGGTTGTGTCGCTGTAGTTAGTCAAGCCGCCCACATTACAAGCTGAGAACGTATAGCTGGCAACCTTGCCGCCGAATGGGAACAGCCACGCAACGCCTGCCGATGTGGAGCGGTCGTTGCTGCAAATCGTGCCGACGGATGCGTTGTTGACGGAAACGCTCATTGTGCCGCTGACGGAGCTGGCGCTGAATGTCAAAAACAGCGCGGCAACCCTGGTCATGTCGACCTGCGAGAGGTCGAATTCCATCGCGGCGTCGGCCGCCGTGGTCACGAGCGGGCCCGCGAGCTTGACGAGGCAGTTGGCCTCGCGCGCCGCCGCGACCTCCTGCTGCACGGCATTCAGCTCGGCGCTGCTGGCCTTGCTCGCCGCCGCGTCGGCGTTGGCCTTGAGCGCCGCATCGATATTTGCAAACGCCCCGTTAAAGTCGTCCATCTTGATCTGATCCGCCTTGACCCATTGCGGAAGTTTGTAATTTGTTGTCGTCTCCATGCTCTTTCCCCCGAATTTTCATAATGTTGGAAAAGGCAGCCCACACCCCCCTGCAAACGCGGGAACGCTGATGCATGATTTGCCTTTTCATGATACGCCGTATCATGAAGAAACGTTGCACACAACGCGGCAAAAAGTTGTACCGCCTCCGGTATTAGAATTCACGATACAACAAATTGCACCGCCGCGTGCAGCGATCCCCGTTGTGCGTGGGAACTTTTTCGCCTATCATACGTCTATAGAAGTATCCGAAAGAAATGAGGAACGAACGATGAAAAAGCTTCTTTCCCTCCTGCTCCCCCTCGCGCTGGCCCTTTCCCTCGCTGCCTGCGGCGAAAAAAGCGCAGACGAGGCCGCGCGCCAAACCCCGCCAACACTGACGGTGACAAGCGCAAACGCTTGCAGCGTCACCCTCAAAAGCAGCAGCTACGACTGGACCTACACCCAGGGCCTACAGAGCATGACCGACATTGCCTGCGGCGCGCACCCGCTGGACGAAACTTCCCGTGACATCACGCCTGTACTGGAAATGCCCTTTGCAGTGTCGGCCGCCTATTTCTACACCGTAACGCTCGATTTTGGCGATAATTCGCCCGATTCCGTCAGTCTCCGCTGCTGGCCGTCCGACGCCTGGGGCAGCACCGGCATGCCGTCCGAGACCGTGACCGCCCAGCAGCAGGATAACGGCACATTCCGCGCAGAACTGCCGCAAAGCGGCGGCATTTTCGCCGTCGACGCGCTCTGGGACGGCAGCAGCGCGACCTACACCTTCTGCACGCAGGCGGAGGGGAGCGAAGAGCTCCACCCGGGCGCGGTGCTCAGCATCGGCGAGAGCGAAGACATCCGCAAGATCGACATCTCGTGGCGCAGCGGCAGCGTGAACATCTATACCGCCGAGCAGAGCGCGCAGATCAGCGTGAAGGAGGAATCCACCGCGCCGCTCGCCGAGAGCGAGAAGATGGTCTGCGCGCTCGACGGCGGCGCGGTATTCGTCGACCTTTTTGGTCTTGCGCACGAGCTTGTGCACGGTAGCGGGATCGGCGAAGGCACATTTGGCGTAGAACCACCATTCCTTCATGCGAAAGACCGCGTTGCCCCCAATCTCGTCCGCATAGGCCGCAAACAGCGTGTCGTGGAAGCGCTGCAACTCGGCAGCCGTGGCGGCAGGGCCGCCCTTAACCATGCGAGCCAGCGCGGGGTTCGCGAGCAAGCCGCGCCCCAACATTACGTGGCGTGTTCCGGGATAGGCCCCCACCAGCGCATCCATGTCCTCAAGATCAAAGATGTCGCCGTTATAGGCCACGGGAAACGGCGCCCGCTCCAACGTCTCGCCGTAAAACTCTTTACGCGGCGAGCCCGTATAACGGTCCTTTTGCACGCGCGGATGCACGATCAGCTCTGCCAGCGGCATGCGGCAATAGAGGTCGAGCACGCGTTCGTACTCGTCATCGCTTTCCAACCCCAGCCTGGTCTTGACCGACACCGGCAAGGGTGAGCGTTCGCACACGTCGCTCAAGAACACCTCGAGCTCATCCAGGTTGCGCAGAAAGCCCGAACCCTTGCCTTTGGCAACAACCGTACCCGAGGGGCAGCCAAGGTTGAGATTGACCTCGCGGTACCCCATCTCGGCGAGCACCTGCGCCGCCCACACAAACTCGTCCGCATTCTTGGACATCAGCTGAGGTACTACGTTAAGCCCCTGGTTATTGGCAGGATCGACCTCTTTAAACGCCTTGCCACCAAAGCGGTTGCCCACCCGCGGCGGCGGCAAAAACGGCGTGTAATAACAATCGAGCGCGCCAAAGCACTCCGCATGCACGCGACGGAACACATGCCCGGTAATCCCCTCCATAGGGGCCAGCGATAAATTCATCAACATCCACTCTCAAATCAATGTGACAAAGGGACAGTCCCTTTGTCACATCCCATTCAAGCGGTTCAGGAACTCTTCGCAGGCGCGAGAACGCAGGCGATATTTTTTCCACACCAGATACGATGCAATGGTGAAGGGGCAAAAGGGCAGTCCCTTTGCCCCAAGTGCCGGCTACCGGACGCAAGCTAGTTGCCGTTCGCGAACGCCGCCCATATTTCGAGGTCTAATACTTTTCCCGAGAAGTGAACGGCTCTATTTGGACCCCCGAAGCATTGACATTTTTAGGCGTCAAAACCGCAGGATTTGACTGGCAAAACCGCAGGAAATTGCACGCCAAAAGTGTCGATGCTTCGGGAGTCCGTTTTCACTCGTTCACTTCTCGGGAAAAGTATTAGACCTCGATTCCGCAGTCCCCGATGTGACAAAGGAACAGTCCATTTGTCACATTCAGAATTGACCCCCCCCCGCAATAGCTCATCGATGGCGGGATTCTCTATACTGGGTCACATATGACGGTATCGCGCCAAAGGAGAACGCCGTGACCACGTCGCAGATATCCCTGCTCGCGCTCATCTTGGTTGGGGGCATCGGCATCCTGCTTATCGGAGTGAGCGCGCTCATGAAAGCCGCCGCTCGCAAGAAAGCCAAGGCCTGTACCGCCGTGACCATGGGAACGGTCATCGACCATCGCTTTATGGGCGAAGGCAGGATGTATCCCGTTTTGGAATACGCCGTCGACGGCACGCAATACCGCGCGAAAAAACAATTCCGTGGCATAATGACCAAAAGCTTGTCGGGACTCCCCATCCGCACGCAAGCCACCGCCTACGAAGACGCCAAGGGCTGGCTGCACGTGCAGACAGGCCCCATCGCCCGCCTAGGCACCCTCGCGGAGCAGCTTTGGCCCCTCGGTAGCCAAATGACCGTGTACTACAACCCCAGCAACCCAGACAAAAGCTATGTCGAACGCCCCATCGTGGGCAACTTTGCCACACTGATGTTTAACATCGCAGGCTTCTTGCTCATCGCGATGAGCATCTTGCTCTATGTTCTTATCCAGCGCTAGCTCAAACTGATGCGCCCCGCGCCCCATGCGCCGCAACGACCGTTACGACACCAAGGACCAGCCATGGCAACAATTTCCGAACAAGAACGCAAGCGTATCCAGCGATACTGCATCTATCCCAAGATTGCCGGTGCAGCGCTTGCCATGGCGTTCGTGCTGCCTTTTTTGATCATTCCCTTCGAAATGATCGACGATATCGTCTTCCATCACGAAGGCTTCCAAGAGACGGGCATGATGACCGCCTTGGCGCTCACTGCCATCGAGCTCGTCATATTCTGCTACTGCGCGCTCGCGCCGCGCTTTGGCATGCGCGGCAAGCAGTGGAAGGAAATGCAGCACCGACTCGTCGTCGAGCAGACCGAGAAAGACCGCTCGGCACAAATCGCAGGCGTTATCGGTACGCAGGCTGCCGCGCGCCTGCTTAAGAACAGCGATAACGCGACCGTGCGCAACCTGGGCGGCGCGGCAGAAGTCGCCGCTGCCGTAGGCGCCGTCGCCACCGCAGCGGACGTACTTACCGAAAGCTATGCCAACGCAAAGGCCATGGCGGAGGCCTATAGCGTGCCTATCCCCCGTGCAAAAAAGTGGATCATCGCACTTGTGGCGCTGTCCCTCGCAATCGTGTGCGGTGCTTATATCCCGCAGCTGGCACAGGGAAACATCGAGATGCAGGAGAATGCCGCGGCCGCGGCCGAGCAGATCGCCATCGCCCGCAAGACGCTAGAGCCCGCATGCGAGTACGTGTCCGCCGATGACCCCTACGAGCGATATCAAGATTACGGCTATCATGTCCGCGGCTATCTGCACGAAGGCGACTCCGACGCCCAGAAGACCTATACGTATCTGGACTTTGACAACAAGGGAACGCTCAAGGAAGTGAGTTACATAGCAGAGATCGACCCCGACGCGAGCCTTGAGGACAACCTCGCCCGCATCGAGCTCGACTTGGACGAACTTTCCTCTGTCGTCCAAACCGTAGACGTCAAGACCATGAGTCCCGAGCTCCTAGCACCGCAAAAGCTCCCCGAAGAGTTTAGGCAGGCTTTTTTGAACGGTTCGCTCTACGAGAGAATCTCCATCAGGACGAGTGACAACCCCATCAAAACGTACTATTCGTTTGACACGGAGCCCGAGGACGAGTTTGACGAGTACACCCATCCAAGCATCCGTATCACGTTGGTGGGCAAAACGAGCTAGGCGCCCAATGTGACAAAGGGACTGTCCCTTTGTCACATTCCATGAAAAAGGGCACCGGCGTTAGCCGATGCCCTAAAGCTGCTGCAGATTAACTCCTACAGCGTATGACTAAGACGAATCGAACTATTCGTCCCAAGAGAGGCTCTTACCAGTCTTCTTTGCCAGCAGCAAGAACAGACCGATGATGACGTTGCATGCAATACAGAAGATGAAAACGCCCTGGAAGGAGCCGACAAGCTCGTATACCTTCATCATGACGGGCATGCCAAAGGCGCCGACGATATAGCCCACGGAGCAGATGAGCGCGAAGATGCGACCAAAGTCACGGGAGCCAAAGACGTCCATCACCAAAACGGTCAGAGCGGTGCCGGCGATGACGTACATGACGTCGTTAACACCGGCAGCAAGAATGCTGAGCGTCGAGTTGCCGCTGCTCATCATGAGCATGACAAAGGAGAGAATCGAGACGGCGAGCCAGCTCAGAATGGCCTTGGTGCTGCCAAACTTATCGCAAGTGGTACCGACGATCGGGTTGAGGAACAGGTCGAACAGCGATGCGGCGGAAACCATGAAGCCACCCACCATGGGGCTAAAGCCGACCTCGGCGGCATAGGTGGGGAACAGCTGGTTCATGCAGCAAGTAAGCTGAACGAGGCAGAGGAAGCCGATGCAGAAAAAGAATGCAGGCGACTTAATAGCGCGTGCGTAGCTAACGCCACGTGCACTATCCTCGGTCGTCTCCTCGGTCTCGGCGACCGTCTCGCCTTCGACATAGCCATAGGGCAGCATGCCCTTGTCCTGGGGCTTATAGCGGATAATCAGGATGGAAGCGGGAAGAATGAGCACGGCGGAGACGCCAGCGAGCACCAGATAACCAGTCCTCCAGCCAGCAGCCTCAATGACAGAGGTGATGACGGGACTCATGATGAGCATGTAAATCGAGTTCACTGCCCAAGCGAGACCAATTGCCAGGCCGCCAGATTTTTTGAACCACTGGTCAATAACATCGGACATGGCGACGCCGGTAGTGAAGGCGAAGCAAACGCCAATCAAAGCACCAGCTGCGATGAACATCCAGACTTCGGTGTAGAAGGCCATGCCTGCGCCAGCGGCGAGCAGAATAAGCTCGACGACGGGGAGCCAAAACTTGCCAACAACCTTGGGGATGAGTTTTCCGACAAACGGAAGAGCCGCTGCAAGACCAATGAGCGTTGCAGTGAAGTAATACGAGAAGATGGAGTAGTCAAATCCGAACTCCTCGCACACGGGCGCGACGAAGGAGCCAGCGATTACGCTATAGGATCCGGTCGTACCGGCAGACATGAGGCCGAGCGCGATCACGAGAACCCATGCGTAAACCTTGCTGCTCTTTAACTTTGCATTTTCCATTGATACAGCTCCTAGAGACCCAGAAGGGCGCACATAACGGCCTTAATGGTGTGCTGACGGTTCTCTGCCTCACGGAAGATGACCGACGCGTTGGCCTCAAAGCACTCGTCCGCAATCTCAAAGCCCTCGGTGATGATTTCACGATGCAGGTCGTTCTTGCACTGGTCGAGCAACATCTTGCCAACGCGGTGATTTGCGTTGTGAACAGAGGGGAGCTCGTGCATGCAGAAGATGTCGGGGTTGTTGGTGCGCTTGCACAGCTCACTGGTGACGCGATAGGGGTACAGGGACTCGGCGTCGCCAAGCCAAGAGTTGTAGTCGTCGGGGTCCAGAACCTCGTCGCCGCACTCGGGGTTGATGTAGCGCCACTCCTCGGTAACGATTACGTCGACACCGTCCAGAGCATCAAGGTCAGAGGTGATGGTGAAGGTCCTGTTAGGCGCGTACTTGGCGTAGCAGGCCTCAACCTCCTCGATCATTTCCTTGCACATCTGGTGACGGAGGTCGTCGGGGCCGATGGCGAGGAAGTCCATGTCGAGCATCGCGCACAGACGGCCATACCACACGGGGGCGCCGGCGCAGTTGCCAACGAAGGCCATCTTCTTGCCACGGCTCGTGCGCAGACCACCCCACTGCTCCTCCATCGTGAGAGCGTCAGCGAGCATCTGGGTCGGGTGATCGCCGAGGGTGAGGGCATTGATGACTGGAATATCGACCAAGTCGGCGACATCATAGAGGAACTGCTCGTCCTTTTGTGCACGATAGACAATGAGATCATACATGCCGTTGAAGACGCGCATGGCATCCTCGATGGTCTCGCAATCGCCCATGTGGGAGTTGGTCAGATAGGTGAAGCCCATGCCCAGGTCGTTGCAAGAGGTCTCAAAGGCGCAACGAGTGCGGGTCGAGCCCCACTCAAAGTTGGCGAGAACGTTCTTGCCGGGGAAGTAGCGCTGGTCGACACCGGACTTTTTCTGGGCCTTGAGGTTCCAGGCAAGATCGATGAGGTAACGGAAATCCTCAGAGGAAAGATCGTGGATGTTGAGGTAGTCGCGACCGCGAAGGCTGTTGTTCATGCCTATTTCCTTTCAATTGTTTGATGGGTAAGTGTCGAATGCGCCCCCGAGGGAAACACGGATATCCCTCGGGGACTGTAAATGTGGCGCTTGGATCAGGCAGCGCAAGTTTAAGAACTTGCTAGCAGCTGGCGGCCACGTCCTTGGTCCAGCAGTGCACGCCGCCGCCGGACAGGTTAAGCGCGAGAGAGTCGATCATGATGACCTTGCGATCGGGGAAGCAGCTCTCAAGAACCGCCTTGGCCTGCTCGTCCTTCTCCTTCACGACTTCGCTCATGCCTTCGTGGTAATAACGCTGGCCAAGAACGACGCCGTTGCAGATGAGGAAGTTGCAGTAGCTTGCTGCGGCATAAAAGTGAACGGGGCCTTCGGGCCAAGGGGTGCCATCCATGAACTTGCCGCCCATTTCGTCGATGAAGCCCTTATACAGCTCGTAGTCCTCGTCGCCGGGGGCGATGACAACCTCGATCGGCTCGGCAGTGGGCATGCGGACGATTTCGAAGGGCTTGCCCTCCCAGTCCGTCTCGGCGCGTAGAATCTCGTAGGCGGCGTCGATGCGACGACGCGATTCCGCGCCCGCCTTGCTCGAGGCGGCCTCCTCATCGGATACCTCGGCAAGAAGAATCTTGTTCGGGGTGATAAAGCGGCACATCTCATCGATGTGGGCGGCGAAGCTCATGCCGAAGACAGGAGTTCCATCTTCCTTCTCGTCGAGGATGCCCAGTCGATAGTCGTCGTCCTCAAGCATAGGCTGCGGCAGCCAGATAACCTTGTTGAGGTTGTAGATGCGCTTGTACTCGGCCTCCACTTCCTCTTTTGAGAACTCGGGATTGCGCTTGCGGCATTCCGTGTCCTCGATGGCGATCAGGGTGCCGTGACCGTCAAACTCGCGGTCGCCGCCCTCCGAAACCATTTCGGAATTGACGATATCGAAGCACCCGAGCGCAACCGCCATGTGAACAGCTGCCCTGCGTGCGGACTGGCACTCTGGGGAGTTCTTGTCCCACACGCCATAATAGGTCCAAGCGGGGTTGACCATATAGGAATGGCCTTCGTCGTCGACCATGATGCTGGGGCCGTTGTCGCGAACGTAGAAGTTGGAGTCTTCGAACTGCGTAATCTGGATACGGTCGAGATCCACCCCTTCTTCTTTAAGGCGCGAGCAGGCTTCCTCGTAGGAGCCGGGGGTGCCACAGTTGAGGTTGACCGTAACATCGCCATACTCAAGCAAAGCTTTAATTACGTCAACGCAGGGCTGGCGATTATCGAAGCCCTCTGCGCGAATGTAATCGGGAAGCCATGTCACATAGACGTTGGAGCGCTTCTCAAACTCGCCCGGCATACGATAGTTCTCGTACATGGTTGGTCCTTCCGTCGGGTTTCCCGCAATGCTGTCCGGCCGCGACAATAGCGGGGTTACACCAGCTATAGTACTACTATACCTACCGTTCGGTAGGTGTTTTTGTATAATTGCCATTCGCCTGTCGATACCTACCGTTCACCGTTTATAGTGGTCGTGTTTGGACACGAATTGATGTTCCGTTGCCATTCTTAATAATGTTGGCAATGCGGAAGTGATTTGCAATGGAGAAGTGAAGCGTGAGCACAAAGGGAAAAATATTGGACGCAATGTATGATCTTGTGGCAGAAGTCGGTTACGACAAGGCGTCCATTGGAAAAATCTGCGACCGTGTCGGTATATCCAAGCCATCGGTGTACTACTACTTTCCCTCTAAAGAGGATATTTTCACCACGCTCTTAGATAGTATGTTTCCGACTATCGACTATCAGCGCGACTACTCGCTAATAGTCGATAGGGACGGATTCAAGGCGGCGCTTATCGAGCTCGGCAATTCGGTTATAGGTGGCTATCGTAGTGATGAAAAGCGCCGTCGCGTGCTGGCCGAGGTCAGTATTCAGGCAAATCGAATCCCTGCAGTTCAGGAACGTCAGGCAACGGCGATCAACCGAACTATGGACGCGCTTAAAGACATCCTTCTCCATGGCCTAGAAATTGGCGCGTTTTCCGATGAAACAGACGTCATGCTGTACGTGCAGATTCTTTACACCGTACTTGAGGGAGCGAGCAATACCGTTGCCCAAGATGAAGACATCGATGAAAAGGCTGTTTGGGCAGGGATCGTCGAACTCATGTTTAAATAGGCGCGTAATAACAGAGGCACCTTGGCAAGCGCGATGCGACGACTTGCGGGGTCGCGGAATGGTTCGAAACCCGTGTTCGCGATGATTGCAAAAGTTGTTGAATAGAAATTGGGGCCGATTCCAGCTATGTTGGAATCGGCCCCAATTTCGTTTTAACTTGCGGAGACAAATGACAGGGCTGAAGGGCAGTTCGTTGGTCAGGTTATTTCGCGGTAGTCTTATTGAGGAGACCGGAAACTAAAGCAAATGTCGCAATCAGAAGGTTGCAGATGATACAGAAGACGAATACTCCTTGGAAAGCCCCTGCCATACCGTAAACCTTCATCATGACTGGCATTCCGAAAGCTCCGACAACATAGCCCGCTGAGCAAATAATCGAATAGATCCTTCCAAAATCGCGTGATCCGAAGAGCGAGAGGAGAATCATCGGCATTGCAGTTCCAACGATGGCGAACATGACGTCGTTTACGCCGGCCGCGATGACGGAAACGGTCTCGTTGCTTCCGCCAAAGATGAGAAGTAGGAATGAAAGAATGCTGACTCCCGTCCATGCGACCGTTGCTTTAATAGCACCGAGCTTGTCGCATGTTTTGCCTACGAAGGGATTTAGGAAAATATCGGAGAGCGAGGCCGCCGAAACCATTAGGCTTCCCACGATGGGATTGAAGCCGACCTCGCTTGCATAGGTCGGGAACAGCTGGTTCATGCAGCAGGTGAGTTGCGCCACGCAGAGCAGAAGGGCACAGAGAATAAAAGATGGCGTTTTCGCGGCATCGCGGAGCGCCATGCCCGAAGAGACATCTTCCTTTTCATCGGCGCTGTAGCTCTCATGGGTTTCGGAGGTAGTCTCTCCGTACGGAAGCATATTGCGATCAGAAGGCTTAAGGCGAATGATAAATGCGCTTGTGGGCAATATCATGGCTGCAGAAACGGCCGCAAGTACGATGTAACCCGTACGCCAGCCTTGCTGCTCGATGACCAGTGTAATGACAGGACTCAATAGCAGCGTGCAGAGAGAATTAACGCCCCACGCAAGGCCGATGGCAAGACCAGACGATTTACTGAACCATTGGTCAATGACATCGGACATGCAGACACCCGTTGTGAACGAAAAGCAGATGCCGATCACTGCGGCGGAGACGATGAACATCCAGACCTCGGTGTAGAACGCCATTGCGGCGCCGGCGGCAATAAGGACGAGTTCAACGCAAATATGCCATGGTTTGCCGATTACTTTTGGAATGAAACGACTCAAAAGCGGAAGCCCAAGCGCAAGGCCAAGAAGAATCGCGGTGAAATAGAAAGAGAAAGAAGTGTAGTCAAAGCCCAGGTCTTCACATACAGGAGCGATGAATGAGCCGGCAATGATGCTGTAGGTGCCGGTTGTTCCCGCAGACATTAAACCGAGCGCAATAACGACAATCCAAGCAAATGCGCCGCTCTCACGGGGGCGGTCCTTTTCGGCTGGTGCGATGAGAGTCATGGTTACTCCGTTTCTATCGGCAATGCAACCTATATGCCTACCGATAGGTATATAAAGATGGAGATTCTTCGTCAAGTGTTAAGCGGGGAGCGGGGACCCTTAACGTGCCGAACGGTAATTGGGCCCCCAATGTGACAAAGGGACTGCCCCTTTGTCACATTATTCGGAACGCAGGGCTTCCACAGGGTCTTTCTTGGATGCGCTGCGAGCCGGCAGCAGGCCGGCAACAACCGTCAGCAACACAGAAATTGCAATGAGCATCAGCGCATCCTGCACGGGCAGGCTCATCAGATTGGGTACCTGTTTGGCCGCAAGCGCCCAGGCATTAACCGGAAAGCTCACGGCCACCACGACGACAATAGCAAAGACGCCGGCAATGAGACCTTCGATAAAGGTCTCGGCATTGAATACGTTGGCCACGTTACGCTTCGACGCGCCGATCGCGCGTAGGATGCCAATCTCCTTTTTGCGCTCCAGTACGCTGATGTAGGTGATGATGCCGATCATGATGGAGCTCACGACCAGGCTGATGCTCACGAATGCGATGAGCACCAAGCTGATGGTGTTCACGATGTCGGTCACCGAACCCATGATGATGCCCATGTAGTCGGTGTACGAGATTGCCTGCTCGTCGTGGCCAGCAGCTTTGACCTGCTTGTTGTACGCATCGATGTGATCGAGCACGCGCTCCTTGGCCTCAAAGTCGCGCGGGAAAATCTTGACCGAAATGGGGTCCGCCTCGTCCGCATAGCCCAACGTGGTCAGATTGTTGTCGTAGGTGAGCTTCGACGCCTTGGCATAGCTCATCATGAGCGAGCTCAGGTCCTCGGCGTCCATGTTGAAGTGGATGGCACGAGCAAAGGCGCCCGCATCCACGCGCATGGCGCTCGCCAGGTTGGCAAAACTCGAAGACATCTGCGTCGCCATTTGGTCCATGAGCCCTGCCGCACCCGCCTTGAGCTGGGTTGATACCGTCGTCGCAATCTGCTCGCTGACCGCCTTCATCACCTGATCCATAGACTGCTGCAAATACGGAGCCAGCTGCTTTTGCACATAGTCGCCCATCACCTGCTGCAGACGCTCGGCCAGGGCATCGCCGCCGAGCGCTTTGAGCTGTGCCAAAATTTGCTGGGCTGCGGCATCATTCTCAAGATATGCCGAGAATGCGGCAGCGAGCTTTGACGCGTCTTTAAGGTCTTCGGGTGACAGCGCCTTAAACTGATCAGAGCGCATAAAGCCCTCAAACAGCTGGTTGGCAAGTGCTCCCACCTGCTGCATTTGCTCGGGTGTGAGTTCCAGACCGTCAAAGATGCCCGAGAAATCTGGGGCCGGCGCTTTGGCCATGATGTCACTAAAGTCGATGTCCCTCCCAACACCCGAAAGGTCAATGTCCAGCCCGGACAAGTCGAGACCAGAAAGGTCCATACCGCCGGCTGCGCCCGAGAGCGCAGATGCATCGAGAGAGAACGCGCTCTTCAGTGCCGCCTCGTCTACGCTGAACATACTGCCCAAATCCACGCCCTGCTTGGCTTCGCCCTGCAGCTCGTCGAAGGTTTTGCCCGTAAAGACATCCGTCTCGGGGTGGGCAAGCTGCTCCTGCACAATCTGCGAATCGGCAGCACGCTCCATAAGCTGGCGAGTCAGCGCATGCGTATAGACAATGCCCGGGGACAATGCGCTCGCGTTTGCCGTCTCGTTGGGTCGCACCACGCCCACAATGCGCACGTCAATACCGTCGGCAACCTTGGTTTTCATAAAGTCGGCGTCGCCAGACATGTCAGTCCACATGCCGGTCTCTTCGTTTTTGCGATAGGCATCGGCCGGCGACAACACCTTAAACGTCGTGGACAGTGCATCGTCGTAGGTAAAGTCGCTGCCGGTCTTGGGCGTCTTGACCTTGCCGTCGGCCGTCATGGCACTGTTAACCAGGTCGTTAAGCTCATCGATATCCAGCGCGCCGATACTGTAGAGCGTGTAGTCGCCCACCGTTCCGCGGCTCGAAAGCACCATCACGGCCTCGTTGGCGGACGTAGGCCAATGGCCGGCAACGACATCGTACTGGCTGTCGAGCAGGCTCTGATCGTCAATCATCTCGTTAAAGACCGAGGTTCCCATGGAATCCATGCTCACCGTTGCCGCCGAGCTCGCGCCTCCGCTCATGGCCTCGGTCATGGCGTTGGGCACCAGCCGGACAGGCTTCTCATCGCCCTTGCCGGCACGATAGACAACCGGCGTCACGCCGTAGCCGTACTGAATGGCGTTGACCTCTTTATCGATGCCGTCGCCACCGGCATCGAGCCATGCCTTAAAGCTCGTCATGTCGTTGGACTTAACGCTTGCGAACATATCCTTTACGGCCGTGACCACAGGGATCTTATCGGTCCCCTGAGCCTTGCCGTCGGTGCCGTCGTCGGACGAACCCTCGTTCTTGGACGTATCGTCATCCGTGGCCCCATGCCCGCCCATCATGGACGACAGGTCGTAATCTTGTTTGGAAATCGTAAGCGGGTAGCTCGAGAGTGTGTCCTCCTCGACCTTTTTGATGTAGCCGTTTACGCCATTGGAGAGCGCCAGAATCGCCGCGATGCCAATAATGCCGATCGAACCAGCAAAGGCCGTCATAGCCGTACGGCCCTTCTTGGTCAAAAGGTTTCGCGCCGAAAGCCCCAGCGCTGTCACAAAGCTCATCGAGGTTTTGCGCGTGGGCTTGGCCTCGCGACGCGCGGGCTCGGCAGCATCAAAGGGATCTGAATCGTCGGTGACCTTGCCGTCCGCCAGGTTGACAATGCGCGTGGCGTACTTGTACGCCAGCTCGGGATTGTGCGTGACCATGATGACCAGACGGTCGCGCGCAACGTCCTTGAGCAAATCCATGACCTGGACGGACGTCGTTGAATCCAAGGCGCCGGTCGGCTCGTCAGCCAGCACAATCTCGGGGTCATTGATCAGGGCGCGGGCAATGGCCACGCGCTGCATCTGCCCGCCCGAAAGCTGGCTCGGGCGCTTGTCAACGTGCTCGCCCAGACCGACTGCCTCGAGCGCCTTGCGTGCACGTTGGCGGCGCTCGGCATGCCCCACGCCCGTGAGCGTAAGCGCCAACTCCACGTTTTCCAAAATGCTCTGATGCGGAATGAGGTTATAGCTCTGGAACACAAAGCCGATGCGATTATTGCGATAGGCATCCCAATCGCGGTCGTTGAAGTCCTTGGTCGAGATGCCGTCGATCAGCAGATCGCCCGAATCAAAATGATCGAGTCCACCGATGACGTTGAGCATCGTAGTCTTACCCGAACCCGAGGGACCCAGAATGGCTACGAACTCGTTATCGCGAAAAGACAGGCTTACGCTGTCGAGCGCTACCTGCGTAAACGACTGCGTAACGTACCTTTTGCAAATAACCCTGAGATCCAGCATGGACGGCAACCTCTCTCGCGCGGGCGCGCTCGCCCGCTCCCCCGCCGTTCACGTTCGGCGCGTTTGTCCTACTCTATCCTCATTTTTGGCCGATACCAGTGAGGAATGTAACGAACCGCGCCAAAAAACGAACGGGACAGCACGCCGCATGGCGCACCATCCCGCATATAACATCCCCGATGCGACAAAGAGGCTGTCACTTTGTCACATTCCAATGCGCGCTACTTTTCGAGCCCGCACGGCATAACGTTAGCGCTGCCGCGGCGAGCCTCAGTCACGGCTGCAAAGAAGCGATAGCCGCCCGAGAAGTTAAAGCACTCAAAGCCATGCTGCGCCAAAATGCGGCAAGCAATGTAGCTGCGAATGCCGCTCTGGCAAATCACGTAAACCGGCTTGGCCCGGTCGAGCTCGCCCAGGCGATTGCGCAGATCATCGACGGGAATGTTTACGAAACCATCGATATGCCCGCGCTCATACTCCCCTTCCGTACGAACATCGAGCAGCTGCACGCTGCCATCGCGTGGCAAGTTGGGCTCATCCTCCCAATGCCACTGCGCCAGTATGCCGCGATTGAGGTTCTCGATCATAAAGCCCGCCATATTGACGGGATCCTTCGCCGATGAATACGGCGGCGCGTATGCTAGGTCCAAATCCTTAAGCCTATCGCCGCGCATGCCTGCCTGGATGGCAGTCGCCAGAACGTCGATACGCTTGTCCACACCATCGATGCCCACGATTTGGGCACCCAGCAGGCGCAATCCCTGCTTCTCGAAGACAACCTTCATGGTCATGGGCGTTGCACCCGGATAATAACCCGCATGCGAACCGGGCGACAGGACCACGCTGTCGCAGTCAATTCCCGCCGCGTGTGCTGCCTTTTCGGATAGTCCCGTGCTTGCCGCCGTCAAGTCGAATACCTTGATAACCGATGAGCCCAACGATCCGAGGTAGCAGCTGTCCATGCCGGCTATGACATCGGCGACGACACGCCCCTGCTTGTTGGCGGGGCCGGCGAGCGAAATGACCGCGTCCTCGCCGGTCACCTGATGCGTGACCTGCACGGCATCGCCCACGGCATACACGTCGGCAGCAGAGGTCTCCATGCGGTCGTTGACCACAATAGCCCCCTTGATGCCCAGTTCGAGCCCCGCCTCTTGCGCCAGATGGCTCTCAGGTGCCACGCCAATGGCAAGCAGTACCATATCGGCTCCGATAGGGCCATCGCCCGCAACATGGGTGACAACGCGGCCATCAACTTCCTCAAAACCTGTCACATCGGCCTTGAGGCGCAGATCGATACCGTGCTCACGCACCTCGGTATGCAAAAGGGTCGCCATGTCGTAATCCAGGTTGTTCATAAGCTGGACGGGACGCTGCAGAAGGGTCACCTGGAGCCCCAGCTCGCACAGATTCTCCGCCGTCTCGACGCCAATGAAGCCGCCGCCGATCACGACGGCACTGCTCGGTCGCCGCTCTCGAACATAGCTGTGAATACGCAGCGTGTCCTCAACGGTGCGTAGGCTAAAGATTTTATCCGAGTCGATGCCCGGCAACGCAGGGCGAATCGGCTTTGCACCCGGCGACAGGATGAGCTTGTCATACGTCTCGACAAATTCCTCGCCCGTCAGCATATTGCGAACCTCGACCGTATGCGAATCGGGATGGATGGCAAACACCTCGTGACTCGTCTTGACCGCAATGCGAAAGCGATCCCAAAAGCCCTTGGGAGACTGCAGCGTCAATGCGCTCTCTTCTTCTATCACGCCGCCAATGTAGTACGGAAGCCCACAATTGGCATACGATACAAAACCCGTGCGCTCAAAGATGACAATTTGGGCCTGCTCGTCGAGTCTGCGCAAACGTGCCGCCGCCGATGCGCCGCCCGCGACGCCTCCAACGATAACCACCTTCATAGCTAACGCACCACCTTTCCCGTGTAGCCGCTTATGCCGCCGATATTCTTGACACTGCCATACCCAGAACGCTTAAGAAAACTCACAGCTTGGTTGCTTCGCGCACCGCTCAGGCAATGCACGAAAAGCTGCGTGCCCTTTCGACGTATACCCATGATGCTACCCCGAAGCAGAAAAAGAGTCGCTGTTTCCAGCGACTCCCCTTCAGTTGTCTGTCCCACAGACTTACTGTTCGCTCTTCGCGAGTGCCTGATCGATCAGTTTGTTGAGCGCCTCGCGCTGCTCAGCGGAGTTGATGCCGCCCATGATCGGCTCTCCCACAATGTTACCGTTCTGGTCGATCACGTAGGTGGTCGGGAACGAGTACAGGTTGGAGGTGAACTTTCCGGCCTCGCTGTCCGACTTAAACCAGATGTTCTTATACGTCACGCCCTTCTTGGAAAGCACGTCCTTGGCATCAGCCACCTCGTCTTTATTGCCATCGAGCGTAAAGGAATTAACGCCCACGACCTGGCCGCCCTTCTCGGCAAGCTCCTTGTTGAGCTTCTCCAGATCACCCAGCTCTCCCACGCACGGCTTGCAGGTGGTAAACCAGAAGTTCATGACGGTGACCTTGTTCTTGGAGAACAGCTCGTCGCTGTTTACATCGTTGCCGTCCAAGTCCTTGCCCTTAAAGCTGGGGAACTTCGTCTCCCCGCTCTCGCCGTTGGTCATGCCTGCGATCGAGGCATCGACGCTCTCCCCCTCGCCGGGCGTGCTGCCGCATCCGGGGAACTCCTTCTCCAGCGCCATGAGCTTGTCCTCGATCTCCTTGACCTGCTGCGCGCCGGCCTTAAGCGTCTTAAGCTCGTCAGCCGCAAACTGATCCTTGGCGCCCTCGATGGTATCGAGCAAGAAGTCACCGTAGTTCTTGCCGTCCTCAATCATGGGAGTGTCTTTGTTGGCCGCAAGGAACACCTTTTCCCATAGGGCGTTATCGCTCGCAAAGATCTCGTTTTCCTTTTGCAGCAGCTGCTGGTACAGCTTGGCCGCCTCCTCGGCGCTCGACGGCTTTTGTGCCACAAGCTCGGCAATCTGCGCATCGCCGCTCGTGGCATCCTTCGCGTCGCCCTTGGGGGCAGAGCACGCCGCGAGAGTCAGCGCCAGCACGGGCAGCATCAACAGAGCCGCATTTTTTGACAGTTTCATGGTTCCTCCGTTTATATCGAAACTTATATAGGTACCTATTTGTTTTCGCAGGCTTGCGTGGACTGCGCGGGTTTGTCGCCAGTCACACCCAGCCCGTAGCGAAAGCTAATAGCATCGACGGGGCACGCGCCCACGCATTTGCCGCAACGAATGCACTCGGCATGGTCGGGCGTACGCGTAACGTCCACGTCCATCTGGCACACCTTGGCGCACTTGCCGCACGAGACGCATTTACAATGATCGACCTGAATCCCCAGCAACGACACCTTGTTCATGAGTGCATAAAATGCGCCGAGGGGGCAAATCCATTTACAGAAGGGGCGGTAGAACAGCACGCTCAGCACCGCAACCGCAATGAGGATCGCGAGCTTCCAGGAAAAGAGCTTTCCCAGCGCGGAGCGGATTCCCGTATTCATGATGGACAGCGGAATCGCGCCCTCGAGCACACCCTGCGGGCAAATGTACTTGCAAAAGAACGGGTCGCCCATACCCACATCGTTAACCACCAAGACGGGCAGCAGCACCACGGCAAACAGTAGCACGGCATACTTGATGTACGTGAGCGGCTTGAGCTTTTTCGTGGAGAGCTTTTTGCTGGGAATCTTATGCAGAAGCTCTTGCAGCCATCCAAACGGACACAAAAAGCCGCATACAAAACGTCCCAGTAGCACGCCGATCAGAATGAGCGTTCCGGTGACGTAATACGAAAAGCTGAACTTAGACGATCCCACCACCGACTGAAACGACCCGATGGGGCACGCACCCGAGGCCGCTGGACACGAGTAGCAGTTAAGCCCCGGCACGCAGACGGCTTTGCCGGCTCCCTGGTAGATACCGCCCTTGGCAAAGTTAGGCAGGTGAATATTGGTCGCAAGCGTCGCCGCCGCCTGAATCAATCCGCGGAATCTCGCCAAAAGATGCGATGCAGTGTTTTTTCTTTTATCCAATTCCGATACACTCCAAGCACAGCCTGATTGCCTTGGCCAGCACGGCATCTGCCTCGCCGCGCATAATTCCAAAGCCAACCATGGCTACCCCAACGATCAGCAAAGCCACCTGCGCCACAGGCTTAATCGCTTTGAACAATCTGACCACTCCTTTCGTTTCGCGACCCATTGGACCATACCGACTATAAAATCCGTGTTAAGCGTGAATGACTATGCAAGGAGAACGTTATGCGCATCTTGGTCGTCGAGGACGAGCGGGCGCTGTGCGATGCGATCGCACGCAGCCTGCGCAACTTGGCCTATAGCGTCGACTGCTGCTACGACGGGCAGCAGGCCCTCGATCTACTCGATGTCGAGACCTTTGATCTTGTCGTGCTCGACCTCAATCTCCCCCATGTCGACGGCATGACCGTGCTCAGGCAACTCAGGACAACTGATTGTGAGACCAAGGTGCTTGTGCTCTCGGCACGTGGCGAGGTCTCCGACAAGGTAGCGGGGCTCGATGCGGGCGCCAACGACTACCTCACCAAGCCGTTCCATCTTGACGAGCTGGCGGCACGTATACGCAGCCTCACGCTCAGGCGCTTTACGCAAAGCGACGTTGTTCTAACCTGTGGATCGCTGAGCTTTGACACCAAAGCGCGCCTCGCCTCCGTGGGCGGCGAGACCCTATCCCTCACGCGCAAGGAGACCGGCATCTTGGAATACCTGATGCTTAACCAGGGGCGGCCGGTGAGCCAGGAAGAGCTTATCGAGCATGTATGGGACAGCAGCGTCAACAGCTTTAGCAACGCAACCCGCGTGCACATCTCGTCGCTGCGCAAAAAGCTGCGCGGCGCGTTGGGGCACGACCCCATCCGCAACCGAATCGGCGAAGGCTACGTTATGGAGGACGGCAAATGAAGCGGCTGTCGCTGCAGTGGCGCATCACGTTGATGACGGCACTGCTGATATGTTCAACCTGCGTACTTATGAATTGCCTGGTTGGCTACTCCGGCATGCGCTACATGGACTCGATCGGCAATGAACTATCGGCGCACAGCAAGGTGGAGGCGGCCTCGCCCAGCTCATTTGACCCGACAAACAAAGAGCTCGACGACGCGCTGACCATCGTCGTGAACGACGCCCAAGAATCGTTTGGCGCGACGAGCTGGTATATAACTGCGGCGGTGACGCTGCTCGGCGGCGTGCTGGCCTACTTTGTAAGCGGACATGCGCTGCGGCCGTTGCGCTTCTTTGCGACGCAAGTCGAGAGCGTGCGGCCCGACAACCTCGCCGACACAAAAATCAGCGAGGACGTGCCCTCTGAACTCAGGCGCTGCAGCGCGTCGTTTAACGACATGATTGCCCGCCTTGACGAGGGATTTTCCGCACAAAGACAGTTTACGGGCAATGCGGCGCACGAGCTGCGCACGCCACTTGCGCTCATGCAGGCCCAGGTCGAGCTGTTTTGCGCCGAGCACCCCGACGTCGACGCCGATACAGCGAGCCTGCTCGGGCTGCTGCAGGAGCAGACCGAGCGGATGACGCACATGACAAAGACCCTGCTCGAGATGAGCGAGCTGCGCAGTGTCCCTTGCAACGATGTGATTGACCTAGCGCCGATGATCGAAGAAGTGCTCACGGACCTGGCACCCCTTGCCGAGCAAAAAGACATCACGCTTACAAGTGAGGGCGACGCGCAAATGATCGGCAGCGACACGCTGATCTATCGGTTGCTGTTCAACTTGACCGAAAACGCCATACGCTATAGCGCGCCCAACTCGACCGTGCAAATCAACGCCTGCGCCGAAGGCGACCGCGTGCTGCTACGCGTGCGCGACCAGGGGCCGGGCATTCCCGAGCAATACCAGACGAGCATCTTTCAGCCCTTCTTTCGCGTCGACAAATCGCGCAGCAGGGCATACGGCGGCGTGGGGCTGGGGCTTGCGCTGGTCTGGGAGATCGCCGCGCTCCACGGCGGCTCCATCGAGGTCGAAGAGAGCTCGGAGCGCGGAACGACCATGCTCGTGACTCTTCCCACTCGCGCACTCGGCTCATTAAAATAACGAACGGGATGGCACGCCGCGTGGCGTACCATCCCGCACATAATATCGAGGATGTGACAAAGGGACTGTCCCTTTGTCACATCTGCTAGTTCTCGTCGCCTACCAGCTGAGTTAGCTTACTCCCACTCGACCGTGCCAACGGGCTTCGGCGTGAGGTCGTAGCAAACGCGGCAAATACCGGGGACCTCGGCGGTGACGCGGGCGGTAATGCGCTTGAGTAGCGCCCAGTCGAGCTCGGGAACCTCGGCAGTCATGACATCGACGGTGTTGATGCAGCGGATGATGCAGGGCCAATCGTAGGCGCGCTTGCCCTCGCGCACACCGGTTGCGCGGAAGTCGGGCACGACGGCAAAATACTGCCAGATGGTCAGACCGGCCTTGTCGATCTCCTCGCGCACGATGGCGTCGGCTTCGCGCAGCGCCTCAAGACGGTCGCGGGTGATGGCACCAAGGCAGCGGACGCCCAGGCCGGGACCGGGGAACGGCTGGCGCTCAACCATATTCTCGGGCAGGCCGAGCTCGCGACCCACGACGCGGACCTCGTCCTTGTACAGCAGTTTGACGGGCTCGCAGAGCTCAAACTGCAGATCCTCGGGCAGACCGCCCACGTTGTGGTGAGCCTTCACGCCGTCTTGGGACTCCAGGATGTCGGGATAGATGGTGCCCTGGGCGAGGAAGCTGACCTCATCGCCAACCTTGCGGGCCTCCTCCTCGAACACGCGAATGAACTCGGCGCCGATAATCTTACGCTTGGCCTCGGGATCCTCGACGTCCACGAGCTTGTCCAGGAAGCGATCTGTGGCGTCAACGTAAACCAGGTTGGCATCCATCTGATTCTTGAAGACGTCGACGACCTGCTCGCTCTCGCCCTTGCGCATCAGGCCGTGGTTAACATGCACGCAAATGAGCTGCTTGCCGATGGCCTTGATGAGCAGGGCCGCGACAACCGAACTGTCGACACCACCGGAAAGAGCCAGCAGGACCTTTTTGTCGCCGATCTGCTCGCGGATTGCAGCGACCTGCTCTTCGATGAACGCCTGGGCAAGTTCGGGAGTGGTGATACGTACCATGTCGTCGGGACGCTTGTTGGGATCCATGCAGAGCTCCTTCTCGGTTCGATGGAAATGCGCCGCGCGTATGCAGACGCACCGTCATATGACCTCATTATATGCAGAACGAGATACGTTTCCCATCGCTGCGACAGAGCTTTTTGCAGGGGCGGCAGTTTTTCTATATCCCAAGGTCAGCTAGACTTCGGTAGCCACCTTGGGAGCATCGCCAATAGACTCTTCCTTTATACGTTCGGCACAATCGTAGGCGATACCCACAAATTCCAGTCCCGAGCAACAAGAGTACAATTGCTGCTAGTGTTGCCAGCTGTTGGGAGATGGAAGATGGACTGCGATGGCTACCCATGCGTTCCCATGCCGTTGATGTGCACCGCCTTTGTGCCGGGGCAGATTGACGCTGCGGTTGCAGGCATTTCCGACCCCGATTCACGCGCCATCGCCACGGCAGAAGCGCTGTACTTTCGCGGACAGGCCGCACTCGCCGCCAAGACGGCGCACCCCTATCTTGACGTCACCGATCCCGCGCTGCGCTATTCCGCATGCTTTATCTGCGGATACGCCAGTCTGTCGCTCAACCGTATCGCCGACGCCCGCCGGTGCCTTGCGGGCATCCTCGATACGCCGGCCGACGAGGAATCGCCCGCCGTCCACGCCACGCATATCCTGTTCGCCTCGGCCGCGAGCGTCCTGCTGCACTTGCCTTCCCCGTATTCTGCCGAAGAGTTTTATCCACTTGCGGCGCACCTACCCGAAGGCCTGCGACTGTTCGCCAGCTACGTGATGGCGCACGCCTTGTATCTGCGCGGCGAATACGGCCGCAGCCTGGGCATGGCGGAAAACGCCCTAATTATGAAACAGGGAAGCTATCCCATCTCGGAACTGTTCCTGCACCTGGCAGCTTCCATGGCATGCATGAGCCTCAAGGACATCGACGCCGCAAAAGCGCATTTTGGAGCCGCTTGGGACATTGCGCGCCCCGACGGCCTTATCGAGCTCATTGGCGAGCACCACGGCCTTTTGCAGGGGCTCATCGAGGCATGCCTAAAAACGCAATACCCTGACGACTTCGCACGCATCATCGAGATCACGTACCGCTTCAGCTACGGCTGGCGGCGCATCCACAACCCCGATTCGGGCGAGGACGTTGCCGACGATTTAACGACCACAGAGTTCACCATGGCCATGCTCGCCTGCCGCGGATGGACCAACGCTGAAATCGCAGGCCATATGGGAGTATCGCCGGGCACCGTCAAAAACCGCCTATCCGGCGTATACGCAAAGCTTGGCATCGGCACACGCGCCGAGCTGGTCGCGCACATGTTGCGTTAGCGACCGGGCTGCCAAGCGCATCGAACGCGTTCCGGAACCCGGCGCTTCGCTCGATCAATTTGGACATTTTGACCCTTGAACGGCACTACCGCCACGAAGCGTCTTCTCGCAAAATTGGATTATTTCCACCGATATTTGCGGGATGGGAGCCCAAGATGCTTGATCGCCGTTCGTTACTTGTTGCTGGAGCGTCCTCGCTGGCGAGCATTATGTTGCCTCGCGTGCCGGGAAGCGAAAATGCCTTCCTGCTGCCGTTCGCGCCCACCGCGGCCTATGCCGACGAAGAAGACCCCTTCAAGGTGCTCGTTCTCTCGCGCACCATGTTTGGTGTGGTCGTGGTCGACGTCGCCAACAAGAATACGCCCATCGCAGGTGCCCAGGTCACGCTCACATCGCGCTATGCCGTAGGCAAGCAGCTAACCGCCACGACCGATGACGAAGGCACGGCCATCTTTGAGGTCGCCCCTCTTTCGGAAGGCTACGTGGACGAGGCAACGCTCCTTGACGCGTACGACTTTAACGGCGGCATCTCCATTAGCATGGCGGGCTACCGTGATGTCGAGATTCCCCTTGCGCGTATCCAGGGCGGCACCGCCATAACCGCACCCACACGTCCGCTTTCCGACGGCGAGCCGTACTTCCGCCAGCTCACGTTCGACGAATGGGACATCCAGTACGCCGACGCCACGTTTATGGCAATGCCAGCGGACGAAGCGGCAAACGACCAGCCCGACACGCACGCTTTTACCGTGCAGGCTCATCTGCCGCAGGGCGGGCAGGCAACATTGCATATCAATAAAGTGATGCCCGCTGCGGGCAGCTCAACCGAAACCGTCACGCAGATTGGTCAGATCAAGGCCAGCGCATCGGGCGCGGATAGTCTGGCGACGTTCACACTCGAAGACAAGTTCCTCGATGCAGCGTCGAGCCTTCTGGAAGAAGGATGCAAGCTGCGCTTTGTCCTCGACTACCAGGGCAAAACCTACACGCTCTCCTCCCCCATGGCCGTTGTTACCGCGCCGGCGGCAAAGGCGGAATCCGGATCGACCACTATCGTCCCCACCACTATGGACCAAGAGATCACTCCGTTTGATTTCCCCGCATCGTTTCCCGGCATCGGTGGTAATAAGTTCACGTGCTGGATGCCCACATTTCCGATCCTCTTCGATTTCTCGTTTGCTGGATACGTGCTGTTTGGCGGAGGATACAAACCAGCCAGCTATATGAACGATTCGGGCAATCCGGATCCGGAGTACTGGAAGAAGTCACCGCGCGAGTCGGGCGCCAAGCAGGCAAACCGCTACCTCGACGAAATGGAGGGGAAGTGGAATCAGTACAAAAGTATGAGTGCCGGTTCGGGCACCGATCCAAGAAACACCAAGCTCCTTCGCCACCATTGCACGCCGCTGTTCACGATGGATATCGCCACACAGCTGTACGGCTCGCTCGCCTACGATTGGGTGGGCAAAACCTGGGGTAACAACAACGACCCCGCATACGGCAATATTAAGGCCCTCTTCCAGGTAAGAACTGACCTCAATTGGACCGAGCAGTTTACCCTAGGACCGGTGCCATTTTTCCTAAACGTCAACCCTTGGGTGCTGGCGAAGCTGGCGCTCGCTGTGGCTGCCCACACGCACGGCAGCGGCGCGGCGTTTTTCAAGAACATTTCGCTCGACTATTCCAACACGTCGGGCTCGTTCACCATCCAGATCGGGCTTGCCGTCACCTTTGGAGCCGGCGTTGCAGGCGTCGCTTCGTCTGCCGTGCGCGGTGCCGCATCCCTCACGCTGTTCATTGGGTACGAGAAGGCAGATGGACACCAGCTTCCGCGGCTGCGCGTGGGTGCAGACGTCGATGTCGATGTGATACTCCAGTTCGTAATGTTCAAGTGGACCACCAAGGCTTGGTCGGGGTCGTGGCCCACACTCATCGATTCGTGGAATATGTCGGTGAACAATGGCGACCAGTATGTACTCCAGCGCTCTGAGCTGGCATTGGGTGGAAATACGCCTTATACGTTGGATGCCTGCTTCGGCTCGGCCGGCAACGCCGAGGCAGGTGGTGTGCCGCAGTTTATCGCATCGGCCACCATCGTCACCAACGCCGAGCTGCTCGCACGCGCCGAGGTTAAGGCCACTGCCGTAAACGCCGCGCCTGTCGTGCGCGATTGGGATCAAACGGTCACGCGCATTGAGCTCGAGGCGAACGCGGAGAGCGACGACACGGGACAGGTCGAACATTTCGTCCATGCGCTGATAGAGAACGACGAAAATGCCGCACCGATGTATGAGTACACCTACATCGGTCAGTCAACGAACGCCGTTGCGGACCCGAACGCCAATTCTGCCGGCGTGTCGGAGGACGAGCGTGGCGGCATAAAACCCTCGAGCGACAACGTGCTGTTTTCCGGCGTGCTCAGCGAAGCCCACATGAAGCTAACGATGATTGCCGGCGTAGAATGCTTGTTCCGTATCGCCTCGGTGCGCTACGGCGACAATGGCCGCTCGCGCCTGGTGGTGCACACAAAGGCAAACGGCACGTGGTCCGCTCCCACGCCCGTGGACTTTCCCCTTGGGTTTGGCGAGGGCGACGTGGAGCGCAACGGCATATTCGATTACGACTTCGACGTGGTGGAATATACGGACGGAAGAGGAAACCAGGACGCCTACGTGCTGCTGGTCTCGGGCGAGCGCCCCGCCGGCGACAACACCCTTTTCGATACGGCAAGCACAGCCGGCATACTGTCCGTTGTGCGCCTGCGCATAAGTAATGACGAGATCCGCGTGGTGTCGCATACGTCATGGCGCAGCATCTCGCGCGGCCGCCTGCAAGAGGATGGCTACCATTGCCTGCAGTGCCCGCGCATCACGGTAGGCAAGACGCTGGTCGACGGACGCCTGTCGGGTGCCTACCTCCACCGCCGCGGAACCACCGCAGAGAAGGCGCTCGGCAGCGAGGCCGAGGTTGCGCTGGAATGCTTTACCCTGTGGTCGGACGTTTCGGGCGACAGCCTGACGTTCCGCCAAGTTCTTCGCTTTCCGCAAGCACCGTCGAGTATCGAGCTGAGCGAGCCCGAGAATATCAACGGCAAAATGGTGGTGCCCGTTGCGTACGAGACCGCAGACGGTTGCGGCTGCGCATCGTACGCCGTGATCGGCCAGTCCATTGCGGGCTGGGGCGTTATGCCACCAGACGCCACGGTGCCCCATGCGGTGCCGTGGCCACAACATTCGGGCTTTTTGGCCACCGTCAACGAGCAGCTGCAGCATATTACTTGGACGCGAGGCGCATCGGCATTTGCAACGCAGCCCGTGGGTGCCGCAGGCTGTGGCCCGGCATCGTTTAGCGTAAGCAACAACGGCAGGTGCGCGCTCTATATAGAGAACACCGATGGCAAGGTGGGGCAAACCTACGACGAAGAAGGCAACCCGGTAGCAGTGATGGGCAAGCACTTCCGCATCTTCGCCAGCACCTTGGCAGGTGATCTGTTCACGGAGCCGTTCGTGATGTGCGAGCTGGACCATCCCGTCGATCAGATAACGACATTTTTGACGTCGGGAGGCATGCTCTCCGCGCTCGCCACGCACATTGTGAGCGCGGAGAAGAGCGAGGCAGAGCTGCACGGCATCGAAGTGCCTCTGGTGGCGTGTGCCACTCCGACGGGCGCGGTCGCTACCTCGGGCGCGGTGGTGCCCGGAGCAGCAGGCGAATCCTTCATGGTCACGGTGCGAAACGACGGCAACACTTTGCTGACTGCCGGCACAATCGATCTGTACCGAGAGGGCTCCAGCCAGCCGTTCTCCAGCGCATCCATCGGATTCGGAGCGAACGCACGCATGGCTTCGATCTACGATCCAGAGCTTGCCGAAGACGCTTCGGCCAACGACATGGCACACGTAAAGTACGCGCTCGAGACGCTGGGCGCACGTTTTGCAACGCACCCGCTGGTAGCCGACAACGGCAACGCCGTGCTGGCACCGGGTTGCACGGCACAGTTCCGCATGAGCTTCGCCATCCCCGAGAGCTGGAGCGACGAAGTGGGCAAACGCGTCACGCTGTATGCGAAGGCGCGTAATCTGGTGGCGCTCGACCCCGTAACGCTCGAGGAGATCCGACCGGGCGCAAACTCGGCGCTGAGTGCCGTTCTGCACGAGCTTCATGTGCCCGACGCGGCATGCGAACGCTCAGAAGTTCAGGTCGGCGTATGCGACAGCGCGGATACGACAGGACTTCACGACGCCCCGATGACAGCAGACGGCGATGGTAGCTCGAGGGGCGGCGG
>ERZ773158.1034-NODE-1034-length-28215-cov-5.255043_pt1 | contig 28215 bp, 19 predicted proteins | sample MGYA00511918_ERZ773158 | MGnify/ENA primary metagenome ERZ773158 (study PRJEB29015, sample SAMEA2737876) | human gut metagenome | biome: human gut; feature: human-associated habitat; material: faeces | place: China | collected 2012 ...
TAGGGATAACAAGTCACTCGGTCAGTTCAGACTTGATGGTATTCCACCAGCAAGAAGAGGTGTTCCACAGATTGAAGTTACATTTGATATTGATGCTAATGGTATCGTAAATGTATCTGCTAAGGATTTGGGAACAGGTAAGGAACAGCACATCACAATTACAGCAGGTTCTAACATGTCAGATGCTGATATTGATAAGGCTGTTAAGGAAGCTGCTGAATTCGAGGCACAGGATAAGAAACGTAAGGAAGCAATTGAAGTAAGAAATGATGCGGATTCAATCGTATTCCAGACACAGAAAGCACTTGATGAAGCCGGTGATAAGCTTGATGCTAATGATAAGGCTGCTGTTGAGACAGACCTCAATGCATTAAAGAGTCTTGTTGACAGCACAGATGCTGAAAATATGACAGATTCACAGGTTGATGAGATTAAGGCTGCTAAGGAAAAACTTATGGAAAGTGCACAGAAGCTTTTTGCTAAGCTCTATGAAGCACAGCAGGGTGCAGCCGGTGCAGGCCCTGATATGGGTGCCGGTGCAGGTCCTGATATGAACAATGGTTCAGCTTCTAATGGTAATCCTTATGGCGATGATGTCGTTGACGGTGACTACAAAGAAGTGTAAAATCAATTGATGTTTAAACGGATTTACATGCAGTAGTGAAAGTTACAGAGCGTGTATTGATTCATTAAACATTGGAGCTTGAATTAAACTGCATGGGGCAGAAAGCCCTGTGCAGTTTTTGGTGAAAAAAGCAAAAATTTTACATGTGTATTAGACAAACACAGAAATGGAGTTAATATGGCAGATAAAAGAGATTATTATGAGGTTCTTGGCGTTTCAAGAGATGCCGATGATGCTGCAATAAAAAAGGCATACAGGCAGCTTGCAAAGAAGTACCATCCTGATACAAATCCCGGTGATAAAGAAGCTGAAGCGAAGTTTAAAGAGGCATCAGAAGCATATGCAGTGTTAAGTGATGCTGAAAAACGTCGTCAGTATGACCAATTTGGACATTCTGCATTTGAAAATGGAGGTGCCGGCGGCGGTGGCTTTGATTACAGCAACATGGGAGATATTTTCAGCGATATATTTGGCGGTGGAGATATTTTTGGAGATTTGTTTGGCGGCGGTTCAAGAAGAAGAAACAGTAATGGACCAATGCGTGGTGCAGATGTAAGAAAATCTGTCAGAATTACATTTGCCGAATCGGTAAAAGGAACGAGCAAGAAGATAGATATTGAATTTAAAGACTCATGTCAGAAGTGTAATGGTACAGGTGCAAAACCTGGTACTCAGCCTGAGACATGTCCTAAGTGTGGCGGTAAAGGTCAGGTTGTATACACACAGCAGTCATTTCTTGGCATGGTTCGTAATGTCCAGCCTTGTCCGGACTGTAACGGTACAGGTAAGATTATTAAAGAAAAATGTCCTGACTGTCATGGAAGCGGTTATATCAACACAAGAAAGACTATCGAAGTTACAATTCCAGCCGGAATTGATAATGGTCAGAGTGTAAGAATACAGGGCAAAGGTGAGCCGGGTGTAAATGGCGGACCAAGAGGAGATTTGCTTGTAACAGTAATGATTTCAGCAGACCCTGAATTTAAGAGAGATGGATATAATATAATGTCAGATGTTGTTATATCTTATCCAACAGCAGTTCTTGGCGGTGAAGTAAAAGTTAAGACTGTAGATGGCGAAGTGGTTTACGAAGTAAAACCGGGAACGGCTTCAGGCACGGTTGTACGTTTAAGAGGAAAAGGCATGCCGACTGTAAGAAACAATGCAGTGCGAGGCGACCATTACATCACAGTTATCGTAGATGTTCCTAAACGTCTTACAAATGAGCAGAAAGAGGCTTTGATTGCATACGACAAAGCACTTACAGGCGAAGAAAAGCATATAAAGAAAAAGGGATTTTTCAAATAAAAAAAATAAAGTCTGTTTTCACCTCGGGATTAAAAATCCAATATGTGAAAACAGACTTTATTTTTTCAACGTTTCATGAAATTGAGGACAATTTTCATCTCGGGATTAGAAATCCAATATATGAAAACAGACTTTTTTTCTTCGTTTTAAGAAACGGAGGACAGGTTTAATTACAAATAAATATGGATATAAATGCAAAAATGTGATAATATTAAAAAGAATATAGTTTCTTCACAAAACAAGGAGGATTTATGACTGATATAAATAAACTGAATTTATCAAAATATGATGTAATTTCCGTTGAAAAGCTTGAAGATTTAGATTCTACAGGGCTTTTATTAAGACATAAAAAGAGCGGTGCAAGGATTGCTATTGTTTCCAATGATGATAATAATAAGGTATTTTCTATAGGTTTTAAGACACCGCCGTATAACGATACAGGGCTGCAGCATATTCTTGAACATTCGACACTCTGCGGTTCAAGAAAATATCCTGTGAAGGACCCGTTTGTAGAACTTTGCAAGGGGTCGCTCAATACATTTCTTAATGCTATGACTTATCCGGATAAGACTGTATATCCCGTTGCGAGCTGCAATGATGTGGATTTCAAAAATATTATGGATGTTTATATGGATGCGGTATTTTATCCTGATATTTATAATAAGCCACAGATTTTTAAGCAGGAAGGCTGGCATTATGAACTTGAAAATGAGGATGATGAGCTTAAAATCAATGGCGTTGTATATAATGAGATGAAAGGTGTATATTCGTCACCGGATGACGTGCTTTCAAGATATACATGTGTATCTTTATTTCCTGACACGCCTTACAGATTTGAGTCGGGCGGTGAGCCTGCTCATATTCCTGAACTTGATTACAATGAATTTCTTGATTATCACAAGAAGTTTTATCATCCTGTAAACAGCTATATTTATCTGTATGGTGATATGGATGTCCAGGAAAGACTTGATTATCTTGACAGGGAATACCTTAGTGATTTTGATGCAGATGATGTAGAGATTGACGCATCAATTCCTGCACAGAAGAGTTTTGAAAATGATGTTTTTAAGGAATTTAATTATGCTGTAACGGATGACGAACCGCTTGAAAATAATGCATTTCTTTCATATAACAAGGTTGTTGGAACATCACTTGATGCAAAACTTTATCTTGCAATGCAGATTCTTGATTATGCACTTATCATGGCTCCCGGAGCAAAGTTAAAACAGGCTCTTATTGATAAAAATATAGGAACCGATATTTACAGCAGTTTTGAGACATCTGTGTATCAGCCGATTTATTCGATTATTGCTAAAAATGCAGATGAAAATAAGAGACAGGAGTTCACAGATACAATTAATGAAGTGCTCAGTGATATTGTAAAAAATGGTATTGATATGCGTATGATTGATGCGGGAATCAATTATTATGAATTCAAATACCGTGAGGCTGATTATGGTGCATATCCAAAGGGATTAATGTATTATCTCACAATGATGGACAGCTGGCTTTATGATGAAAATAAGCCGTTTATTCATATTGAGGCTGGAAAGACATTTGAGCAGATTAAAAAAGAAAAAGAGTCAGGATTATTTGAAAAAATAATCGAGGAGTGGCTTGTAAATAATCATCATGGTTCTGTTATATCGCTGGTTCCGAAAAGGAATCTTGAAAAAGAACTTGAAGATAAGACAAAGTCTGAGCTTGCAGATTTTAAGTCTAAGCTGACAAAAGAGCAGATACAGCAGTATGTGCGTGAAACAAAGGAATTAAAGGAATATCAGGACGAGCCTTCAAGTCAGGAGAATCTTGAAAAAATTCCAATGCTTGCACTCAAAGATATTGGAAAAACTCCGGCAAGACTTTATATCGATGAAAAAGAGGAAAATGGTATCAAGGTTATTCACCATAATATGTTTACCAACAGAATTGCATATATTATGATGTCTTTTGAATGTAAGAGTGTATCAGATGAACTTGTACCATATATAGGACTCCTTTCATCAGTGCTTGGACTTATGGATACTGATAATTTCACATATCCTGAACTTACTAATGAAATCAATATTAATTCGGGAGGACTTTCATCAGATTCTGCAATATATACAGATAATAAAGAACTTGATAAGTATCAGATAAGATATGAGGTAAAAGGTAAAGTCTTATATGAAAAAATACCTTTTATGCTTGAAATGATGCATGAAATTATATATTGTACAAAATTTGATGATTATAAGAGACTTAAAGAGATTATTTCAAGAACAAAGTCGAGAATTGAAAGCTCAATGACAGGTATGGGACATACAGTAGCTATGCTTTATGGAATGTCACAGTTATCTGCATCGGGATATTATTCAAATCTTATGAGAGGATACGGATTTTACCTTTTTATCCAGGAGATTGAAAAAGATTTTGATAACAGAAAAGAAGAGATTGCAGGCACACTTAACCAGCTTATAAAGCTTATATTTACAAAGGAAAACCTTGTTGTCAGCTTTAATGCCAATGATGATGGATATGATAAATTTAAGGCTGCTTTTGGTGATTTTGCAGGAAAATTAAATACAGACAATTATCCTGTAGAAATAAGAAAATTTAAGCCATGTAATGTTAAAACAGGTTTTACGTCATCATCACAGGTTCAATATGTTGCAAGATGTGGCAATTTTGTTGATGCCGGATATAAGTATACAGGTGCATTAAGAGTTTTAAAAGTTATTTTCGGCTATGATTATCTTTGGATAAATGTGCGTGTTAAAGGCGGTGCATACGGCTGTATGAGCGGTTTTGGCAAAAATGGTGACATGTATATGGTATCTTACCGTGATCCTAACCTTAAAAAGACAAATGAAATTTTTGATGAATCAGTTGATTATATTAAGAATTTTGATGTGAGTGACAGAGACATGCTCAAGTTCATAATTGGTACAATAGGAGATATGGATACACCAATGAATCCGGCAGCTAAGGGCGTTCGTTCATTTGGAGCATATATAAGCAATGTGACTATTGAAGATTATCAGAGAGAGCGTGATGAAGTTTTAGGTGCGACACCGGAGAAGATAAGAGAACTGGCACCAATTGTTGAAGCAGGACTTAAACAGAATCATCTGTGCGTTGTTGGTAATTATAAAAATATAAATGATGAGTCATCTATGTTTGATGAGATTAAGCCATTATTTGTATCAGCAGTACAAAATAACAGTGAAGAAGAATGATTTTTTGGAATGGAGAAAAGTATGAATTTGGATGAAATGCTTGCTGCAAGCGGAATTACAGGCGGTGCGGCTGCTGACGGAAAAAATGTAAAGTCAGGGTTTGTTACGCTGATAGGACGACCTAATGTAGGTAAGTCAACACTTATGAATCGTATGATAGGTCAGAAAATTGCCATTACGTCTAATAAGCCTCAGACGACAAGAAACAGAATACAGACAGTCCATACAGATGAAAGAGGACAGATTGTATTTGTTGATACACCCGGTATTCACAAGGCAAAAAATAAACTTGGTGAATATATGGTTGGAGCAGCAGAAAAGACAATCGGCGAAGTTGATGTTGTATGCTGGCTTGTTGAGCCGACAACATATATCGGTGCGGGAGAACAGCATATTATTGAAAGACTTAAAAAAGTAAAAGCACCGATAATTCTTGTTATAAATAAAGTAGATACAATCAAAAAAGAAGAAATTCTTCCGGTCATTGACTGCTATAGAAAAGAACTTGATTTTCAGGAAATAATACCTGTGTCAGCAAGAAGCGGTGCAAATGTTGATGAACTGATTGATACAATTTATAAATATCTTCCTTATGGTCCGATGTTTTATGATGAGGATACAATAACAGACCAGCCTATGAGACAGATTGTCGCCGAGCTTATAAGAGAGAAAGCACTTCATGCACTTAATGAAGAGATTCCTCACGGAATTGCCGTTGTAATTGACAGCATGAAAGAAAGAAAAAGCCAGAAGGGCATAATTACAGATATTCAGGCAACCATTATATGTGAGAGAGATTCCCACAAAGGAATAATTATAGGTAAAGGCGGAGAAATGCTTAAAAAAATCGGTGCAAATGCCAGATATGAGATTGAAAAGCAGCTTGATACAAAAGTGAATCTTCAGCTTTGGGTGAAAGTTAAAAAAGAATGGCGTGACAGCGACGTTCTTATTAAGAATTTTGGTTATGACAAAAAGAAGGACGATTTGGGTTAATCTGATATGAGTGACATAACAGAGGTTACAGGCATAGTTTTATCAGCTATGCCTGTAGGCGAGTTTGACAGAAGGATAGTAATTCTTACAAAGGAAAGAGGTAAGATTGCAGCATTTGCAAAAGGGGCAAGACGACCAAACAGTCCTCTTACAGGAATAACAAGACCATTTGTTTTTGGAACATTTCAGGTGTATGAGGGAAGAACTTCGTATACGATAAGACAGGCGAATATAACAGCTTATTTTGAAAAAATTATAAGCGATTTTGATGCGGTCTGTTATGCATATTATTTTGCGGAGCTTGCCGATTATTATGGCAGGGAAAATCTTGATGCGTCTGTTATGATAAATCTGTTATATGCTGCATTAAAGGCTCTTGGACGTAAAAATTTATCAAAGCCGCTTATCCGCATTACCTATGAACTGAGAATAATTGCAATAAATGGTGAAAGTCCGGATTTTTTTGTATGTCAGGGCTGTGGCAAGGAAAAAGAACATTTGGTCTCATTTTCAAAGAGTACACTTGGAATTTACTGTGCGGATTGTGCAGATTATGCACATATGTCAGTAAAACTGGAAGATTCGACAGTTCATGCACTTCAGTATATAACGGGAACACCATTAAACAGACTTTTTTCCTTTGCTGTAAATAAAAATGTATTAATGCAGCTGATGGAAGTTATTACATCGGTAAAGGAATCGGTTATAGATAAAAAAATGAAATCATTTGAAATGCTTTCAATACAGGAGGAGTTAAATGCTTAAAAATATTTCACATAATAATCAGAAAAAAATTGCATTGATTAATGATTTTACCGGATTTGGGAGGTGTTCAATTGCGGTTGAACTTCCTATTATATCCACACTCAAAGTACAATGTTGTCCATTACCTACTTCAATTTTTTCTAATCACACAGGGTTTGACAGTTATTTTTTTGATGATTATACTGACAGGATGGAAAGATATGTGGAGGAGTGGAAAAAGCTGGATTTATCATTTAACGGAATATGCTCCGGATTTCTTGGTTCAGCCAGACAGATTTCTATTGTTAAGGATTTTATAAAAGAATTTAAAACTGATGATACAATAGTTGTTGTGGACCCGGTTATGGGCGATTATGGGAAAATTTATTCTACATATACAGATGAAATGTGTGGTCTTATGAAGGAACTTGTTGCAGGAGCAGATATAATAACTCCTAATATTACTGAAAGCTGTATTCTTACTGATACCCCATATTCTGACATGCTTTATGAAAAAGACATAGTAGAACTTGCAGAAAAACTTTCAATGATGGGACCTGAAAAGGTAGTTATAACAGGAATTGTTCAAGGAACATTTATTTCAAATTATTGTTATGAAAGAGAAAAAGAAGGGAAAAAAGGCTATTTTGTTAAAGCATTAAAGATTGGGGCACAAAGAAGTGGGACAGGTGATATATTTACATCAATAATTGCAGCAGATGCGGTAAATGGTGTGGATTTTCATAAATCAGTAAAAAAAGCTTCTTCGTTTATAAAAAAATGTATCATGAAGTCAATTGAACTTGATATACCATTGACTGATGGTGTATGCTTTGAAGAGCTGTTATATTCATTAAAATAAATATTTGGAGGTGCTTCATGGAAATATTATATAAGGTACATAATAATTTGTATGTTAATCTTACTAACAGATGTCCATATGCCTGTACATTCTGTCTTAGACAGACAATGGACAGAATCGGTGAGTCGGACAGATTATGGCTTGAAAGAGAACCGTTGGCAAAAGAGGTTATAGATGAGTTTGCAAAATTCAATATGGAAGATTATGACGAAGTCGTTTTTTGTGGATTTGGCGAGCCTACAGAGGCATTTGATGTGTTAAAGGAAGTTGCTTCATATGTCAAAAAGACATATAACAAGCCTATTAGAATTAACACAAATGGTGTAGGAAATCTGATTAATAAAAGGGATATTGTACCTGAGATGGAAGGGATTATTGATACAGTTTCAATAAGTCTTAATGATCCTGATAAAAAAAGATATAATGAGCTTGTAAGAAGCAAGTTTGGTGATGAATCATTTGATGCAATGCTTTCGTTTGCAAAAGAATGTACAAAATATATTCCAAATGTTGTCCTTACAACAGTTGATACGACAATTTCCCATGAAGAAGAGGCACAGTGTCAGAAAATATGTGATGATATAGGTGCAAAATACAGAATAAGGCCATGGGAAGAATAAAAGTATCATTGGACAGAGAATAATACATAGCCGGGAAAGATTTAAGCTTGTCATATTTGAAGAAATGTTATAAAATTATCTGCATATTGCAGTCAAACATAACGGAGGTAGAAAAGAAATGGAAAAGACAATGGAAAAGATTGTTGCTCTTGCAAAGGCCAGAGGATTTGTATATCCTGGTTCTGAAATATACGGCGGATTGGCTAATACATGGGATTATGGTAATCTTGGTGTAGAACTTAAAAATAACGTAAAGAAAGCATGGTGGCAGAAGTTTGTACAGGAAAGCCCATATAATGTCGGTGTTGACTGTGCAATTCTTATGAATCCACAGACATGGGTAGCTTCAGGTCATCTTGGTGGTTTCTCAGACCCTCTTATGGATTGTAAGGAATGTCATGAGAGATTCCGTGCAGATAAGCTTATTGAAGACTGGGCAGCAGATAATAACTTTGATATTGGAGGTTCAGTTGACGGCTGGACTCAGGAACAGATGAAGAATTTTATTGATGAGCATGAAATTAACTGTCCTACATGTGGAAAGCATAATTTTACAGATATCAGACAGTTTAACCTTATGTTCAAGACATTTCAGGGAGTTACAGAAGATGCTAAGAATACAGTATATTTAAGACCAGAGACAGCACAGGGTATTTTCGTAAACTTTAAGAATGTTCAGAGAACATCAAGAAAGAAGATTCCATTTGGTATCGGTCAGATTGGTAAATCATTCAGAAATGAGATTACACCAGGTAACTTCACATTCAGAACAAGAGAATTTGAGCAGATGGAACTTGAGTTCTTCTGCAAACCTGGCACAGACCTTGAGTGGTTCAGATATTGGAGAGAGTATTGCATCAACTGGCTTAAAGCTCTCGGTATCAAGGATGATGAGATGCGTGCAAGAGACCATTCACCAGAAGAACTCTGTTTCTACAGCAAGGGAACAACAGATATTGAATTCTTATTCCCATTTGGATGGGGTGAACTCTGGGGTATCGCTGACAGAACAGATTATGACCTTACTCAGCATCAGACAGTATCAGGTGAGGATATGTCATATTTTGATGATGAGTCAAAAGAAAAATATATCCCATATGTTATTGAGCCATCACTCGGTGCAGACAGAGTTACACTTGCTTTCCTTTGTTCAGCATATGATGAAGAGGAACTTGAGGGCGGCGATGTGAGAACAGTTCTTCATTTCCATCCTGCTATTGCACCTGTTAAGATTGGTATTCTTCCACTTTCTAAGAAGTTAAATGAAGGGGCAGAAAAGGTATTTGCAGAACTTTCAAAGACATATAACTGTGAATTTGATGACAGAGGCAATATTGGTAAGAGATATAGAAGACAGGATGAAATTGGTACACCATTCTGTGTTACTTATGACTTTGATTCTGAGGAAGACGGAGCTGTTACAGTACGTGACAGAGACACAATGGAACAGGAAAGAGTTAAGATTGAGGATTTGAAAGCATATTTCGCAGAAAAATTTGAATTTTAATTATGCGGAAAGGCACGGTTATTTATATGATATGTCCAAAATGTGGTCAGGAATATGAAGGTGATAAGTGTCCAAGATGCAATGGACCGGAAGTCATTGTTAATAATGCAGATTATCTGAAACGTAAGAGGGCGTATGAGGAGAAGCAGGCCGGAAAGGGGTCTGCTTCTTCTGATAAAGAGACTTCTGAAAATAATACAGCAGATGTTAAAAATGGTGGGCAGGAAGAAGTGCTGCCTGATGAAATGTTTCGGCGTCTTAAAGAAAGTGGAAGTAAATTTGCACAGGATGCAGTTGAAAAAACAGCATCACAGGCGAAAAAGGCTGTAAAAGGCAAGAAGAAGCTGATAGTAAGAATAATTGCAGCAGCAATAGTTTTAATGCTGGCTTCTCTTGCAGGATTTGGCATATTTAAGCTTGCAACACGTAAAAATTATGTTTTGTATATGAAATACAATAATAAAATATATAATGTTGCAGGGATAGACAGTAAGCTGGTCTGCAGCGAAGATGATGTTGTTTTTGAGGCTGATAATAATTCATTTTATATGCCGGAATTTTCTGATGAAATAGATAAAAATAATATTATACAGAAAATGGCTTCCAATCAGGGAAAATATTTTACTGCCATAACTTATGATTCTATGGAAGACAAGTACACGCTTTTTGTATGGAACAATTCAATGAGTCTCAGACTTGCTGAAAGTTCAAATAAAAAAGAAATACTCTATATAAGTGATAAAGGAACTATAATTTATAAAGATACCCAGGTTGTAAATGACCAGGGGGCATTAGGACAGACATCACTTATGGTATGTAAGCTGGATAAATCCAAAGATGGTGATGTGCATGGTGTTATAACAGAAGTTGAGTCGTCGCTTGCAAATGTGTATATATATTCTGCCAAAAATACGATTATATATAATTCAACCGGTAATGTGTTGTATACACTTAATTATGATAAAGATGAGAAGAAAAAGGAAATATCTGAAGATGCAAAAAATATTTATGCACTTACAAGTAAATCTTCTGTGAGATATTCCTATAAGGCAAATCTGGTTAATCAGTCAGATAAGGCGGAAGGATTTATATATAGTGTCAACGGAAACTGTTATTATCACAGCATATCATCAAAGAATACAGAGGATATGTTTATTGGTAAATTTAATGGTTCCGGTGTTGAGCTTATATATGATAAAGATTATGTATATGTAATCAATTCTGGTCAGGTAAGTTATGCGTCTGTCAAGAAGGATGTAACGCCGGTATTTACAGTTGTGTCAAAGCTCGGAGGTGCGTCAGATTATGTATTTCTTGAATTAGCTGATACGATTGCAGCAGTTGATGAAAATAATAATCTAATAAGCATAAGTTCCGGTAAAGTTAAAACTATTGCTGAAAATATTACTGATGGCTCTTTAAGCATTGTAAAAAATACATCATCTGAACTTACGTATATACGTGATAATGTCCAATATTATAAAAAGTCGCTTACAGCAGATGAGGTGAAGATGACAGATGTTGGCTCAGATGCAGATACTGTGAGCACATTATTTTATAAAAATAAACTGTATTATTACAATTCAGATAAGAAATTATGCTCATGTACAGTAAAAGGAAAAAATGGTTCAGTGGTTGGAGACGTTGAACGTTTCTGGCTGGGAACAGAGTATAAGTAGAAAATGTAAAAGAGATGTAACTGTGATTTGTGTAGTTACATCTCTTTTTATATTATAAATCGTACTTTTGAGTGATTATATTTTTAAATTACTTTTTATATTTGTCCAATGAGCATTTTGTAGCGTGAATAATATCTCTTAAAATATAAAAATTGAAAGATAACCTCCAAACTGAGATACGTTTTATCTTAGTTTGGAGGTTTGTGTGAAATTTGGGAAAATCCCAGCTTTATTATATAAACACATATTAATAACATTATACCTTAGACAGAAGATATGAGTTGAAAGTTATAATGTTATATCTTCAACGGATATTCCTAATGAGGATAGTTTAGCTATAGTAACTTTAAGCTGATAGTCAAGCTCTTTATTTTCGGTATTGCCATTTGCCTTTTTGATACGTTGTAAATCAGTATATTTATCAATTGTTAAACTAATAAGTTCCTCGCGTGTCATTGAATCGCTCACTTTCTATCACCTTCTTTCGTTGGTGACATTATATCATAGCATAAAGTTATTATTCAATTATAATTGTGTAGTATATAATGTAAATATACTAACACTATAAAAATGCTATGTTAATACCATTAATTTTTAAATAATAAAAATAATATATAAATCAGATGTTTTTAAATACTTCAACATTTTTTTTCAGTTCATTGCCGATGGATTGATTTTCGGCAGTCTGGGATTTTATTGCCTCGACGGAAGAAGCAATGTTTCGTATTTTGGAAGAAATGTCATTTGTTCCATTGGCACTTTCTTCAATGGTTGTGGAAATATCATTGATACCGTGATTCATTTCACTCATTGTTGTCTTTAAAGCTGATGTTCCGTTTGTAAATTCTTCAAGTATGTTATTTACGTTTACTGCATCGTTATAGTAATTGTCCGATATTGCTACGAATTTATCGTAATCAGTTAATACATCATTGTTGACAAATTCGAGAAGTTTTTTGGAATCTGAACTTAGACCGGTGACGCTTTCTGTTACAAGAGTGCTTATTTCCTGAATGTTTTTGGCTATTGTGCGGCTGCTTTCGGCAAGTTCACTTATCTGGGCGGCTACAACAGAAAATCCTTTTCCGGCTTCGCCGGCACGGGCAGCTTCAATAGATGCATTCAGTGACAAAAGATTAGTCTGTGAGGCAATCTGGAGAATGTTTTCTGTTAGTGACTGGATTTGTGCTGCCTCTTTGCTGTTTTCTATTGATTGTTCCAAAGTGTTTTTAATTTCATTAATTATGGCGACAGCATTTGTTTTTTCATTTTCAATTTCTGTTTTGTAATTAAGTGAACGGCTTTGAATGTCTTTTGTGAGTACATTTCCGTCATTGATTTTGTCTGTTAAATGGATAATTGATTCAAATATATTTTCGGAACCGCTGCTTAGTTCTTCAACAGTTGCAGATATTTCCTGCATTGCTGCGGCAATTTCATCCATTGTTGCAGATACTTCGTTTGTATTATTTCCGGATTCATTTATTTTGTCTGCGATTTCTTTTGAAGAAACGAGTATGTTTTCGGATTGCGAGCGGATGCTTTTCATGATTTCCTGCAATTTTTCAATAAAAAGATTAATTCCGTCAACGAGCTCACCAACTTCATCGTGGCTGTTTATATTTATACGCGATGTGAGGTCACCCTTGCTGCTGTCAATATCACTGATTATTTTTGAAAGTTGTCCGTTTGCAGATTGGAGAGGACGTACAATTTTTAATATAGCAAGAATTATAATGATTCCTGTTGCTATAAGTATTGCAAATATTATGATATTTGCTCTGTCTGAAAGAGTAAACTGGCTGTATAATGCAGTAGAAGCATTATTTACTTCATCATCTATAAGTGAATATAAAGTGCTGTATGCTTCATCAAGCTGTTCTGTTATATTAGAACCTGACTGCGTGGATTGTAAAAATGAGTCGGCATCATTGCTGTCTGTTCCGAGCGTTTTTGACGCATTTTCGGAATAGGAGTTATATACAGAATAATATGTTTCATAAGCTGCCTGTATTTCTGAATTATCAAGTTTATTTATGATTTCTTGCAAATCATCAAATTTTGATTTCAGATTTTCAATTTCCTGTGACATGTTCTGCATCATATTGTCTGAATCGGAAGGTGTAGAAGCATTGTCGGTGTTGCCGGAAACAGGGATGTCAGTAGAATTTCTATTGTTTTCCATGCGTATGGCGGCAGAACTGTTTGCAAATTTCTGAACACGCTCAACAGCAATTTCTGTGTCTGATAAGATGCTTACTGCATTCATACAGTCTTCTGATATAGTGTAAAAAAAGATTGAAAGATTGATAATCCTCCTGAAATGCAGCATTTTTATGTTAAAAAACGAAGTTGACAGTTGTATATTGACATAAAGCTTTAAAAGAAGTATTATTTTACAAGTTGGGAATGAAGTTCTCCCATGGGAAACCTAAACTGCTTATTATAGCTGATGACTTCTACGATTTTAGAATCGCAGGGGTTGTCAGCTTTTTTATGTGGACAATGAATAGAATTCCTGCTGAATAATTTAAGGAGGATTATATGTTAGCATCATTATCACTTATTTTTCTGGTTGGACTTGCAATGGGGGCAATCTGCCAGAAACTTAAAATGCCTCGTATTATCGGAATGCTTGTTACGGGTATTGTATTGGGACCGTATGTTCTTGATTTTCTCGACCCGTCAATACTTTCTATTTCATCTGAATTAAGAAAACTGGCACTTATAATTATTCTGCTTAAAGCAGGATTGTCTCTTGATTTGAAGGATTTGAAGAAGGCGGGACGACCGGCAATTCTTATGTCATTTGTTCCGGCAACATGTGAAATAGCAGGATATATATTATTTGCACCATTGTTATTAGGAATTAACAGGATAGAGGCGGCGGTAATGGGAGCTGTGCTTGGAGCAGTTTCACCTGCGGTTGTCATACCGAGAATGGTAATGCTTATGGAAGAAAAATATGGGACGAAAAAAGCAATTCCACAGATGATTATGGCAGGAGCGTCATGCGATGATATTTTTGTTATTGTATTATTTACGACATTTTTAAGCATGGCACAGGGTGGAAGTGCTGATATTATTGATTTTGTAAATATTCCTGTTTCAATTGTTCTGGGAATACTTCTTGGTGCAGTTACAGGATATGGATTATATTTATTTTTTGAGACATCATATGCACATAAGCATTGTGTCAGAAACAGTACAAAAGTAATAATTGTGCTTGGCTTTTCAATGCTGCTTGTTTCTGTTGAAGGCTGGCTTGAGGGAAAAGTATCTGTTTCAGGACTACTTGCTGTAGTCAGCATGGCATGTGTTATAAAAATAAAAAGTACAGCATTTGTTTCAAAAAGATTATCAGAGAAATTCGGAAAGTTATGGATTGCAGCTGAAGTGGTTCTTTTTGTGCTTGTTGGGGCTGCGGTTGATATACGATATACGCTTAGTGCAGGAATAGCGGCAGTGTTTATGATTTTTATTGCATTGATTTTCAGAACGGCGGGTGTTTTGATATGTACGATAAAGACTAAACTTAATATGAAAGAGAGAATATTCTGCGTTATTGCGTACCTTCCGAAAGCCACGGTCCAGGCGGCAATCGGTTCAGTGCCTCTTGCAGCAGGACTTGCCTGTGGCAAAATTATTTTGTCAGTGGCTGTACTTGCAATTATTATCACAGCTCCGCTGGGAGCATTGGGAATTGATAATACATATAAAAAATTGTTGGAGAAGGAATAGGAAATTGAATTAATCATAAAACCCCTACTTTATACATAAACTATAGCCAGAATATTGTGTATTGGGTGAGCAAATGTTTGTTATTAAGAGTAGAAACAAAAGACTTATAATGTGCATAATGTGTCTGATTTTAATATTTACATCAGTCTATGCGGGAATGAGCCGTGTCACATGTATTGCACAGGAACGGACACAGGGGGAAAATTCAGGAATAGAATTAAAATCACCGTCAGCGATACTTATGGAGGCATCAACAGGTCAGGTTATATATGAAAAAGATGCAGATACGAGCCTGCATCCGGCAAGTATTACCAAGATAATGACTTTGATATTGATATTTGATGCTATAAAGGATGGCAAAATCGGACTTAATGACGAAGTTACTGTATCGGAATATGCGGCATCTATGGGCGGAAGTCAGGTGTTTCTGGAGGCAGGAGAAAAGCAGACGGTTGATACGATGATTAAATGTATAAGTATGGCAAGTGCAAATGATGCATGTGTAGCCATGTCAGAATACATAGAGGGCACAGAGAGTGCATTTGTTGCAAAGATGAATGAAAGAGCCATAGGGCTTGGAATGAACAATACTAATTTTGTGAACTGCTGCGGACTTGATACGGATGGACATATGTCAACTGCTCGTGATATAGCACTTATGAGCCGTGAACTGATAACAAAATATCCGCAGATTCATGATTATTCCACAATATGGATGGATACCATTATTCACAGTACAAGAAGAGGTGACAGCGAGTTTGGACTTACAAACACCAACAAGCTTATTAAGCAGTATGAATGGGCGACTGGGTTGAAGACTGGTTCGACAGGGCTTGCAAAATGCTGTCTGTCAGCATCGGCAAATAAGGATGGGATTGACCTTATTGCTGTAATAATGGCTGCACCGGACTCAAAGACACGATTTGCTGAGGCTGTTAATCTTTTGAATTATGGATTTAATACATGTGATATATATAAAGATGATGGTATGCCTTTATTAGAAAATATAAGAATTTCAAAAGGTAAAAAAGACTATGTCAATTGCCGGTATGAAAAAGAATTTTCATATATGTTTATTAATCCGGTTAATCATGAAGATATTTCAAAAGAGCTCCATATAAATGAAAATATTGCCGCACCTGTAAATGAAGGAGATACAATTGGAACACTTGACTATTATTATAATGGAGAAAAAATAGGCAGCGTCAATGTTATTTCATCTGAAAATATAGAAAAAGCAGATTTTTTAACACAGATAAAAAAAGTGTTTGGCAGGCTGTTGAAATGATATTGTAAGAATAGATTGCTGGTATGTGACCAAAATATGAGCTGAAAATGTAAGTTGAAAAAATATTGCGGCTGTAAAAAATTCAATATATATGTTATAATAAATCCAAATGACTTATGAAAGTGGAGTATATAATGGATTTATTTGATTATGTCAGACAAAATACGATGAAAAATGAATCGCCGCTGGCTTCAAGAATAAGACCGGAAACTTTGGATGAAGTGGTGGGACAGCAGCATATTATAGGAAAAGATAAACTTTTATACAGGGCAATTCAGGCTGATAAGATAAGCTCAATTATATTCTATGGACCTCCGGGAACAGGAAAAACCACACTTGCAAAGGTGATTGCCAATACTACAAGTGCAGATTTTAAGCAGATTAATGCAACTGTTGCCGGAAAAAAGGATATGGAAGATGTTGTTGCACAGGCAAAAAATAATCTTGGAATGTACGGAAAAAAGACGATACTGTTTGTCGATGAGATTCATAGATTTAATAAAGGACAACAGGATTATCTTCTGCCTTTTGTCGAGGACGGAACAATTATCCTTATTGGTGCGACTACAGAAAATCCATATTTTGAAGTAAACGGAGCTTTGATTTCAAGGTCAATAATATTTGAATTAAAGCCACTTGACAAAGAAGATATAAAAACACTTATAAAACGTGCAGTATATGATGAGAAAAAAGGAATGGGAAGTCTTCATGCAGATATAGATGATGAGGCACTTACATTTCTTGCAGATGTGGCAAATGGTGATGCGAGAAGTGCATTGAATGCCATAGAACTTGGTATTCTTACAACAAAGCCATCTGAGGATGGAAAGATTCATATTAATTTAAAGATTGCCGAACAGTGTATACAGAAGCGTGTATTAAAGTATGATAAAGATGGTGATAACCATTACGATACTATATCAGCATTTATTAAGAGCATGCGTGGTTCTGACCCTGATGCGGCTGTATATTATCTTGCAAGAATGTTATATGCTGGAGAAGATATAAAGTTTATTGCGAGAAGAATAATGATATGTGCGAGTGAAGATGTCGGAAATGCTGACCCGCAGGCACTTGTAGTTGCAACTAACGCATGTCTTGCAATAGAAAGGCTTGGTATGCCGGAAGCACGGATAGTTCTTTCACAGGCGGCAACATACGTTGCATGTGCTCCTAAGAGCAATGCCGCTTATATGGCTGTAGACAAAGCTCTTGATATTGTGAAAAATGAAAAGACATATGGTGTTCCTGTGCATTTACAGGATGCACATTATAAGAGTGCAGGTAAGCTTGGACATGGTATTGGATATAAATATGCACATGATTACAAAAATCATTATGTAAAACAGCAATACCTTCCGGATGAACTTGAAGGCACTGTATTTTATGAGCCGACAGATAACGGATATGAGAAAAAAATAAAGGAACATCTTGATAAAATTAAGGCGGAGGCTGAATCTTAATGAGAGATAATCTTAGGCGGCTGGCATGTGGTCATTTTGTATATGATAATCCTAAGCTGCATTTTAAACAGGATAATATAGAATTAAATATCACAAAAAATGTAGTCTGTGAGCAGTCGTTTGATATAGTCTCAAGGGAAGTAACAAAAGGCGTTATATGGTCATCAAATGAGCGTGTTAAAATCATCGACAATATGTTTCTTGGAACTGTAAGTACGATACATTATATTGTTGATACTAATGGACTTCAGAAAGATGATGTTATAAAAGGCAAGTTTGATGTCATAAGCAATGCGGGGGAATATTTTTTAGAATATGCTTTTACAGTTACGGCACAATTTTTAAAGACTAACGAAAATGATATTGCAGATTTATTTCAATTTGCTAATTTCACAAGAGATTATCCGGAAGAGGCTGTTGCAGTTTTTCTTAGTGATAATTTCAATATCCTTATTGAAAATGATACAAAACTATCTAATATATATGAAGCATTGAAAAAAGAGAATAATACCGGGCGTGCGATAGAAGAGTTTCTCGTTGCTGCCGGGAAGAAATCTCCTGTTTCAATAAATTTATGCGGAGATAAAGAACGCTCATATATATGCAGCGATGACAGAAGAGATACTATTGCTTTAGAAAAAAATGCGTGGGGATATATTGAGGCGGATATTTGCGTTGAAGCAGATTTTATTTCAATGGAAACAGAGCATATTTCGACACAGAATTTTACAGGAAATAAATGTGAACTTGCATATATAATTAATTATGAAAAACTTCATGATGGATATAATTATGGAAGAATAATAATAAATACATATAACCATAAAATTGTAACTGATATAGAAGTAAAGAAAATATATGCAGAGTATCCGGATGAAAATACAAATGAGATATATCATGATAAGAGAAAACTCATGTATGAGATTACCAAAAATTATCTCGATTACCGCATGAAAAAATTTGATACAGGTGTGTGGGCTGAGCGTTCGGCTAATCTTATAGAAAGGCTGAGAACGCTCGATTATGACAATCCGCTGTACATGCTTATGCAGGCACAGGTTTATAACCTGCGTAAGATGAATGATGAGGCACAAAATCTTATTGAGCAGGTTCAGGTTTCAAAAGATGATGCATTTTTATACAGCTATTATCTTTATGTAAAATCAATGCTTATAAGTAATGCAGTATATACTGCGAAGGCTGCCATAGATATTAAAAATTTATATGAAAATGGCAATGATGACTGGCGTATATTGTGGATAAGATTTTATGTTGATCTGACATTCGGACATAATCAGAGCATTAAGCTTATGAGGATAAAAGAAAGCTTCCGTTCAGGATGTAAAAGCGGTGTGATGTATATGGAAGCATTAAATGTTATGAATAATCAGCCTCATCTTTTAAGAGTTCTTGATAAATTTGAGATACAGGTTCTTACGTTTGGCTGTAAGAATAACATTATAAGTGAAAAACTTGCATTGCATGCCGCACAGATAGCTGTTTCTGACAAAAATGCCAGCAATTCAAAAATAGAACTGTTGAAAAATATTTATAAAATATATGAAAAAGATGAGGTACTTACGTCTATTATTTCATATCTGATTTGTGCCGGAAGTATAAGCCGTGAAAGTAATATTTATTATGAGAAAGGGATTCTTCGAGGGATAAAAATTACAAGATTATATGAATATTACATAAAAAGTCTTGATAAAAATAAATATCCGCGTTTTTCAAAGCTTGTTTTAATGTATTTCGCATATGATGCCTCTCTTGATTATGAAAATAAATCATTTTTATATGCAGATATACTTTTTAATGAAGCGGAAAATGAGAGGATAATGGAGATGTACATGCCGCTTATTGATAAATTTGCGTATGAACAGCTTCGTTATGGCAGAATTAATAATCATCTTATATTAATTTATAAAAGAATATGGAATAAATGTTTATTTGATGAGTATACAGCATCATCAATGATGAAAATTTTATACACTTATAAAATAAAATGTTATGAGGAAAATGTAAAAGCTGTATGGGTAAAACATAAAGAATATAAGACGTTACATCGTTACGAAATCATTAATAAATGTGCATTTGTCCCGATTTACACGAAAGATGCCGTTATTATATTTGAATCAGAATCAGGAGAATTTTTTAAGGACAGCTTCAGGTATGACATTGAAAAAGTATTTGAAAATAAATACTACGAAATGATAAACGAGAGCATGCTTGCTTATCAATATGAAGAAAATGATATAGAAAAATATAAAAATATAATTTTGTACGAGCAGAAAAAAGATATATTTAATGAAGAAATATATGAAGCTGTCAGATGTATCATAAATGATGCTGATTGTGATAAAAAATGTAAAAAGAAGCTTAACAGCTGGCTTATAAAATATTTTGAAAAATCATATGATAAAGAAAATTATCTGGCAGATATACAGATTATAGATACTGATGATTTAGATGAAAATGATGCAGTGAGACTTATATATGCAAGTGTCGATAATAATGCTTATAGTTTTGCATTTTCAATTATAAAGCAGTACGGAATATGTAATGCCAATTCAGGAAAAATATCAGAACTTGCACGTCATATACTGGGATTTGCAGGGACAGAAGATGATGATGAACTTACGCAGCTGTGTGAATATGCTTTTGAAAATAAAAAATATAATGCTGATATTCTTGAAAATCTTGAAAAAAGATTTAATGGAACTAATGAGCAGATGCTTGATATATGGAATGCATGCAAAGATTATGATGTATTTACAGGTGATATAGAAGAAAGAATTGTCGCACAGATGCTTTTTACAAAATCAAGTGATAAAAGGCTTACAGATGTATTTGATTCATATGTAAAAAATGGTGGACACAGGACAGTTATTGCGGCTTATGCTGCATATAATGCTTTTATGTATTTTGTAAAGCACAGAGAAGTTGACATAGCAGTTTTTGACGTGATAGAAGAGCTTATTATGGAAAAACGTGCAATTCCTGATGTCTGTGTCCTTGCATACTTAAAATATTATTCTTTAAGAACCGGAGAACTTACAGAGTCAAAAAGCAGATTTATATATGAAATTATAAAAACATTATGTGCAGTGGACAAGTGTTTTGAATTTTATAAAAATTATTCTGAAGTATTTGCACTTCCATATAATATGACAGACAGGACATTTGCGGAGTATGCAGGTAATCCGGATTCGCGTGTGGAGATTCATTACTGGTTTGGAGAAAGCAGTAATGAATATACTGAGATTCTTTCAAGTTGTGGAGGTTATTTTGTAAAAGGATTTACACTTTTTTATTCGGAGAGTGTCAGATATTATTTTGTTGAAGAAATTGGAAGTGAAACAAGAAAGTCTGATATATTTCATATGCAGAATAATGTTATCAATAAATCAGAGACCGCAGGAAGATTTGACAGCATTAATAAAATTCTTTCGGCAAGGCAGCAGCATGATCCGGCAGAAATGAAAAAGTGTATGTATGATTATTGTGTTCAGGATTATGTAACACAACAGATTTTTAAACCAATGTAGGTGAGGAATTTAATGAATAATGTAAATGGAGTGATAGTCGGGATTGATATACAGGATAAAATAACACAGGCTGCAATCTGGGATGAGCAGACAGAGATGGTGATACATGTTACAGGACCTGAAAACGAGGCCGCTTTTTTAAATCCGTTTGAAATGCCAGGCTGGGGACAGAGCTGTAATATTGAGGCAGCCTGTGAATTTATTGCATCGATAATAGAATGTGCATCAAAATGTGCACAGGGCAGAAAAGCGGGATTGATATGCATAACAATCGCTGATTATGAAATTAAAAAGCTTAATTTTATATCGGAAGTCATGAAACGGCTGCAGTTTAACAGTGAACAGTGGTCAGTTATAAGCCATGAGGAAAGTTTTGCTTTTTATGCTTACAGCCAGAAAAAAGGTCTGTATTCAGCAGGTGTTATGCTTCTTGACTACAGTAATGATAATATTGCATCATATATCTGCATGAAATCTAATCTTAATGGTTGTGATGTTATAATGGAAAACAGGTATTTTTCTGATGCCATACAATATGATGAAGAAAAGGATTCATATAGCAATCTGTGTGTTAATCAGCATGAGATAACAGAGTGGCTTAAAGGATTGCTGTCCAGGTATAATGTCTCAAGTGTATTTCTTACAGGTAGCAGATTTGAGATGGAGAAATTTCCTGATGAATTCACAAGATTTCTGTGCCATTCAAGAAAAGTTTTTGCAGGGCAGAATCTTTATGTGAAAGGTGCGGTTCTTGGGGCATGTACAAAAGTAAAACAGATACTTCCTTCTGATACAATTCTGGCATGCAAAAACAGGATTACAACTGGTATAGAGATGGACATATGCGAGCGTGGAAACGATATGCGTCTGAAAATTGTAAGACCCGGAACAAACTGGTACAGTGTAAAAAAACAGCTGTTTTTTATAATAGATGATGTAAGATATATTAATTTTTATCTGAGACCTGTTGATACTAACAAAGAATATATTGAAAAAATTGACATAAGTTCACTGCCTTTCCGTGAAGGTAAAATGACAAGAATAGAAATGGATGTTGATTTTATGTCTGATGAGGAATGTCATGTGTTAATAAAGGATAAAGGCTTTGGTGACATAGTAAAAAGTTCCGGAAAAATAATAGAAAAAACGTTTTTACTGAAATGAGGGTCATGCGTAAATGGGAAAGATAATATTATGCAGGGCAAGAGAGGCAAAACAGCCGCTTGTTGTAAAGGATATAGGACTTAAAATATATACACTTGAGGAATTGTGCTATTTTATATATAATAATATTTATTTTATAAGCATTGACTTCTTTGATGACGACTTCAATTCATTTGTTGAGGAGACAGGGCAGAAACAGCTGGTACAGATAATTGCAGATTTGAAAAGCAGGAATGCAGGACTTGCACAGATTGTTGTAAGTGTTTTAAAATATGTTGATTATTACAGCAATGAAGAGATAGAACAGTTAAGCGGTGTGCTTGGAACACTTGACAGCCGCAATGTTTATGAAAGACTTAAAGCGAGAGCTGATACATTGCTTGAAAATAAATGTTATTACGGTGCAGTGCAAAATTATGCGAAAATAATTGAGGGTACATATGATAAGTCACTTTCGGGATTGTTTTATGCGAGAGTGTATCATAATATGGGGGTTGCACATGCAAGAATGTTTTTATACAAACAGTCTGTTCCATATTTTGAGGAAGCCTACAAAATAGGGCAGCACGAAGAGTCGCTAAAATGTCTTATGGCAGCTAAAAGACTAGCTATGGGAAATAATATAATAGAAAGTGATGATGCATCTGACCAGGAGGCAGCTTTGAAAAGCGAACTTGAAAAACTGGCAGACAATGCAAGATATTCTGATACATACAGACATCTCCAGCAGATTGAAAAGCTTAAAGAGGAGGCTGATATTACGGAGTATAATGATGCACTTACCGGTCTGCTTGATGACTGGAAGAAACAGTATATTAAGTACAAATCATAGAATGGGGTACATATGGGATTTTTAAAGTCAGTTAAGAATATCTTCTTTAAAGATGAAATAGAAGATGATTATGAAGAATATGACGAATTTGATGAAGAACTGAATAAGCATGCCAGGACAATAAAGTCATATCTTGATGAAGAGGATTATGGCAAAGAAAACGAAGACACTGATAATCAGGAATTTGATGAGTATGATGAGAGTTCAGGATATGAAACGCCGGAAGATGATGAGGGCTTTGACGGCTTCAGCGATGATGAACTGCTTGTGGGTGATGAACGTGATAACGTAAAACTGGGGTCTTTTGATGGAAGTGACCTGAAAGAATATGTTAAAGGCCAGTGCGAGATTATGGAAGATGCCGGAAGGCATATTGAAATGATAATGGAGGAGTACAGTCAGGTATCAGAGAGATTTGCTGATATTGAATTGTATGAAAATGCACCGGATAATCTGAAAGACCAGATTGCAGAACAGGCTGAACTTGTTGACAATCTTGCGGTTGACAGGCGGATTCTTAAAAATTCCGAGAGCAAGCTGTCTAATAATGCATATAACAGAATGGACATGTATGCACAGGAACTTCCTAAGAGTTTTAGGTTTATACAGCAGCAGGAAACATATTATGAGACAGTGAAAAGAGATTTACAGTCTCTTGAGGGCGAGAGGATGGCTCTTAGAATGGAAGCCAAGAATCTGAAAAAGAAACATGCTGCAATCAAAAAGGCTGCAATTATAGTTCTTGCCTGTCTTGCGGTAGTTTATTCTATTTTTACAATAGTTATGGTTGCACTTGATAATGAAGATGAGTTATATTTATTCTTTGTTGTGACATTTCTTGGTGCAATAGTTGCTGTGGGAATATTTGCATGGCTGAGTATTATTCACAGACAGGCATCGGCAGTCGAAATAAAGATAAATAAAATTACGGCGGCATTAAACAAGATAAAGATAAAGTATGTTAATGCGGCAAATGTGCTTTCATATGAATATGATAAATACAAAATAAAGAGCTCATATGAACTTGGAAGAAAATTTGAATTATATCTTCAGATGAAAGAAGAAAGAAAGCATGTACTGATGATGACAGCTAATCTTAATGATGCAGAAAATAAGCTGCTTATGCTTCTGAAAAGAATAGGAATTTCAGACACAGTTGTATGGCTTTCACAGACCAAAGGACTATATATACGCAATGAAATGGTTGAAATCAGGCATGAACTTGCGGCACGTCGTAAGAAACTGAGAAATCAGATTGAGTATAATGAAGGCAGGATTGAAGAAGCAAAATATAACATAAGAAAAGTTAATAAATTACATCCGGAGTATACAAAAGAGACTTTGGAAATACTTGATGAATATGAAAAAAGGTCTATAAATTAAATTTTGCTTGCCAATTACGGTACATGTGTTAAAATTAGTTACAGTTCAGTTATTTTAAATTGGAGGAAAAAGTAATCATGATGAAGGAAAGATTGCAGGAAATCAGGGAGAGAGCGTTAGAACAGATTAACTCTACTGATTCACTTGAAAAGTTAAATGAGGTAAGAGTATCTATCCTCGGCAAGAAAGGCGAACTTACAGAAGTCCTTAAAGGAATGAAGGATGTTGAGCCAAAAGACAGACCTATGGTTGGTCAGATAGTCAATGAGACAAGACAGGCTATAGAGGAAGTTCTTGAGAATGCAAGAAAAGAACTTTCAGAGAAGATGAGAGAGATTCAGATGAAAGCAGAAGTTATTGATGTAACACTTCCTGCAAAAAAGAATAATGTTGGACATAGTCATCCTAATACACTTGCTCTTGAAGAAATTAAGAAAATATTTGTTGGTATGGGATACGAAGTTGTAGAAGGTCCTGAAGTTGAATATGATTACTATAATTTTGAAGCGTTGAATATACCTGCCAATCATCCGGCAAAAGATGAACAGGATACATTTTATATTAATGACAAGATTGTCCTTCGTACACAGACATCATCAGTTCAGGTTCGTGAGATGGAGAAAGGAAAACTTCCGCTTCGTATGATTTCTCCGGGTCGTGTATACAGAGCAGACGAAGTTGATGCAACACATTCACCATGCTTCCATCAGGTAGAAGGTCTTGTTATTGATGAAAATATTACATTTGCGGATTTAAAGGGTACACTTGTAGAATTTGCAAAAGAAGTATTTGGCCCTGAGACAAAAGTTAAATTCAGACCGCATCATTTTCCATTTACAGAACCTAGTGCTGAAATGGATGTTTCATGCTTTAAGTGTGGCGGTAAAGGATGCCGTATGTGTAAAGGTGAAGGCTGGATTGAAATTTTAGGATGTGGAATGGTTCATCCTCACGTACTTGAGATGAGCGGAATTGATACAGATAAATATACTGGTTTTGCATTTGGTGTCGGTCTTGAAAGAATAGCACTTCTCAAATATGAAATTGATGATATGAGACTTTTATATGAAAATGACGCACGTTTCTTAAAGCAGTTCTAATAATTAAGATAACAGGTTGTGAATATATTATAGATATCAGAAGGGATAATTAATCATGAATACATCTTTAAATTGGATTAAAGCAATGGTACCCGGACTTGATGATGTTACAGATCAGCAGTTCCGTGATGCCATGACACTTTCAGGAACAAAGGTTGAATGCTTCACAGCATATGATAAGAACCTTGATAAAATAGTAGTTGGACAGATTGAATCAGTAGAAAAGCATCCTGATGCAGACAAGCTTGTTGTATGTCAGGTAAATGTAGGTGATTCAACAGTTCAGATTGTAACAGGTGCACCTAATATTGAAGTTGGTTCAAAGGGTCAGAAAGTGCCTGTAGTTCTTGATGGAGGACGTGTTGCAGGCGGTCATGACGGTTCTGCACTTCCTGAGGACGGAATTAAGATAAAGAAAGGTAAACTTCGTGGCATAGAATCATGCGGCATGATGTGTGCAATTGAAGAACTTGGTTCATCAAGAGAGTTTTATCCTGATGCACCGGAAAATGGTATATATATTCTTGGTGATGATGCAGTTGTAGGTTCTGATGCCGTAGAGTATCTTGGACTTAATGATACTGTATTTGAATATGAGATTACAAATAACCGTGTTGACTGCTATAGTGTAATCGGTATTGCAAGAGAAGCAGCAGCTACATTCAACAAACCATTTAATCCTCCAATGCCATCTAAGACAGGCAATTCAGAGGATGTTAACGATTACATAAGTGTGGATATTGAAGCAAAAGAACTGTGCCCTCGTTATGTTGCAAGAGTTGTTAAAAATATCAAACTTGCACCATCTCCAAAGTGGATGCAGCACAGACTTATGACAGCAGGAATCAGACCTATTAACAATATAGTAGATATAACTAACTATGTTATGGAAGAATATGGTCAGCCTATGCATGCATATGACTATGACCAGATTGCAGGTAAAAAGATTGTCGTAAGAACAGCTGCTGATGGTGAAAAATTCGTCACACTTGATGGTCAGGAAAGAATACTTAATTCATCAACACTTATGATTTGTGACGGTGAACGTGCCGTAGGTATTGCTGGTGTAATGGGCGGCGAAAATTCAATGATTACAGATGATGTTAAGACAATGCTTTTTGAAGCTGCAACTTTTGACGGAACAAACATCAGAAAGACAACTAAGAGAATCGGTCTTCGTACAGATGCATCAGGCAAGTTTGAAAAAGGTCTTGATCCTGAAAATGCAATGGCTGCAATGGACAGAGCATGCCAGCTTATAGAAGAACTTGGTGCCGGCGAAGTTGTCGGTGGAGCTGTTGATATCTATCCTGTTAAGAAAGAATGCAGAAGAATTGTATTTGAACCTGAAAGAGTGAATAAACTTCTTGGTACAAATGTATCCGTTGATGATATGATGGATTATTTCAAGCGTCTTGAAATAGAATATGATAAAGAATCAAATGAGCTTATTATTCCTACATTCCGTCAGGATTTAATAAGAACAGCTGATATTGCTGAAGAAGTTGCGAGATTTTATGGCTATGACAACATTCCTACAACACTTCCTCATGGTGCTACAACAATGGGTAAGGTTTCGTTCAAGCAGACAGTTAAGGATGTTGCAGGCGAGATAGCACAGTTCTGTGGATTTTCACAGGCTATGACATATTCATTTGAAAGTCCTAAGGTTTTTGATAAATTAAAGATTGCTAAGGATTCACCACTTAGAAAGACAGTTGTGATTTCAAATCCACTTGGAGAAGATTTCTCTATTATGAGAACACTTCCTCTTAATGGTATGCTTACATCACTTTCAACAAATTATAACAGAAGAAATAAAAATGTACGTCTCTATGAGATGGGAAATATTTATCTGCCAAAGAGCCTGCCGCTCACTGAACTGCCGGACGAGCGCATGCAGTTTACTCTTGGTATGTATGGGGATGGAGATTTCTTCAATATGAAAGGTGTTGTAGAAGAGTTCTTTGAAAAAGTCGGACTTCATAAGAAAGAAACCTATGATCCAAATGCAGGAAAGAACTTCCTTCATCCGGGACGTCAGGCAAACATCGTTTACGATGGAAAGGTTGTCGGATACATGGGTGAGGTTCATCCGGAAGTTGCTGATATCTATGGAATCGGTGAAAGAGCATAC
>ERZ773158.1042-NODE-1042-length-28082-cov-4.061155_pt1 | contig 28082 bp, 28 predicted proteins | sample MGYA00511918_ERZ773158 | MGnify/ENA primary metagenome ERZ773158 (study PRJEB29015, sample SAMEA2737876) | human gut metagenome | biome: human gut; feature: human-associated habitat; material: faeces | place: China | collected 2012 ...
TGCGGGAGATGACGAAGCCGCCCTTCGCCATCCCGCCCCACCAGTTCCTGTTCAATCCCGGCTCCATCGGGAAGCGATTCTATATGGATATGCTGCAGCTGGATGAGGCGGAGTTTGAACCCATCCAGCGGGCAAGGCGTGGCGAGTGCCTGTATAAATGCGGCATGGAGCGATACCATCTGGAGGTGAAGGCGCCGCCTCACAAGGCGGCGCTGTTTGGCTCGGCTGGCGGTCGGTGATGGAGGAGGTGACTTTGCTTGAGCGCACAGCTTGTTCGGCTGGCGGCTACCGTGCTGACCAGCGAAAAGGGCCGCAAGACAGTCGGGTGGGTGCTGGCGGCGATTTTGTCGCCGGTGATTTTATTGGTGGCGTTCTTGTGCTGTGTAGGCTCCGGCACAGCCGAGCACAACGGCGCTGTCGTATCGGCGGCGTTCTATGGGACGGACCTGTCTGCAAGTGTCCCGGAAGAATACCGGGCACAGCTCACGCAGATGCGGGGTTCTTTCGCCCATTTGGATGCGGCGGTGGCCGAGGTCAATCAAAAAGCCGAGGGAAACAGTCTTGATCCGATACAGGTCAAGGCTGTTTTCTTTGCCCTCTGCTTTGGAGCAGATGCGCTGTCGCAGGCGGATGCAGAGGTGTTCGTGGTTTGCTTCTATGAAACGGAGACAAGGGTGCGGGAGGAGGCGGGCGAAACCTATGAGGTGGCCGTGCCGCTTCCTATGGAAGAAGTCTATGCGCAGCTATCCGTGTGGCGGGGCCGTGCGGTCACGGCAGAGGAACGCTCCAATGCCGTGAAGATCTATTCCATGGTCATGGGCAGCGCGGGCAGCGGTACCTTCAACGGAGCCTATGAGCCGGGCGGCAATGCGCCGATGGAACTGGAGGCATCCATGTTTACAGACCCTGCCACAAAGAACAGTGCAGACCTGGCCATCTATGCCGCCAGCGCATGGAACTCCGGCTGGGGCTATGTATGGGGTACCTTCGGCCAAGTACTGACGCCGGAGCTGCTGCAATATAAGATCTCGCAATACCCGGAGGGCGTAGGGGATGAAGCCGACTTCATCCGTTCCCATTGGCTGAACAGGCGCACCACCGACTGCGTGGGGCTCATCAAGGGGTACGGCTGGCTGAACACCGTGACTATGGAGATCCAGTACGGCAGCAATGGTATGCCCGATGTGGGGGCGGACGGTATGTACTATAACGCCGGACGCAAAGGCAGCATTGAGACCATGCCCGACACGCCGGGACTGGCCGTGTGGAAGTCCGGGCACATCGGCGTCTACATTGGAAACGGCGAGGTCATAGAGGCCATGGACACCCGGTACGGCGTAGTGAAAACGAAGCTCCAGGGCCGAGGCTGGACCCACTGGCTGGAGGTGCCGGGGATCAAGTATGACTAAGGAGGAACTGAAATTGGAAAGTAAGAATATCACCATTGGATTTGACGCAGCTAAATTGGATGCGCTGGAGTTTGTGCTCCGCAAGCAGCGGTCTTCCGTGCAGCGGCGCATGGAGGAAGTGCTGCAGCAGCTCTATGAATCGGAAGTCCCGGAAGCGGTGCGGGAGTATGTAGACAGTAAGTCTGCTCCTGCGGCCAGACCCAGGCGGCCCGCAAAAGCGTCCGTAACGAAGCAGAAAGAGGGCGATGAGCATGGCACAGCATGAAGAAATCGTCCTGTGGCTGGACCGGAGGTGGAAGAAGGCCATTGAAAAGCACCTCAAGGGTGAGACGCTGCAGGAGCATTTGGAAACTGTGCTGGACGAGCTTTGTAATCAGCTTCCGCAGCGTGAGTATGAGCGCATCAGCCGTGAGATCTATGCCGAGGATGCCGCAAACCGTGAGGCGGAAGAAGCCGCCCGCACTTATGCGGCCTACCATGTGGTGGAAAACGGGCAGGAGTGGTATTACAAAACTACCCCCGGCGAGGAACTGTTGGGTGCCGCAAGGATGCTCCGCAAATATCTAAAAGACACGGAGCGCAGCACCGGCAAATTCATCTCTCTGTATTCGCAGGCCCAGCCGATCACGCCGGAGGAGTATCGGCACCTGATGCATCTGCGCATGGAGAATACGGGAAAAGTCACCGGCGTATTTGATTTGAATTTTGACAAGCGGGAGTTCTCCGCTGTCCATACCATAGAAGGTTGGAAAACATGGGCTATGCAGGATGTGTCTACAGCCGTCTATCGTGCAGCAAAAAAGCAGCTTGTTTCCGGGGATGTGATGCTGCAGAAACTGCTGGAGTGTCTGAACGGCAAAGAGATCACCTCGGCAGGACATCTCTCTGCACGGAATTTTTCTTTCGGTGAGGAGATCATCGAATCGGATGGCAAGCTCAACTTTTATCTGCAGGCGGACTTCGATGTGGATGCTGCCTTCGGTACATTCGTCTGCACCGATCAGAACGATGACTGGCTCAACATCTATGCCAACTACGACATCGAGAAGGGCCGCCCCTGTGATACACTGGAGCTGAATCTCTGCAAAGGAGATGGCACAGAAGAAAACTGGAGCTATCACCTCAACGCCGCTGAGCAGGAGGTGTTGGCACGCAAGATGGAGGCGTTCTGCCAGCAGCAAACCGGCATGAGCCTGCACGAGTACGCCCGGCAGCTTCAAGAGGAGCCGGGGCCGACTCCACAGATACAGATATAGCCCCGTGTCCGCCCCTGTGGGCCGCTGTGTGGCCTTGCGGGAGCACGGGAGGGTAAGGATAGCACCCTGGCAGTTTGAGAGCGGTTTCGGGCCGTTTTTCGGTGCGCCGAAAGCGGGGCAGGAGAAAGCCTTTGGCGCTTTATTGCGCCATTGGCCCTTACGGCAGCCCGCAGTGCGGACTGCCACGGAGGTTTGCAGCACTTTGAAATTGACGCTGATCATGCGGAGACGAATATGCTTTGGCGCTATTTCTCGTAAAAATGCCCGCTTGCCCCGTGTTTGCAGGGCCTTTGGGAGGCTCTGACACTCAATAGAAGGAGGTGCAGTTCAATGGATAAAAACGGAAAAAGCCGACACTCTGTCTGGCTGTCAGACGAGGTGTGGCAAGAGGTGGACGCATTCTATAAGCTGGATAACTGCCCTACTCGCAACGAGTTTGTGGAGAAGGCGCTGCGGCAGTATTGCGGTCGTCTGCACGCCGAGCGGACAAGTGCGTATCTGCCCCACGCACTACAGGAGATGCTGGAGGGCACACTGGGCGTGTTCGGCGACAGGCTGGGCAAGCTGCTGTTCAAGCTGGTGGTGGAGCACAACATGACCAACCACCTGCTGGGCGGAGACATAGACATGACCCGGGACGAGTACAACAAAATGCGCGGTAACAGTGTCCGGGAGGTGGCGGGTACGCATGGCAACATCTCTTTTAGGGATGTGTTGCTATTTCACCGGGAGGAGTAACCGATGGCACGGCTGATACAGAAAAGCGGGTACATCCAAGGAGGCCGTGCGGCAAGATACATGGAGTATGTTGCCAAGCGAGATGGCGTGGAGATCATTCAAAGCACCGAGCCGGTGACTAAAAAACAGATGCAGTTCCTCACAAAGCTGCTGAAGGACTTCCCGGATGCAAAGGAATTGTTCGAATACAGCGACTACCTACAGACGCCCAACCGGGGTACGGCGTCTGCGTTTATTGCTGCTGCGTTGGATACGCATCTGCATGAATTGGAATCCGAGAGCGGCTATATGGCCTACATCGCCAACCGGCCCCGGGCGGAAAAGCACGGCGGTCACGGGCTATTCAGTGCGGCGGATGTTACGGATCTCAAGGCGGCAAAGAATGAACTGGAGACTCACGCCGGAAAAGTGTGGACCTTCATTTTCTCCCTGCGGCGGGAGGATGCGGAGCGCCTGGGGTACAACAAAGCAGCCACATGGCAGAACCTATTGAAGCAGGAGAGCCACTCCATTGCGGAGGCCATGCGTATTCCACCGGAGAAGTTTCGTTGGTATGCGGCATATCACGACGAGGGGCACCATCCGCATATACACATGATGGCGTGGTCGGACGATCCCAAGGCGGGGTTTCTAACGCAAAAGGGGATCGCATCGATTCGGTCCAAGATGACGAACGAAATTTTTCGGGATGAGATGACGGAGCTTTACATTCAGAAGGATGCCGCCTACAAGGAGAGTATACAAACCGCCAAGGCATTGTTACTGGAGCGCATTCGGGTGTTGGAAACCGGTGCCGCCGATGACCCCGGGCTTGTGAAAGAGCTGCAAGAACTCTCCCAGGCACTGGCGCAGGTCGGCGGCAAACATGTCTATTCCTATCTGCCCAAATCGGTCAAGGCACAGGTGGATGCCATTGTGGAGCGGCTGACGCAGATCCCGGAGGTGGCGGCTTGCTACGACCAATGGTGGCAGCTGAAGGACGAGATCGCGGGCTACTACGGGCGGAACACACCGCCTCGCCAGCCGCTGACGCAGCGAAAGGAGTTTCGTTCTCTTAAAAACTGGATCATCCGAGAGGCAGAGGATATCTCGTTTTCCCCGTCTGCTGACAGTACGGAGCCGGAGGAAAAGCAATCGGCAGAGAAAACGCCGCCTATCCGTGGCTCTGTTGATGTGCAGCCAGTGGGAGAAACTGTGTCTGCAAGGCATATTCCGGCAAATGCGGTCATGCGGCTGCTGCATCATATGGGGCAGATATTTAGGACGAGTATGCCGGTCATCCCACCTGCGCTGCGAATCGACTCCAAGCGCCGCAGACGGCTGCAGGAGAAGCGTATGGCCTTGGGACACAAGCGAGATGACCACGAGGACGAGCGGCTTCACCATGTCAACGACAACACCATGTAACAGGAGGTATAATGCATGGGTAAATTTGTATATTTCACATCCACAGAAAAACGGCAGGCCAACGAGGTTGACCTGCCATCTTTTCTGCGTGACCGGGGCGAAAAGCTCCTCAAAGCCGGACGGGAGTACCGGCTGGCCAGCGACCACAGCATCACTGTACGCGCCAACAGGTGGTATGATCATGCTGCGCGGAGGGGCGGACACGCCATCAGCTTCGTGCGGCAGTTCTATGACAAGACCTTCCCGGAAGCTGTGTCCATACTGCTGGGCCGAGACGGACAGGGCATCATTCCCATTGCAAAGCAGGAGCCGGAGCCGCAGGAGCCAAAGCCCTTTACCCTGCCGAAGCCTTACCTGACTATGCGCAGGATGTATGCCTATCTCACCAAGCACAGGTGCATCGACCGGGATGTGGTCACGGCGTTCGTGCAGGAGAAGCTGCTCTATGAGGACGACCCACACCACAACTGCGTGTTTGTCGGGCTGGATGAAAACGAAGAAGCCCGGCACGCACATCTGCGCAGTACCAGTTCCCAAGGCAAAGTATTCCGCATCAATGTGGAGAGCAGCGACATAAAACACAGCTTCCACAAAAACGGGACGGACCGTTCCCTCTATGTCTTTGAAGCACCCATTGATCTACTGTCTCACATTACCCTCTACCCGGCAGGCTGGCTGGAGCACAGCTATGTGGCCTGCTGCGGCACCTCCATCCAGCCCGTACTGGAGCGCCTGCGGCAGAACCCGAAGCTGGACACGGTGTACCTCTGTTTGGATAATGACGAGGCGGGCGAAGATGCCTGCGATGGCATGATGGACGCCCTGGAGGATATGGGCTACGATATGGAGCGTCTGCGCCCGGAGGGGAAGGACTGGAACGATGACCTGCGGGCGAAGCGGGGTGGCCATGGGTAATCTATGGATCCTCCTTGCAGCGGGCGGCGTCATGGCGGCGGTCATAGGCTGCCTGACGCTGCTGAATAACCGCTACACCCTCAACAACATCAAATCCAAAACCGTAGGCGACGGGCAGCATGGCACAGCCCGCTGGGCAACTGACGCAGAGATCCGCAAGACCTATGCCCTCGTACCGTTTCAAGTTACAAACTGGCGCAGAGGACAGCACTGCCCGGAAGTACAGGGGCTGGTGCTGGGCAGCATCAGCCATAAGCATGGCATCACCGCACTGGTGGATAAGGACGATGTGCATTGCCTTATGATCGGCGCATCCGGCGTGGGCAAAACGGCCTACTTTCTATATCCAAATTTGGAATACGCCTGTGCCAGCGGCATGAGCTTTCTGGCATTGGATACCAAGGGTGACTTGGCTCGCAACTACGGTGCCATTGCGGAGAAATACTACGGCTACCATGTATCCGTGGTGGATCTGCGAAACCCTACCCGCTCGGATGGCTACAATCTCATGACGCTCATCAACCACTACATGGATGCGGCGCAGGCCACCGGCAGCCTTGCCGCCCGTGCCAAGGCGGAGAAGTACGCCAAGATCCTGGCCAAGACCATCGTGTCTCCGAATGGCGATACGGACTACGGACAGAATGCCTACTTCTACGATGCCGCCGAGGGCGTGCTCACCGCCGTGACCCTGCTGCTGGCGGAGTACCTGCCGCCCAAACGGATCCACGGGGAGCTGCGGGAGCGGCGGCACATCGTGTCCGTGTTCAAGCTGGTGCAGGAACTGCTGGCCCCCTCGGGGGTACGGGGTAAAAACTGGTTTACCATCCTCATGGAAAAGCTGCCCCCGGAGCACAAGGCACGGTGGTTTGCCGGGGCGGCGCTGAACACATCCGACCAGGCCATGGCCTCGGTCATGAGCACGGTACTGTCTCGCCTCAACGCCTTTCTGGACTCCGAGCTGGAGCAGGTGCTGTGTTTTGACAGCACCATGAACGCCGAGCGGTTTGCGGCGGAAAAATCCGCTATCTTCCTAATTTTGCCGGAGGAGGATCAGACTAAAAATTTCATGGCAGGCTTGATGATCCAGACGCTGGCACGGGAGCTGTTCGCCGTGGCGGATGAAAACGGCGGGCGGCTGCCGGGTCGTGTTGTGTTCTTCTGCGATGAGCTGGGGACCATGCCCGCCTTTGACATCCTGCCGCTGTTCAGCGCAGGGCGCTCCCGTGGGCTGACGATGGTACCTATCATCCAGGCGCTGGCGCAGCTGGAGAAAAACTATGGGCGAGAGGGGGCAGAGATATTGACCGATAACTGCCAGGATACCATCTTCGGTGGCTTCGCCCCCAACAGCCAGACGGCGGAGCAGCTCTCCAAGGCGCTGGGCAGCCGCACGGTATTGTCCGGCTCGATTAGCAGGAGTAAGAATGATCCCAGCCAAAGCCTGCAGATGATGGAGCGGCCCCTCATGACGCCGGACGAACTGAAATCCATCCCCAAAGGCAGCTTTGTGGTCATGAAAACGGGGACGCACCCCATGCGGACAAAGCTGCGCCTGTTTCTCGACTGGGGCATTACCTTCGGTGCGCCATATATCACCCCGGAGCATGCCGCACGACCCGTGGCCTACGCCAGCCGACAGGAACTATTCCTCCGCATCGACCGGGCCTACGGAAAGAAGAATAGTCAGCCTACACAGGTACCTGTTGCCGAGCGGAGAAGCCCCTATTCGGCCATGGGACTTTACAATGAGGACGCAAAGACATGAGTTACTTTGGAAGCATCTATGCGGATCAGGAACTATCCCATCGGGCCAAGACGGTCTATATGTACCTCAAGGACCGCTCCAACGCCGACGGCACCTGCTGGCCCAGCGTTCGCAGGATCGCGGAGGACTTGAAGCTGTCCCGCCGCACCGTGCAGCGGGCCTTGGCGGACTTGGAGCATCACGGATTCTTAGAGCGCACCCATCGCCGTCGTCCTAATGGAAGTCTGACCAGCAATTTTTATCGGCTCAAATAAGCAAGAAAAAGCGCACTTCCCGCCAAGGGGGAAGTGCGCTTTCAAGCTGTCACAAGGGTAGCGTCATCATGGCGCATCCAGAAGGACTCACTCTATCGGAGGGTATTAAGACAGAGAAAGAACAAACAATAGCTCCTATGATCAGAATCTTCCGCCCTGGAGAAGCATGATGAGCACCCCGAAAAGCACAAATGCAAGTATCGGGAAAAGAGCTCGGAGGGTATTGCCTATCCTCACTTTTCTCTCGTATGCCGCATCCTCGGCGGACATGCCGTCTTTCGCTTCCTTCTCGTCGGAACGATACTTTAGCCTTTATTAGCTACTGTAATTTGTAACTGTCATCCAGTACCAGTTACTGACTCCTGAGCAATGTGTCAATCTCAGCAATGCGATTCTTCGCCTTGCTCAGCTCCCGGTGCCTGGCGGCAAGCTGCTTCTTGTCTTCTACATCGTGTGATGATATAATTAACGACATATAATGACATCATTATTGTAGGAGGGAATTTCGTTGATTATCTACTTACAGATGATAGAAAGCGACGAAGATAAATCCAAGTTTGAACAGCTTTACATAATGTACAAGGGCTTGATGTTCCATGTTGCCATGAAAATTCTGAAGAATGAATTTGATGCCGAGGATGCAGTACATCAGGCGTTTCTATCCCTTATTGAGAATCTGAAAAAAATATCGGATGTCAAATGTCCAAAAACCAGAGCTTATATCGTTATTATTACAGAACGGAAAGCAATAGATATCATTCGCAGCCGATCAAAACTGGTAGATATGGAATTTTGGGAGAGTACCTATGGCATCGAAATCCCATTGCCTGGTGATCATGGTTTGGCCGATGCTATGGCACGATTACCGGCTGCCTATCGTGATATCCTATTGCTGCGCTATTATAATGGATACTCTGTACGAGAAATATCATCTATGCTGCATATAAAAAAGGATACCGCACAAAAGCAGCTTTGGAGAGCCAAGGCCGCTTTGCAAAAACATTTGAAAGGAGATGCGTAAAATGTCAAACATGGCATGGTCAGAACAGGAACTGGCCAACGCGGCAAAGCGTGTAGCAGAGTCCATGCTTACTTCATTCCCGTCTCCCAGTGAATGCGAACATGTATTTTCCGATGATTTTGAACATAGCATGGAGATATTACGAAAAAAAAGCAAGCGTAGGGTTGTTGCGCATAAAATATGGCAGCGGGCTGCGGTAATATTAATTGTGACGATTCTGTCTGTCAGCACATGGCTGACAGTTGATATACAGGCAAGAGAGCGCGCCTTCCAATGGATAAAAGAAATCTACGAGAGCATAACAATCTATCTTTTCAATAGCGAAGATAATGAAATAGATCACATCTGTTATGAGCCGTCGTGGATACCGGACGGATTTTCGCTGGTAGATAACTATCAAGATAGCGATTATTGTCTTCGCGTATATGCCAACGATACCGGAGAAAAAATGTTTTCTGTTGAATATACCTTGATACAGCATACCAGCATGAGCACAACAGCACAGGAGTATAGCGAAGTAGTCAAAGTCGATATCAACGGACTTCCAGCAGATTTATACATTGGCAATGAAACTTCACCAGAAAAAGCTTTAATATGGGTGGACGAAGCGAATCAGGTTGTGTTTAATATACAGGGAAATATCAGCAACGAGGACATAGTGCACATAGCGCAATCCCTTATTTTTTCGATTCCTACAAAATAATAAAATCATGTAATTATGGTGTCCAAAAAGCGCCCCCTTTCTCCGTTCTAATGTTTAGAAGAATTGAGAAAGGGGGTGTATTTATGAAAAAAAAGACGCTTTCTCTCATCCTTGCATTGATCCTGTTGTTATCCTGCTCCGCGACAGCGCAAGCTACATCCGTACAAGCAGCTACGCCGTCGGCTTCAATCACCATCAATGGAACAACAGCTACATGCAGGGTGTCTATCGCCAAGCCTGGAAAAACCATCCATGCAACACTTCAATTATGGCAAGGTCGTACGATGATCGACTCCTGGAGCGGTAGCGGGACATCGTATCTGCTTATCACAGGCTCTCATGAGGTAACAAAAGGGAAAACATATACAGTAAAAGTAGTATGCACAGTTGATGGGCAAAGCTTTTATGTGAATCCCGCTACTGCAACAGCATAATAGGTAACTTGTAATATAGATGAATATTCTATATTACAGTCCATGTATACAGCGGTTGACAGAATGAGGGTGATTCCAATGATTTAATCATATTAATTACATAAGTACATAAGAAACCCAAACATGTACAAAGAAAGGAAATAAAAATGAAGAAGATTATTACCTTGATTATGGCGTTTCTTGTATGCGCAGCAATGGCTGTTCCTGCGTTTGCATCTACAGCCGACACAACAATCACTGGTTTTAGTGTAAATGTGTATTCCTACCATCGTCTTACACCCAGAACAAAAGATGATTCATCAGCTGTGTATTTTTATTATCGTGACGGAAAGCGCGATCACATCAGAGCAAGAGCCCTTGGTGGATCCGCACAAAACGGATCGATGAATAACTGTACTGTATCTGGCGGAACTCGCGTGAATTATGTGACATGTCACAACGGGAATAAGTACAGTATCCATTCCTTCATTAATGAGGACGGCTATCGCTGGGCAACGCTCTCCTTCTCGTGCCCCAATCTTTTTGGTGAAACCATGTCCGGTGAATGGAGCCCTGATAGCGCAAACTCGTATAAGGATGCAACGCCCTGACAGTAAATCAAATACAAAGCATTCAAAACAAGCCGAGATGGAGCAGTAAACATTAGCGGAGAAATAACATAATGGGGAACTGTATTAGAACCGAAATGTGGAAAGCATTTCACAACAAAATGATGCGCAGTGCATTGCTGATCGGTTTTATTCTTGTCATAGCTGATTTGGTTCAGACTGCGATTACCGTCAGTGACTTAGGCGCATCCTATGCACATTCCCCTGGCGGATATGATGGGTGCAACTTATTTGTCAATTGGATTGGTGTCAACGGAGTCACCATCGGGGCTGTAGTCTTCTATGCCGTTTGGCCATTTCTGGCTGCTATGCCTTATGGGTGGTCATTGTATGAGGACAACAGGTCTCATATGACAAATAATATTCTTACCAGAGTTCCGTATTCTCAATACCTAACAGCCAAAATGGCGGCTGTATTTGTTAGTGGCGGCATTGCTATTGCATTGCCGGTAACTGCGGATCTGTTTGCATCTGCGATGATATGTCCCGCCTGTATTCCTCGGGTCACGCTGCCTATTACAGGATTCTGTTCGGGTACAGCTTTTTTGGCGAAGCTATACTATACTCACCCTTGGCTGCATGCAATCATCTGGTGTGTTATTGAGTTTTTCTGGGGCGGCGTTGCTGCCAGTTTGTGCATTATCGTCGGACATAAGGTAAAACATCGATTCTTTGTGATAGCAACTCCACTTCTGCTGTTCCTATTACTTGATTTCATTACCCCCATGCTTGCCGACGCAATGAACTGGTATATAGAGCTCTCGCCTTTAAGGCTGTGCAATTTGGCAAGTACAAATCCAAGCCCCACATGGATCGTACTTGTGGAACTTATTCTCTTGACATTCGTATCTGTTCTTGCGGGGATATATAGGAAATACAGACATGAGGTTTTATAGGCTGTTGCGCTATGATCTGCGGCAGGGATTGCAAAGGAGAAACTATCTGATTGCCACTCTCCTCTTTTCCATGCGCTTATTCGCAGTATATCGCTCTGTGCAATTCTATTGCCATGTGGAATCCATTTCAAGCCGGGGTTCAATTGGCGACTATATGCTGTGTCTATTTCGTGGCATGGCAATCATACAACACGGCTCTATGGAAGAAAAGGTGTCGATCCCCATCGAATGGCTGATTGTGTGCGGCTTTTGCCTGTATATAACAGCAGCATATCCTGCGCAAGGTATCAGTGTACAAGGTCAGCAAGTTTTCCTACGCACATCGCGTGTGAAATGGTGGCTGTCTAAGTGTATATGGTGCATAGCAAGCTGTACTTTATACTTTGCCTGTGAAATGATTGCCATAATAGGCACAGCGATTCTAACACCCGTTACCTTCGGCCTGAACAACACGCCCGAAATCACCGCATTCTTGTTTTCGGAGGTCTTGTGTGGAGAGACAATTTCACTCACGCCGGCAAGCGTTATCCTATATGCTCTGATACTTCCGTTTGTGACTCTTACGGCCGTATGTATGCTGCAAACACTCTTAAACCTTGTCGTCCGTCCGGCCATTAGCTTTCTAATATGCTTTGTCACATATATTGCTGCCGCATATTTCCCTATTGAATGGTTGGTCGGCAACGGAGCGATGGTGATGCGATACCAGCTTTTTGATGCAAATGGATTGAGTTATCGTAAAGAACTGGTGTTTACACTGCTACTGATGCTCTTATCAATAGGCGCAGGATATTTACTGATACAAAGAAAAGACCTCATATCTCTTGAAAAATAGGACGGTGATACGATGAATGTTGTGGTGGATCATGTCACAAAAACCATTCACGGAGCGGTCGTGCTGCAAGACATCAGTTTGAATTTTGAAAGCGGAAAAGTCTACGGATTGCAAGGGGAAAATGGATCGGGTAAAACGATGCTTTTACGTCTGATGTGTGGGTTGATCTATGCAACAGAGGGCAGTGTTTCAGTAAATCATCGCCGCCTGGGGAAGGATTTGGATTTCCCTGAATCTGTGGGAGTGATGATCGAGAGTCCCGCATTTATTGACGAGTATACTGGGCAAAAAAATCTGGAGCTGCTTGCCGGTCTAAAACAGCTGATTTCGGCTTCCGACATCCATAACACCCTGCAGGCGGTTGGCCTGGACCCGAATGATAAACGGACTTTCAAAAAATATTCATTAGGCATGAAGCAACGCCTGGGTATTGCTGCGGCCTTGATGGAAAAGCCCGATCTGCTGATTTTGGATGAACCAACAAATGCACTGGATGAGCAGGGCGTTGCTATGATCGCACAGTTGATCCGTAAAGAATGTCAGCGCAGTGCATTAGTGGTCGTTGCGTGTCATGATGCTGACTTTGTGCAGAGTGTATCGGATGTTGTTATTCAAATACAAGCGGGAAGGGTAACATCGGTGATAGGCAAATGAAAGGCAAAAAGAAATTCTGGCTGATTTTCTCCGTTGCGGCAGTAGTGCTCTTTGTTTGGATAATCCGCTATAAAGCAATTAATCAGGATTATCGTCAACGATGGTCTGCCAATACAGAGAAGACATACTCCGTTGGAGAAATCGTTCCTATTGCGCCGGATTTTGTAGGGTATAATTTGGCGGCTGAAGGCTATATGCTTCAGGTCAACCGTTTTGAAATTGTAGATTATCGTGCCTATACTTCCGCCTTGCAGTATGACGGAACCGATCGAAGTCGAATTCCCGATAAGATTGCGTTGGTTAGCGTTACTGTTTCTCAGCAGAATAGTTCCGCAGAAGGATTCCCTTTAACGGAACTATCATTATACACCACGGATATGCTCATGAATATGGATTGGGATCTCTTGGGCGTGGTTAATCCTATATTGGACGGTGCTACCGGAATTCGGTTACAGGATGGCGCCTCATGTGATATTTTGCTGCCATTTGATCTGTATAGATATCGATTCACGTCCTCTGAATGGGATGGTTTAGAGCAAAGCAGTATCTGGCTGCAAGTGACAAATTATCCTACCAGAAAAATCATTCAAGTGAATATAGGTGAGGAGTAACTGTAGTTCCGGATTTTCGTATTACTAAATAGCTGCTGCCATCCCTTATCTGTGCATTAGTAGAACATACACCATCCCGCAAGGGTAGTGTATGTTCTACTTTTACAATATTGACAATTTTGGCTGCTGTTTTACAGACTGAGTCATAACGGATTCTTCCGGGACTCTCGTGAGGATAAGGTACAATAAGGGACCTGTTGACAAAAGCAAAAATTCTGCTGGAACCCACAGTGGTTCCAGCAGAACAGTAAATTTGGGGATAGCGAAAGATGGCATTTACCATCCTCTTGAGGTTTAGGGCCATGGCGGCAAGGAGGCATTCTTCCGTAGCTGCAAGAATGCCCCTTTTTCGAATCCTTGAAATACAGTGTTCCCGCTTCAAGACGGAGAAGCTGCCCTCGGCCCAGATTTTACGAAGCCGCATCATGGTCAGGTATTCTGGAGTTCCCACGCGCTGATGCCCTCTGAAAAATGCCGGATAGCAACTGCTGGCCAGCACTCTGCGCCGAATTCCAGCCTTGTCAAAACAGCTCGGCCGTTTTGGACAGCGCATACAGGCATCGCCCTCGACCTGGTAGCAACGCAGATATTTGCCCGTCGATTTGCTGCAATTTAGCCTGTGGTATGTAAGAGGAACTCCTTCCGGACAGATGAATGCGTCGAGCTGTGGATCGTAGGAGAATCCATATTTCTCAGGTGGATTGGAGAACTGAATTGCGGGGATATATCCGGTAATGCCCAGAAGCTCCAGCCCTCGGTGAACAGCGCCCGTCTCATATCCGCGATCCAGAGCAAGCCGGCTCATTGGTAGGCGTCTGTACATTGATATAAAATATGATGGAAAAAAGAAAAAAATTGCAAGCAAAAATTGTTTCGGCCTCTAATGATAAGTTTGTGATTAGAATTGGGGATATTAGTAAAACTCCAAAAGTTGGGGATAGCTTAGTTGTTACAATTCCGTCGAGAGCGAAGGTTGAAATGGTAAGAAAAACAAATAGCTTATCTGGCGTTAGGATTACTGATACAATTGCACGGGGAAAAGTGATTGGAGTCAATGAGGGAGTTGTTACAGTAAAACCGATGGTTTCGAGGACTAATGTGGCTAAATTGCAGAGTCTTGCATCAACAAACACGATGGTCGGAGTGAACGCTATTGAAAATAAAATGAAGACATTCGGATAAAATGTATTAAACATCCCGGTCACTGCGTAATCCAGTGACCGGGATGCCTTTTGGCCGCAAAAGAGGACCCCCCGCTTTGCCGGGGGATATAAAGCCTATGGCATGGAAAAGAGCACTCTATCGGAGGATATTAAGACAGAGAAAAGAACACGCAACATGTCTTATAAAAAATCGGTGATGCCAACAAGGAAGGATATGGTCTATGCAATATCTGGAGGAAAACTCGGTAAATTTCTTTCAGCCTGAACATAAAATCCTTTTTGCGTATAAATCTTGACAACGCCACCAGTTTGGGCCGAAAAAACTGCTATGCGTGAGTGTCCCGAAAGTCGTGAGAAACGGCCTCTTAAGATGGCGGCCCTTTATAAGCGCCTGACTTTTGAGCTTATATTTAACCTTGCAATTACACGATCTTTTCTGCGGGCAACATTCAATGTAATTCACATGGTTCCTGTGATTAGGATATTGCGTTTTGGATGAGCATGAGGATAAATCCGAAAAGCAGGAATATGAGTATCGGCGCAAGGGTTCGGAGGATATTGCGTACCCCCATAACTATATCGCAGGCGGAGGGCGCGGGGGCTTTGGGGGGCGCAGTGCGTTTCTCTTCCGGCGGTGCGTAGTCTGAAATCTCGCTTCGATGCAGTCCCCGCAGAAGCCTCCGCAGAAGGCCGAGGATGCCCGACATGAAAAATCCAGGCACGGCAAGAATCGTTCCTATGATCACCAGGGCAAGATCATTGCCACTCGGCGCCAGAAAGCCGGTGGAGTTTTCCGGGGCGCTCGGATCGTATTTGATGCGGATGGACCTGCCCACCTCGATAGAGTTTGCCAGGGGGCCATATTTACCTGTATAATGCGTTCCATCCACTTCATATTCGTAGGTCATCGAATAGTTGATGCCACCCCTGCCAACTTTGCTTCTGTTCAACTCGGAAATATCCGTAATGTATGCGCTGCCGAATACCCAATCCGTCTGCTTGTATGATTGAATATAAGTATTGGCCCCCATATAAAACATAAAGATGCCGATAAGCAGCGTCGCAACGCCCCAGCCCTGTATTACAGACCGAAAAACTGAGTCCTTCCGCATCAGTTCTTTCACGGCCTGAACAGCCGATTCATGCTTCATCTTCTTTTGCCCTCTTGATCCTGGCGACCAGTTCGTCGATTTCCCCTTCGTACAACGATTTGTTATAAGGAACCCTGTGTGTTTGGTTTTCGCAGTCGGTGAATTTCATGTAGTAACCGTAACGCGTTGCGCTTCTGCGCATGTTCCGCTGTGACTCGACCAGACAGCAGTCCAGAATGTCGCTGTAGCGGTAGTACCGCCCATTTAAGGGATTGGTGCGGCAATAAAAGCCGTCCTTTTGAATCTTTAGCATATAAAACAGTCCGTGAGAAAAAGCCCGCACAATTGAAAACAGCAAAATGGCGACCGGAATCATGCGGAAAATCAGCGGCATGGTGGTCCATCCAAAAAGCATCAAGTAAAGTATGGGAAAACCAAAAATCACAAGGATTATGATAACCACACTCTCCGTCTTCCCGGTAATGACGATCTCGCGGTCGAAGTCGTCATCCCCACGTCTGCTTCCCACGGCCTCAACCCGTTCAATCATATAATCCACCGCATCAAGGTGGGGGTCAAGTACGAGAAATCTCGACCGCTTTCCCTCTATCGTTTCAAAGTTGCAGTAGGTTGCTTCCTGTGTGTCCGTCTCTCTGCCGGAGCTGAGCCACATGCTGCGAATCTCGCTGTAGCGGTAGTACCGCCCGTTGCCGGGTTTGGTCCGAAAATAAAAGCCGTCTTTATCCACAAGCAACTTGAAAGACATTGCACCGTATGCGGACAGAACGCAGATGATAGCAAAAAAGGCTGTTAGGCCGCCGAGTCCAACAAAGGCACCATCGTGTGCAGTGTAAAGCCAGAATGTGAATCCTCCGGAGACCGCCGTCGTGATTGCAATCACCATAGGTCCAAACCAGTTACCGGTGATTTTATACTTCCAGTTTCTTTCTTTCATCTTATTCTCCATATTGAATCCATAGCGATTTGTTATATCACAGGGAAGTGGCTAATGCCACTTCCCTGTGATTGATTCAAATAATAGAAAACTGTTTCGAGTATGTTGCCTTAAACCCAGTTTTATCTATAACGCAGACAACAATGGTATAGTTTCCTGTCTCTGTTGGCGACCACTCAAGATAGTCGAATGTTGAATCGCTTAGATTATAGTACAGAGTATCACCTTTGTAAATAGCATACTCCCATACATACGGCTGGTAACCACCCTCCGCCTTAGCTGAGAAAACCAATGCCGTCTCTGGCTCCATGTCTCCAATTACTTCAACATTAGAATTCATAGTTCTGCAGTAGTAAATTTTCCGTTTCTTATTCGCTCCACCAGCCCGCAGCTTCCAGAAACGCAAGCACATCGGCCTTATCCTCCTGCGTAGTATACACATAAAGCATCATCCTGCCGCTACGGATCTTTGCTGCGAAATTCGTGGGGCTGTCCACGGCATAGATCTGACGAGCAGCGGTATTGCTCTCCGTCACCTCACCGGTGATTGGGAGGGTCGCAGCAGCATAGATGCGGCGGCAGCCGTCTGCGGAATCCAGCCTACAGAAGTCTAACCGCAAGGAGTCCTCATGCACGGAAACAGAGCGGATCAACATGGACCCGACGCCCCATCTCTGGCGAACGTCCTCCGTGGAGTCCACAGCGGTGTAGCCGGTCGCCACTGCGGCATTGCGGAACTCATCCAAGTCCGCAGCTCCCGACGTAAGGAAAAATTTCACGAAAAGGATAACGGCAACGAACGCAAGAAGCCAAGCCGCAAGTCGGGGAACCCACTGCTTTGCCGGGATCTTTGCAATGGCCGTTGAATCAAACCCTATATCTGTCTTCGGGACCGATTCCTTCGGCTCCTCAGTGTGCTTCTTTCGCAGGAGATTGCGAAACAGCTCCACCCCCCCAGAGAGGAAAAAGCCCACCACTGCGATGGCCGTTCCCAAAATCAAAAGGACCACCAGATCATGGGTATTGGGCGAGAGGATCGCCGTATTCTCCTCCGGCATCTCCGGGTTATATTTCACGGTAATGGCAGTGCCGATCAGGTGGGGCGATGACATACGCCCGGTGCGGCCCGTATAGGTCTCCCCGTCCACGGCATACTCATATGCCATGATGTAGTAGGTACTGTGGCTGCTATGCAGTGTTGAGGAAGTGTCTTCTTCGCTGGAGACATCCGTGACCGTGGCCTCTATGGAGATCCAATCCTTCTGGTGGGATTGGTCTGCATAGTCTCCTATCCCGTCGACAATCAGGCCGATGCCCACGATTAGCATCACTAAGCCCATGATTCGGAAATAAAGCGAAAATTTTCTATTTTGTTTTCTCCACATTCCTAATTCTTATGCCTCCTTGCTTCGCTCCATCAGCACCTCCATTTCCCGTTGAAACAAAGCCTTATCATACAGAATCTTATGCGGCTTACCAATGGAGTCAGTGAATGTAAAATAGTAAGAATATCCCGTCCGTCTGGTGCCGTTGCGGACGGAACCTTGCCTTTGCACCACCTCTGTCAGGTGGCAATTTGAAATTTCGCTGTATTTATAGTATTTTCCGTCAAAGGGGTTGGTTCGGCAGTAAAATCCGTCCTTTTGAATCAGAATTTTGTAGAACAGATTATGACTCACCAACACAAAAAAGGCTGCTACTGCCAGCACTATAGGCGGTACACAGATAATGGGTGACAAGCCCTGAGTGCGCAGATAAATGTTCACAAGCAAAACCGCCGCCAAAATACAGACAGCTGCGACGAGCCTGACACCGCCCTGTACTCTGCCGCTGATCACAAGGTCATCGTCGTCCTTTTGCACCTGTCCCGCAGTGTTTTCTACTCGGGCGATTAAATAGTCCACGGCATCCCAATCTGGATTTCTAAAGAAAAATCTCATGATTCTTCCGTCCTGTGTTTCAAAGTTGCAATATTGCATTTGCTGTGCATTTGCATCGTTTCCACTGCTGACCCATATTTGGAGGATTGTGTAGTAGTGATAGTATCTTCCGTTACCTGGAGTGGTCTGATAGAAGAATCCGTCTTTATCAATCAGTACCCTGAAAAATAATGTGCGGTACAAGGCTAGGAAAAAGGCAAGCGATGCAAAGATCACCAATATTATGCCAATGATGATTGCCCCGTTCCGGCTGATACGAAACCAAAGTGCCAGGCTACCAAATATGGTGAGCATAATAAAGGATATTATAACTCCGGTTATTCCGTTCGTAATTGTATATTCCCATTTTTGTTTTTTCAATGATTCTCCTCCTAGATGCCCTCTTATTGGTCAAAATACTCCAGATCCTCTCATAACCATATATTTTTGTACTTTCTTCGCTGCAACAAGAAGTAGCAAGTGTATTAAAAGTAGGCATCTCCATTGTATATACGCCCATGGTCATGATTGAATAAAATTATATTTGCGAAGCCTATAAAAATTTCAATAAATATGATGGTTCGGGGGAATGCAAGGTTATTATTCCTTGCATTCCCCGATAAATCATCAGCTGACTACGAACTGTGTTCTATACGATATTCTTTTTCCGGTTGCATCGGTTACAAAAGCCAAAAAATCATACGTACCAGATTGAGATGGTGTCCACTCCATGAAGTTAACTATCGCAGCGTTATCTGAATACACCACCTCATTATCTGACTGAATGTAAAACTCCCATTGCCACGGTTGTACTCCTCCAGTCGCACTCACAGTGAATGAAATGGTTTCTCCGGCCGCAAGCGTGCCAAAAATCTCAACATCTGTAATCTGTAGATCGTTTTCTTTAAAGCGAGCTTCGAGAGTACGGTTTGAATCGACGGTAATTTCGTATTCATTAGAAACTCCATACAGCAATTCTCCGTTCTCATACCATCCATCGAAAATATACCCTGACAATGGTGTAGCAATAAGGATAGCGTCATTTCCTTTAACATAAGTACCACTGCCGGAAACATTTCCGCCAGAGCCGGCAATTAAGGTGATATCATAATCAGGATGCAGATATACAAATTCACTGTTATTGCCACGATCGCTTTCTAATTCTTCGGTTTCAACCAAGAAGAAGTATGTTTTCGTTTCTCCCGACACATCATTAGAGAACTCATCCATACCGATGCTGAATCTGAATGTCTCCTCAGCTCCGGGATCGAGAGACTCTATGCGTTCAGTTGAAATCAGCGTTCTATCATCAGTAACTTTAAAGAACTTTAAGGTTGCTGAGTTTACCGTAGTGTACCCACTGTTCTTCACAGTAACTGTCAACGTTCGACCGGCCTCTGTTCGACTTTCCTGGATATTATCAATAGAAATATCAGCGAAACCTATAGTAAGAATCGCTTCGTTATCCGAGTCAAACACATCTTTTTGACCTGCAGGATAGACTTGAATGGTATAATTGGTCTTTTCAATACTGGCAGGAAGTGTAAAAGGAATTTCTAATTCGCCACTATCTCCAACAGCTAAATCATGATCAATTGTATATGTCTGGAGAGTAGTGTTGTCAGCATCGAGGATCTTCACTGTGAACTGGTTTATATCCATGGACCCATTATTGAGAACATTAATATGTATGCTAATATCTTTGTTTGGTTCAATAACTCCTGAATAGGAAACAACAGGATCTACATGGACATCATAAAATCTGTTTGCCGTTTTCTGTACCAGATCAATTTGCCCATAAGGCTTTCCATTTACAGCTTCTTGCAATTTCTCTGCAAAGCCATACGCCAGTTCAATTTGACCATTTGGCAGCATACAAGCATCCCAACCACGAACGATTCCAGAATCTGTCGAAATGGGTTCAACTGTTCCAAATGCGCTAGTAACGTCATTGTAGTTTACACCATAGAAGTTCACATCGGAATCACATTCTTGCTGCCAAACAATCGCCTTTTTCCCGCCCGAATTTTTAAGTGCCTTGATTCTTGTAACATTGCTGTTTAACTCAGAGACAATGGTGCATCTAGTTTCTGCATTTCCGTTAGAAATGCAAGCAATTGAATCGCCGCTTATCCAGTAAAGTTCATTGTTTAACAAACTTACCGAATAATCCGGAATTGAATCATTGGTCAATCTGATGGTCTCACTACCATTGTAATAAAAAACCTCCAAATCACTAATATCCGAAGAATCGGAATTAGTCTTTGCAGTATAAGCAACAACATTATTGCCATCTGCATATGCAGTATCAATACTTGTTACAACAGTTAGTCCACTTGCAATAACCTCGGTATTTTCCCAAGCACCATTTACATATTGTTTTCTGAAAATGGAGTTTGTTCCATTAAGTGCAAAAACATCATTTTCAGAATTCTGTTGCCATATTACCGAAATGCTATCACCAGAAGAAACAATCCTATGCGACATTTCGTAATTTGCGTTGTTGGCAGTAATCGCCGTAGTATTAACAAATGATGTACCATTCCAATATGTATAATACAGATCCATTGCAGCTGCCATTTCATCAAGCGTAGCATTAGGGCCTAGAACAGAATTGCAATTTTGCCAAATTACATGTGCCCCGCCATTGCCATCCGAAAAAATATATGGTTCAAAGTCTGCGGTAGAATCGTCCAGTACTGGCTGAGCAGCACCCCAAGAAGCCCCATCATAAACACGATACATCAAAACAGAACGGTTTGTTGCAGTTCTATCCATATCATCTGCGATATAGATTAGTAGCATTTTCCCATTGCCCAAGCTTACAAGTTTAGGATTGCAGTAAACTTGAACATTGGAACTCAAAACACTTTCATCGGCTGCACTAGTTGCATTACTGAAAGAAGATAACTGAGGCAATGGTTCAATAAATTCAAGATCATCCCTTCGGATAGACATTGTATTTATATTTGCGGAATTTGGGGTTGGGTACAAGTCTGTTTCCGCAAATTTCCATTCATAACTTCTGCCCCAAAAAAGAGCTTGATACTCAAAAAACACAGATGCACTCAATTTGGCCGAAAATGACTCGCTAAATTTATATACAGGAAGGTCCAATTTACACTCTAACAATCCGTCTATTCCCGCATAAGCGTTAGCGACTAAAAAATCGACACCTACACTAAAGCTAGGCTTAACACTAATTTTCATATTCCCGTTAAGCGCTATTTTCCCAGTATCAATTATTTTCAAACCAAATCCGCTTTTAATTGAGCCTTCAATTGCGAATTTTGCATATACGCATGGACCGATTAAGTAGGATATGCTCTGTTCCATTGTCCCAATTACTGTCATGCCACCTTCCATCAAAAGGCCTGTTTTGGCATCTATTTTCATATACCCAAACAAATAGGTTTCACATTCGAAACCCACTTTTGTGCCCCTTTGGTATAGGCTACCTTTAAAATCCTTGAAATGCCTTGAAAATTCTTGATTATTTTCGCCTATTAAAGAATATGCAGTTTTAACTTCTCTATAGTACTCCTTAAATTTACCAGTTTTTGTACTTCCACCAGTAGTTTCTGAGGAGAAGCTTCCCTCATTAAATCCAATTAGGACTTCAAAGGTTTCTTTTTCTGGATCATACTCCACATTCATCTTCGCAAGATCCTTTGACTCTAGTCCTATATCAAATTCAAACAAAGGAAATTGATAACCTAAAATATCTAGGGTAGGTCCTACTATCTTATCGCTCGCCGCATTTCCAATGAACAGGTCATCAGGAGATGGTTCAGAACTTATAGCATTCAATCTTGAAACGGCTGGATCATATCCTGAATAGCCATCTTTATCTATCTCTATTTCACCGTTGCCACTACCGATAGTAGTAGTTACAAATTGATCAAAAGCCCAGTTTGAAGGCATTTTAAAGCCCAAGTTGCCGCTAAAGCCGGTTGACATATCGCCCACAAAGCTGCTATAAGCATATCCAAGATTGGAAACTCGCATGCACGCATTTCTTGTTCCGTAAATACCAACTCTATATCCACTATCCGCCATTTCATTGTGGACTCTTTCAAAATACGGGATAACATTGTTAGTTATTTGGTAATCCAGGCAATCAAAATCAACCGCAAAATATATTATGGTATTTTCAGGGAGACCAAGCTCTGTTGCTGCTTTTTTGGCCTTTTGTGCATCATCAGCTCCCTGCTGCGGAGTGAAATATTCAAGGTAATTTGCCGAGGATTGGTATATTGGGAAGAACTTGAGCCCAGCATCGAAGATAATTTGTGCCTCGGTGCGTGTAATTTTTTTACTATTTCCGGTCAGATATCTTCCTATGTATCGATAGCCATTGTCATATAGTGTTTTCGCTTTTGCGGCTGTGAGCTGGGTTGCGCAGTCCGCAGCCAATGCCGATCTAGAGGTGTCTCCACAACTAACAAACAAAGAAAGCCATGTGGTTTTATCTGCATATCCAGTCGGTGTGATTTTCATTTTTGCTTGAAAATCGTATAAAGCTTGCTTTGTTGCAGGGCCATATTCTCCGTCTATTGCACCAACATTATATCCATTAACTAGCAATGCAAACTGCAGTAACTCCGTAATGGATGTGATTTGTGCAGCCGAATAGTAGCTTCCTGATGATGTCCCCGGGTATCTTCTTGCTGATGAAGAATTTCTGGCGTATGGAATTTCCGGGCAGCACAATCTTGTCGTTACGCCAAAGTTTGCATTTGCAACATCTGTTGGCATGCCCTCCTCGGCCTGCAACGCATAAATCAGAGCCCTGTTTGTATTTCTGCCATACACACCATCACAAGGAGTGATCCCAGTATATGCCTCATACTTGCGGTTCAGCTTTTGCTGCATTTCACGAACAGCCTCTGTTCCGCCATAAGAGCTTAACAGTTTAAATGAATCCATGGACATCAGGGCCTTCATGATATTAACTGTCACAACTCCATTTGGATTGATAAGGCCGGCATCTTCTTTTAATTCAATGATGGCCTTTTCTACATCTGCATCAAACACGCCATTGAATACAACGGTGCCATCTTCGGTTTCGGACAGATTATATCCAGGGTTATACCCTTTGCACCAAAGTGCTCCCTGCAATATTGCAAATTTCCGATTTGTGACACCATCCTGGCGCCGCAGCAGATTCTGGCTATAAAGGCGCTCTGTAGTTGGGCCAAAATTATCTGCCAAATCTGTGATTCCAAGTTCCACCTGCAGAGCTCTCGTAAGACCATAAACGGTATCCCACCCCGTTCTACCGTCTTCGGTGACATATCCAAAGCCCGGCACATCACCGTACTCCTGATTCAGCCATCTTTGAGTCAGATAGACCATAGCATCACCAGGATAGTCGCTATGAATCGAAACGCCATTCTCCACAAGCGTTTCTTCGCTAATTTGTTCCAAATCGGGGATCTGTACCTCCGATATATAATCTGTCTCGTTGCCATATTCATCATCGATCTGAACATCGGCTTTTATAAGGTTGAATGTACTTTCTTCCTCCGTAGATGCGTCATTAGTTGCTACTTCTACATTTTCTGTAGCATTTTCAGCAGCAAATGCCGGAACAGTAACTGTTTGGAGCATAATTAGAACGCTTAACAGCAATGTTAATGCTCTGCTAAAATGCTTCTTCGCACCTTTCACTTAAATCCTTCCTTTCCTGTAAGTAGAATACATTTTTCCTTCTCTATTCTGAAATAGCGCCGTTGGAACCTCTATGGATAGGCATCACTCCCTTTCCCATTCCATGTGCGTTCTTAAATCATACACGATCCCCATGCTGCGATCAGAAGATGTTGATTAAAGCAGAAGCGTACTACTTTATCTGATCACATCAAACAACCATTCTCTCTTCAAAATTTTTGATTATAGTGATATCCCGCGATTCGGCTATATTTTTCCATTTCTGCCAATTATTTTATACGCTATATTCTCCTTTGGCAATATCAAGTCGAAATTTTTGTTGATTTTGTGAAAACTCTTGAACTATCATTATTAAAAATGCCAAATCAATACCTCCACTCACCACCAGCTGGGGTAATGATAATGCGAAGGAAATGGTGATTATTTTCTGTACAAAATACGATTGATTTATTTCACTTGACATAGATTAGTAGGCGTGCTATACTTTCTAACAAGAAACAAACAAATGTTCTAATTTGCAGACGCATTGGAATAGAAAGGGGCGCAGGTAGATGCTCTGGCTTTCACGGAAAGACATCGAACACATTTCCCGTAGATTGCTTCGTGATTACCTAAAAAAAGTCCCTCAAAAGGTCGATCATATTGATCCGGCAGATTTTGCAGAGAAGATGTGTGGCCTGCAATTTACCTTTGCAGATATCAGTGAAGCACATGATGCCATCGGCCTTACGGCAACTTCGGGGGTGATCATAACGATCCCTCAAAGGGATGGCACAAAGCTCGACTATGAATTAGATGGGAAAACGGCCTTCATTGATCAGAGCCTTGTGGCAGAAAATCAAATCGGCCGTTTGAACTTTACTATGATGCACGAAGCAGCGCATCAACTGTTTTGGATGCTGTATCCGGAAGAATATGAGGCGCAAACTCCTCGCTGCGTATTTCGCATGACAGATGAACATACGCAGTACCCTGTTCTGGATTGGGAGGAGTGGCAGACCAATGTGCTGACTTCATATCTTCTTTTGCCAAAGGAGCTGGTATATCGCCACATGGCAGATGTTGGCCTGAAAGATGGTATCAGCGTGCTGAATCGCATATACGCACGCAAAGACTATGAGCATTTTTCGGAGGCCGCAAAGCGGCTCGGCGTGTCCAAAACAGCACTGGCCATAAGATCATCTCAGCTCGGCTTGGTTGGAAGAAATGATTTGTATGACCCGTATGCACTGGTAGATATATTTCCGGAGAAAAATGAGATCGCCTGATATGGCAGGGAGAAAGTATGGCAAAAATCAATGCAAGGGAACTTGATCCACAACGCTATTCCTGTATTCAGACAGAACAGCAGGAATTGGAAAAACAGTATTCCAGCCATATTACAATGGCGAGAATTTGCCCGTATTGCCAGAACAAATTAGAGATCTTGTGTAAAGGAAATCACGGCGCAGTTTATGTAAAATGTCCCCATTGCGGAGAGCAGGTGTTTTTCCCGCCGGTGGCATTTCGACTTAACAGATTCTGAGATGTAACGGCGTGTAATAAACGCCTTGCTCTTGACAACTAAAAATTGAATATCCAAGTTTGTACCCCGGAGCCGCTTGATGCGTGACCTTCCCATGTGTCGCTTGATTTGCAGTCCTTGCTCTCAAAGAGAGCAAGACGGATCAATGCGGCCATGGTGGTGAAGGCAGATCAAGCGGCTTTTTTCGCTCATTTGGTTCCAGAAAGGAACTGAATGAGCGTTTTGTTTTGCCGGTCTTCTGCCTGCGAGAGATGCCGAGGCCCTCCGCTTCATCGTTTTTGAAATTTTTAAAATGATGAAACGGAGGACAGAAAATGTCGTATCACAATGACCTATATCGGGTTGATTATTTGAAGATATATCCCTGCTTAAAAGAGCGCCCGGATGTGTTGGAAGTCTTGAAGAAAAGTGACCGCAAGATGAAATACATGGAGGTGGATCTGAAAAGCGAACAGCGTAGGAAAAATGCCGAGAATGGGGCGGAGAGTTATGTCCCCAGCAAAGAGGATTCGCTGGAGCGGCTCATATATTCTGCGAAGTGCCAGTTTGCGGACGATGCTGAAGGCGTCGAGGATGCCGTAATCAGAATAGATGATTTATGCCGTTTACGGGCCGCACTGGATCAGTTGAGCGAAGAAGAAAGATCCCTGATTTATGCGCTGTTTTTCGGCGAGCGCTCCGAGCGTGAGCTGGAAGAAATGATGGGTATCCATCGAATGACGATCCATAATCGAAAGATCCGTATCTTGCAGAAATTGAAAAAGATGCTGAGATGACAAAAAAGTTTGGTGCAAACGGTGTTTTCAACGGCTAATAGAGTGAGAGGGCTTTGAACCTCATCCCGCTGCTGATAAATCAGCGGCTTTGCTCCTTGAAAAATACCGCCCAGGTCATATCCGGCAACTTGAATACATTAGCTGACGGAGCCAGCGTCAGGCCGAGTGCGCCAAGACCACCTGTGCGGAAAACTCCGCATCAAAGGACGGCCAAGTAAGGTGCAGAGCGATACCCACTCGGGCCAAGGCAGCCTTGGCAAGCTGTCCCCGCCATGATCCCGTCAGCCCACAATGATACTCCTGTACGCAGCTTCGAGAGATTCTCGGAGGGGTGAAACTCCCGTGATGTGCGCCAGCACAGTTCAAGTTGCCGCCCCGCCTGGGGTAGTAGTGTCGAATACAGGCAAACAAAACCGTAAAGTTCTGGCCACTCCGGTGATGGAATCATTTGCTTCCATCACCGGAGTGACCACACTCTTGCGGCAGAAGCATGGGAACTGTCCACCCCCTCCTATATTTTTGCATTCGATTCCTTTCTCCTTTGTTCGTCGGTCCAACTATCGCCTTCCCTTGATTCCTTCTTTGGACGGTTCCCATGCTTGTGCCGCAGAGATGGTCAGATACAGGGAGGAGCGCAATTATGAACCCTAATATCAACTTCTATGGAATCGTGATCCTGCTCAGAAAACTCCGGGAATGCGGCAGTTTCACCGAAAAAGAACTGAGAAAAATTGCCGCACGGATCGCTGCGGATAACGGTGTTGAAGTCATGTTTTTTCTCTGATTTTCTTCATCTTTCAGTAGCTATTCGGATGCAGTTGTGGTAGTGTTTGTATTGCGAAAAAGGAGGTGAGCGGACATGGATGAAAAGCGGCTGGTAGACGGTGCAACGGCACTGGCAGAAAAGCAGCCCCGTGTTATAAAAATCGAACCTACAGAACGGCCTCAAAATGTGCGGCTACGGGTCGCAGCCTATACTCGTGTCAGCTCAGACTCCGAGGATCAACTCAATTCCTTTGCCGCCCAGAACCGCTACTACACTGAGTTAATCTCAAGTAAGGCCGAATGGCGCATGGTCGATATCTACGCGGATGAGGGAATCACAGGAACTTCAGTGGCTAAGCGAGATGACTTCCAGCGGATGATGGCGGATTGCCGCCGCGGCTTGATCGACCAGATCCTGGTCAAGTCTATCTCGCGCTTTGCCCGTAATACCAAGGACTGTCTTCAGAATATCCGCGAACTGAAAGAATTGGGTGTCAACGTCCGCTTCGAGCGTGAAGGCATCGATACTGTCAATGTGAGCAGTGAGCTCATCACAGCCATCTACGCTGCCTTCGCCCAAAAAGAGAGCGAGTCCATATCCGGTAATATGCAGTGGAGCTATCAGCGCAGGATGGAGAGCGGCGAATTCAATACCTGTAAAGCCCCGTGGGGATTTCGGCTTGATGGTAGAAAACTCAAAATATGT
>ERZ773158.1044-NODE-1044-length-28043-cov-10.162355_pt1 | contig 28043 bp, 25 predicted proteins | sample MGYA00511918_ERZ773158 | MGnify/ENA primary metagenome ERZ773158 (study PRJEB29015, sample SAMEA2737876) | human gut metagenome | biome: human gut; feature: human-associated habitat; material: faeces | place: China | collected 2012 ...
TACTGCTGTGTCCGAGGATATCCGCAAGGTGGCTGATGTTTTTATGTATGCTGTAGTAGGTGCGCGCAAAGAAATGGCGGAGGTTATGTGGGAATGCTTTCTCCAGTGCAACGCCTGCTTTTTCGGCGTTCTTTTTCATTTCCGTCCAGATGTTGCTGCGGTCTACCGGGTTTCCGTTTTTCGTGATGAAGACTGCGCCGCTCCTGATGTCGTTCTTTTTGCAGTAGTCGAGCAGTTTCATTCTCAGCTTGTGCACGAAAAAGATATCGCGGTGTTTTCCTTTGCAGAATATGCTGATCTTTCCGATTCTCACTGCTTCCACCGTGACCGATGCAAGTTCACTGATGCGCATGCCGGTGCTGCCGATGATCTCGATGATCATGGCAAGGCGGAGGTTGTCATCCCCTTTTGCAGTTGCGATGAGTTTTTCGTATTCGGCGCGTGTCATCTCTTGTTCCTGCGCATAGATGTGGTTTGGCTGGGTCTTGAAGGTCGTGACGTAGCAGTCGTACCAGCCTGTGTATCCGAAGAAGCCGTTCAGGGCGATGAGCATGCTGTTGGCGCTTGATGTCTTGTAGTTTTCTTCGAGATGTTTTTTGTATCGGATCACGCAGTCTTTGGTGATGTCTTTCTGTTCCTGCGTTTCCAGCCAGGCGGTGAAGGTGCGGATGTCGCGGATGTATTTTTCGATGGTATTCTTGGATTTTTCCTGTATATAAATATGGTTTTGATAGGATTGGATGGTATTTTCGTCGATTGTCCTCATGCTGTTTCCTCTTATGCTGTTCTGATTTTCTGCCCACGGATCTTTGGGGAAACCGGGGAGATAGTTACAGTATACTGGGTGATTTTGATGAGGACAATCGGGATGGGGGAATTGGAAGAAATTGGCAGGAGGGGCTGTAGTGAAAGAGCCAGCTCCTGACGGGCTGGCTCTGTGATGGGTGGGTTTGGGGGTTGGTTTGTTTTGGTCTTGGGCTATCTGGATTCGGACTGGAGTTCGGCAATGGCGGTGTTGTATTCGGATTCAGTGTATTTTTTTAAGATACTCTCTTTTGGGATTTTAAATTCGAGCATATTTTTTATTGCAGTGATGTTGGCCTGCTTAGTTGCTTTTTTTACAGCTTTTTTTGAATATTGTTCCATTACTTCGCACATTTTTTGAACACCTCCCTCTTCATGTTTCAGATAGTGCACACGGTTGGTTAATTTTGGAAATTTGGCATTGTCTATCTCTTTCTGCTGAAAACAGCCCATGTATTCCGAGATGCTTGTTTCGTCTTTTACAGTGGTATTGACGAATACACGCTCTAATCCGTCGTCTACTTTTTCCTGTGTTTCCCGGATCACGCTGTCCACGTGATAGATCACCCTGCCACGTTTAAAGATATCGAACTCGGAAATATGCACAACGATCAGATCGATCGTCTCCTCAAATTTATCATCCGTCTGCGAGTCCCGCACCGTGATGACCGATGCATTGAACCGCACTCTTTTTAAATGGTGATCCTTGTTAGATCGCTGCACTTCCACGTTACACTTTTTTCCATTTCCAAGGATACAGAGTGCATCCAGACGGACAGATCGCCCATACAGGTTTCTCTCACTGCTCTGTACGATAACGTCTTTTACGATGAGTTTCTCATCTTCTAAAATGATACGCAGCATCTCTTGACATACGCCAATATCATCTGCCAGTACTTCAAAAAACGTATCATCAATAGGTCTGAAATTTTTAACCTGTTCTATCTTTTCCTCTAATGTCTTTTGTTTTTTCCTGGTCATTTGACCTCCTGCTTTTATGGTATACAAACAGGTTTTCCGAATGATCTATGTTTATTATATAGAACCCCTCAAGATTCTTCAAGACTGTTTGTATGGATTTTTTAGTTACTGTTCTAAATTTGTGTCTGTCATTTTCTCCTGCTGAGTGGTCCACCGATGTGGTGATGGATTTTTTGTTATGTTAGCTTATTTTGTAACTTTGATTTGATAAAAAAGATAGGTTTATTGTAAGGGGCTGGGTGGGGAAAGTCAAGGAAACTTTTAACTTTTCCTGCTCTTTTGCATTTTGACTGAATGATTGAAATGGAAGAGCCAGCTCCTCACGGCTGCTGGTTGCATGCAGACGGCGCTGCCATTGCAGCTCGAAGCAGTTGTTCCACTTTTTCCTGCTCAATTTTCTTTTCCTGATATTTTCTGATACTTACTCTGCGAAAGATACTGTTCATTCTATTTTCCTCCAATCATATTTCTACACCCATTTAAAAGCTCTCATCGCCACGCTTCATCTCCAGCGCTGTCCCATCCTTCCAGTCACAGCAATTGCGTAAGTACTCCGCCTCCGTGTTCAAAAAGTTTTCCGCATTTGGCGGCAGCACAATCGGCTCAATCGTATTGTTTTCGTAATTGCAGACATAAATGGTTTTGACACAATTTAAAAATACCCTGTCAAATCGCATTTTTTTCTTTTCCTGTGTATATCTCATATATTCAAACAGTGCACCTGCATCAATATCATTCTCGTCGGTCGGATGCAGAAAAAGATACAAACCATTGTAGTGCTTATGGATATAATTTGCATTTAGTTTTTCCAGTTTGCGGTCAAAACGATATTTCGCCTTGGAAAGATAATCCTGCTGCACAGTATTATCTGGCAGAATCGCCCAAAACCTTCCATTGTAAAAATTCAACCGCTCTCCATATTTATCAAACGCCAAAGAAGGTAGTTCCTCTTTCCGGCAACCAAGATATTTTTCGATAAAACTCTCCTCCTGCCCGTCATCCGGCAAAAGTGCCTGACTGACTTCCAGCCCGAAATCCATGTTTGGATTAATCCAGTCCGGTGATTCACTTTTCACAAAATACGGCTCATATTCCTTCCACAGATATTTCAATGATACTGCCGCATAAATTTCATTCAAAAGCTTTTCATATGCCACCCGATTTACCTGCCTTTTCTTCTACAATTTTATTGACGAAACGTTTTTTTTCCTATACGATGATTGTACCATAGTTTATTACAATTTTCCCGAAAGGATTCAAAATATGAAAAAAGTAAAACAAATTTTAGCAATCATCGGCGTGATCATTCTGGCTGGACTTTATATTTCTACTATCGTCTGTGCAGTTTCTGCCAGCGAAAATTTTATGAACATGCTCATGACCTCTATTTATGCTTCTGTGATCATCCCTGTTTTGATCTGGGCATACAGTTTTATTTACAAACTGATCAAAAAGAATTCCGAAGAGAAAGATACTACAGAGCATTAAAAAAATCAGCACCTGAACAAATTTTCTGTCAGGTGCTGATTCTGCTTTTATCTTATTTATTCTTCTGTGTTCTCAACAGTCTCCGTGCTTTCTGTATCCTCTGTGACTGTCAGCTCCTCAATCGTTTTTGAAAAAGCATCCGCAAGAGACGTTTCTGTCAGATAAATGCTTCCTCCATCAGCTGAAATAATATAGTATGCATTCAAAGTATCATTTTTATTTCCTACAAAAAGAGAAACAGACCCTTCACTTGTTGTGTAGGATATCAGATCTTCCGGCTGGTCAAATCCAAACTCTTTCAGATCTGTATAATCACTGATCTCTTCTATTGCTGTCAGCGATGACAGTGTTGAAAGCATGCTGTCGATCGCTTCTTCATCCATATCCAGTGATGTGTCTCCGTCATAGGTCCATGTATCCCCATCCTTTGTAAAAGTATACGTCACATGGTCAACCTCATAAGAAAATGCTGTGATCGTGTCAACGTCCACTTTGGAAATATAAATGGTAGAAGCCTCTTCTTCCGCTGTTTTCTCTTCCTCTTTATTTTTGTTATACCATTTCATTCCGAAGGTGGCAGCGATAAGCACTGCCAGCACGATCAGAATTACAACAAACTGAATTTTCTGTTTTTTCATATTCTATCTGTCTCCAATCTTGATTTTCTATCATCTATTGTTTTATTTTTTTCTTCTTGATGCCCATATCACAATTCCAAGAATCATCATAATGACCGGAAGCACGATCATCAGACCAAGCCCGTACAGGATCCCTGCCGCTGCATCCACCGTGATGGCGCTGAGCGTGTAATCTTTTGTCGGGATCACACTTGTTGCAAGATCAGAATCGCCAACCATCTGGGCAATGATATCTGTAAACATTGCGCTGTTATTTCCGGAAACGATCTGGTCTGCACTGTCTGCAAACATTTCCACAGATCCGGTGACCACTACTTTTGCGACTGTATCTTCATCGATTGTTTTTTCCATGGCAACCGCAACCGCAAATGGTCCTGCAGCATCTCCCTCTTCCAGCTCTGATGTTGTTGCATTTGCTGCATCTGTCTTGGATACTGCTTTATCTGTCGTCTCCAATAATGCTGTATAAGTTGTATCATCTGTATCTTCCCCATAGGTGATTGCCTCGCTGTATGGAGCAAAGATATATGAACCGCTGACGGAACTTGTATATGCACTTGAATTTACGTCAGGAAGCAGGTAATACGGTGTATTGCTGTAATAATAGGATTTATCATTTTCCATGACAATGCCGGAAACACGCTCCATTCCGCAGGCTGACAGGATCGACTCGAAGTTTTCCAAACCCTGTGCCTGGAAATTGCAGGTGATCAGCACTTTTCCACCCTGATTGATATAATCGATCACTTTGTTGGCATCATCCTCCGAAAAATCAGTCGTCGGTCCATTGATAATAAGTGCTGCTGCATCTTCCGGAACCGCATCCTCTTTTAATAATGCAAGGTCAGATAAAGTGATATTTGCTTTTTCAATTGCTTCTGTAAATCCACCGGATAAAGCTGTTTCCCCATGTCCGGATACCTGATAAATCACCGGAAGCTCTGTGGAATCCATGGTCACATACTGAATCGCACTTGTAAGCTGTCCCTCTGCATCATATCCATCAATGCTTCTGGAATAACTGCTGTAATCATAACTATAGGTATACACATCATTGTAATCAATGACTCTGGATCTTGCGCTGCTCACAACGATCATGCTGTTGGAAGTCACAGAACTGTCTGTATACTGTGCTGCAAAAGTCGGGTTTGCAGCCGGATTGATATAGGAAACTTTGATGTGATCCGACAGGGATTCATATCTCTGTAATGTCTCATCCAGCTTTGTATCTTTTGATGCATCGGACACCAGCACATAAATTGTCACGTCCTCGTCGAGACCTTTCAGATAATCCTTCGTATCGTCTGTGATGGAGTAAATTTTTGTTGAAGTGACATCAATGGATGTCCATGTTGCCGGAAGTTCTGCCACGAACAGGTTCACAACAACGGTCACTGCCACCATTGCAATGATCATTCCCGTTGAAAATACACCTGTCGATATTTTTTTGGAACTGATGCTCCAGCGGCGTTTCTGAACGGACTGCCCTGTCAGGAACAAAAGTAATGCAATGATCGTTACGTAATAGACAATTCCCGCTACATCCAGTGTCCCATTCATAAAGTTATCGAGCGGCGTGTAAAGATCGTAGCAGCCTAAAATTTTTGTCAGAAGATTTCCGCTCTCTGAGATCAGATTGCAGATGCTTCCCATCATATAGCCGGCAAATAATGCAACAAATGTCAAAACTGCGGAAATCACCTGGCTTTCGGTCAATGAGGAAATAAACATACCAACGGCAATGCAGGCGCAACCATACAGCCAGAATCCAAGCACTGCTGCATAGGATTCCCCTAATGGGATCGTTCCGTAGGACATTAACAGCAATGGTGTGATCGCAATGATCACCATATCTATGGTAAATACAAAAGCCATTGCGAGATATTTTCCCAATACTACTTTTCCCACAGATACCGGTGCAGTCAGGATCAACTGGTCTGTTCTGCTGTGGCGTTCCTCCGCAAAACTGCGCATAGTCAGCACAGGTACCGTGATCAGCATGATAAATGCGATCGCCGACAGTGAGTAAGAAATATAAGGATAGCCTGCGCGCAGATTGTAAACATAAAAATATAGTCCATAGAGTACAAGAACTGCTGCAATAAACAACCATCCTATCACCGTCTGAAAGTAAGCTTTTACTTCTCTTTTTAATATCGCAAACATTATTCCCCGTCCTCCTTACTCTCTTTTCCAAAATGAGACTTTACAAAATGGAGTTTTTTCTCCGGCAGAACTTCCTTCTGTGTCCCCTCTTTTTCCGTAAGTTCGAGGAACACATCCTCAAGAGATTTTGAAACGGGATTCATCTGCAGAATGACAAATCCATGGTTGACACAGGAAGCAAACACCTGTTCCCTGATATCCATTCCCGGTTTTGCGATCAGATTCAGATGTACACACGCTTCGTCCTTCTGCTCTAATGGAATGCATTTTTCAACTTCTGCGATCCCGGTGAATGTCTCCTGCACTGCCGCATTGTCTCCTTTGATCAGAAGTTCGATCTCCTGCGCCCCGGACATCTGTTTCATCAGATTCTCCGTGGAATCGCCTGCCACTAATTTTCCTTTGGAAATAATGAAAATGTGATCACACACTGCAGATATTTCAGACAAAATGTGCGAACTTAAAATAACCGTATGATTTTTGCCAAGTTCTTTGATGAGGTCACGGATCTCTATGATCTGTTTTGGATCAAGTCCGACCGTCGGTTCGTCCAGAATGATGATCTCCGGATACCCTAACACTGCCTGTGCAAATCCGACTCTCTGCCTGTAGCCTTTTGACAGGTTACGGATCAGTCTTGACTGCTGTGCAGTGATTCCGGTCGTCTCCATCGCCTCCTCCACATATTTATTTCTCCGACCCTTTTCGAGTTTCTTTAACTCTGCCACAAAGTTCAGATACTCCCTGACTGTCATATCCACATAAAGAGGCGGGATCTCCGGCAGATATCCCACACATTTTTTTGCTTCTTCCGGCTGTGCAAAAATATCAAATCCGTTGATCTTCACCTCTCCGCTGGTTGCACCTAAATACCCTGTAATAATGTTCATCGTGGTGGATTTTCCGGCGCCGTTTGGTCCTAAAAATCCATAAATTTTTCCCGGTTCCACAGTCAATGTCAGATCATTCACTGCAATATGGTCGCCATATTTTTTTACCAGATGGCTGATCTCGATCACAATCTTTTCCTCCTTACTTCCGGCTCGCATGAAAATCGCGAAATCCGTCTGTTTTCACGAATTTCGCAACTGTCGGTTTTCGATAGTATTATCTTATCGAAAAAATGTGTTTTCTTTTGGAAAAAAATGTGATAACTTTGTGAAACGACGATTTTTTCTCTTCTTAAATACCTGTTATTTAGACATATATATTGTATTTCTTCAGATCCTCTTTCACCTGCCCGATCGTCTCAAAGCAGATTCCGTGGATTCCGGCTTTTTCGGCTCCCTCGATATTTTCCATCCGGTCATCGATAAATACACATTCTTCCGGTTTCAGTTTGTACTGATTTAACAATGTTTCATATATTTCAAGATCCGGTTTGATCTGCTTCACTGTATAGGAAAAAATCGCTCCGTCTGTCAACGGCAAGAAATCCAGTGCATTGTCTTTTGTTCTCCGGTAAGTCCAATCCCCATAATTAGAAAGAATATACACATGCAAGCCCTCTTTTTTCATATTGGAAATCCATTCTTTCGTATAGGAAAACTGTTTGATCGCCAGCTCCAGATGATTCCAGAACAGGTCGATCTCTTTTTTATATTCCGGTGCCTTCTCATAAAATGCCTGTAGGATCTGTTCATCTGACCAGACGCCACGGTCTGTCTCAGACCAGACCGGAGTATTGACCGTAGCATCCGCAACTGCTTTCACTATCTTATCATCAAATCCAAGTTGTTTCATTGCGTCTTCCGGCTCCCACGCCACAAGAACTTTCCCGACATCTAAAATAATATTTTTTATCATAAATGCTCCTTCTTCCTTGTTTTGTCACAAAAGGCAGGGTGCACTGCACGCCTGCCTCAGTCTTTTTATTTATTGCGGTAAATGATATCTTCTCTGCCTGGTCCGTTGGAAACCATTGTGATCGGGTATCCGATCTGTCCTTCAATGAACTCAATGTAATTTCTGCAGTTTTCCGGAAGATCCTCGTATTTCTTAATTCCACGGATATCACATTTCCATCCCGGAAGTTTTTTGAATACTGGTTTTGCTTTCTCTAATTTTGCAGTTACAGGGAAGTCTGTGGTTACTTCTCCGTCGATATCGTATCCAACACATACCGGGATCTCATCTAAGTATCCTAATACGTCAAGTACGGTAAGCGCTACATCCGTTGTTCCCTGCAGACGGCATCCATACTTACTTGCAACACAGTCATACCATCCCATTCTTCTTGGACGTCCGGTTGTTGCTCCGAATTCACCGCCGTCTCCGCCGCGTCTTCTCAGTTCGTCTGCCTCGTCTCCAAAGATCTCACTAACGAATGCTCCTGCTCCTACTGCGGAAGAGTATGCTTTACTTACTGTTACAATCTTCTTGATCTCATATGGTGGGATGCCTGCTCCGATCGCACCGTATGCTGCTAAAGTAGAGGAAGATGTTACCATTGGATAAATTCCGTGATCCGGATCTTTTAAAGTACCAAGCTGGCCTTCCAATAAGATCTTTTTGCCTTCCTTAATCGCTTTGTCTAAGAATAAAGAAACATCTCCGACATATGGAGCGACCATGTCTCTGTACTCATGCAAAGTAGCTAATAACTCTTCTTCTTTTAATAATGGTTTGTGATACATATGCTCAAGCATAATGTTCTTTGTCTCGCAGGTACGTTTTACTTTTGCCTGCAATAATTCCTCGTCAAATAATTCACTTACCTGAAAACCGATCTTTGCATATTTGTCTGAATAAAATGGTGCGATACCGGACTTGGTAGAACCGAAAGAATTCTTTCCAAGACGCTCCTCCTCATACTGATCGAAAAGAACGTGGTATGGCATAACGATCTGTGCTCTATCTGAAATCATGATTTTTGGTGCAGGCACATTGCGGTCTGTGATCGATTTGATCTCACTTATTACCTTCGGGATATCCAGTGCAACACCATTTCCGATAATGTTGGTGATATGGCTGTGGAATACACCTGATGGCAATGTATGTAATGCAAATTTACCATAGTTGTTTACGATGGTGTGACCTGCATTTGCTCCACCCTGAAAACGGATAACGATGTCCGCTTCATCTGCAAGCATATCTGTGATTTTTCCTTTTCCCTCGTCGCCCCAGTTAGCGCCTACTACTGCTGTAACCATTTGATTTTCCTCCTGCATAAAAAAAGTGATGGTCTGTAAAAACCATCACGCTTTCCTGTTTTTACTTTATGATTATACACGAATATATGCCATAAGTAAAATTAATATTCATTATATTTGATATAATTGTTTATTATATCATGAAGCAAAGCTTCATGATCGACATTCGCCGTTCGCCGAATGCATAAATGCATTCTTCTCACTTGCGCTCATTATATCATGATATTCCATATGCTATCAGACACGATTGGTTTCAGAAACATGGAAATCAAAAGCGTAACTGCCAGAATCAGGACAGGTTCATATCGTACCAAAATTCCTTTCGAATCCACTGATTTTAAAGAGAACGGAAAAGAAAATCTTCTGCTTATTTCATATCCCAGCACGGTTCCTGCCGTATTGGTGATCAGATCATCAATATCCGTAAGCCGGAATGTAAATATCTGTAATAGTTCAATCCCCAGTGATACCGCGAGTCCCATGAAAAACATAGTTTTGAAAGACCGGAAATTCTTCCAGACCGCAGGGACAAAAAATCCCATCGGTATAAATAAAATGATATTCAAAATCGTATTTTTCATATATGCAAACGGACTATTTACAATGTCTGCAAACGGTATCAGATTCAGACCAAAATCCACCTGAAATATCCCAACCGCAGGAACACCCACAACTGAAAACAAAACAATCGCATAAAATGCAAATATCAGTTTTACACAAAATGATTTAAATTCCCATTTCCTGTAGATTGTACACTGCAAAATAGCCAAAGCAGGAATCACAAAAATAACAGACGAGATACAATCTATCCCGATTGATAATAAACGCATCATTGACGTTTCCCCCTAAATATCCTGATCCTGCATATAAATTTATCATATTCCTGCCCGCAATCCCATTGATATTCTATTAAGATTGATGAAGAATTGATGAACTTTTTCTGACATTTTTTCACTACGGAACAAGCAGAAAATCATATAATTTTTCTGCCGCTGCCGACATCGGCGCACGCTCGTTTGAGACAATGCAAAACTCACGTTCCGGTATCGCCCTGTCAAATTTCAATACGAATAATTCCCCATTTTCAATGTATTTTTCTGCGAAATCCGACACGACACTGGCAACACCGAGGTTGCGCACTGCAAACTGGATGAGCATATCGCTTGTTGCAAGTTCAAATTCCGGCCGGACAAATGTGCCGCGCTCTGCCAGATAATCTTCCACATATTTTCTTGTGGAAGTACTGCCCTCGAGACACATCACCGGAAGATTTTCAAGCTCTTTATAGCTTAATTTTCCACCCTTTAAGTACTCAAACTTTTTTCCCGCCACAAAGACATCCTGGATTTTGCGCACAGGCGTCATTTTAAAATCGTATTTGTTGTTCACCGGGGTACTGATGATCCCAAAATCAATTTTTCCGTCCTGCAAATGTTTCAACGTCTCCGGTGTCGGGGCATTCGTCACAGTCACTTTGATCTGCGGAAATGCATCATGGAACGTCTCCAGATAAGGAAGCAGATAAAACTGCAATGTCATGTCACTGGCACCCACACAGATTTCTCCGGCATCTAAGTTTAACATCTCCGAGAGTTTTTTCTCCCCGGTGAGGATTGTCTCATATCCTTTTCTCACATATTCTGCAAGCAGTCCGCCTTCTTTTGTCAAGCGCACGCCTTTGGATGTCCGCACAAAGAGAGCACAGGAAAGATCACTTTCTAAATGCTTGACTGCCTGGCTGACTGCCGGCTGTGAGATGGAAAGTGCCTCTGCTGCGAGGGAGATACTGTTGTATTTGGATACATAATAAAAAATTTTGTAGTATTCGAGGTTTGTCTGCATTATTTTACTCCGTGATTTTACTGTGACTTGCAAATAATTGCTTTCTTATTATAACAGTTTCCCACGAAAAAATCTTTTCTTTTGCGAAAACAAAAAAATTATATTTTTGCGCAAAAATAAACATTGTCTTTTTGCTGTCCATGCCTTATACTAAGTTGCTGAAACGTAAAGAATATGCGTGTTGAGGCTAAAAAACACGGACAGATTTTTAACTATTTTATAAATCAAGGAGTACAGATTATGACAAAAGACATGACAATGGGAAGCCCGCTCAGAATGATCTTACTTTTTTCCGTTCCGGTTTTACTGGGAAATATTTTTCAGCAGTTTTATAACATGGTGGATACGATCATTGTCGGGCAGTATCTTGGTGAGGATGCTCTGGCTGCGGTAGGCTCTACCGGATGTCTGATGTTCCTTGTATTAGGATTTGCAAATGGTATTGCGCAGGGATTTGGCGTTATGGTCTCCCACGCCTTCGGTGCAAAAGATTTCAAGCTGTTAAAGCATTATGTCGCACTCTCCCTGATACTGACTGCCATTGTATCGTTACTTCTGACTATCCCTACAGTGGCAGCTTCCAGACAGTTTCTTATTTTAATGAAAACACCGGACAATATCTTAGGACTCGCAGACTCTTATATTAAAGTCATTTTCGCAGGTATCCTGCTCACGATGTCCTACAACGTTGCCGCCGGTATTTTAAGAGGGATCGGCGACAGCAAAACACCGCTGTATTTTCTGATTCTCTCTTCCTTTTTAAATATTGTGCTCGACCTGTTTTTGATCGTCGTCGTAAAACTTGGAACCGCAGGCGCTGCCTATGCAACGATCATTGCGCAGGGTGTCTCCGCACTGCTTTGCTTTATTTATATGTTCCGCAAATTCGACATTTTAAAAACCAGCCGGGAAGATTACTATCTCGACGGATACGGTGTGTTCAATATGCTTTCCATCGGTATTCCGATGGCGCTCAACTATTCCATCACCGCTATCGGAACCATGATCCTGCAGGGTGCAGTCAATATTTTCGGTTCCAGTGTTGTGGCTGCCTTCACTGCCGCCTCCAAAGTGGAAAACCTCTCCACCCAGACCATGCCGACACTCGGCACTGCGATTGCCACCTACTGCGGTCAGAACCTCGGCGCAGGAAAATACAAACGTATCTACGAGGGAATGCGCAAAGGATTTTTCATCTGCATTTTTATCTCGCTTGCTGCCTCTGCCATCTGCGTATTCGGCGGACGTTTTATTGTGAGCTGGTTTGTGAGCAATCCTTCTGAAGAAATTTTCGACTATGCCATGCAGTATCTGAACACCATCAGTTTCTTCATGCTGCCGCTCGCATGGATTTTCCTTTACCGGAACGCCCTGCAGGGCTTAAACCGCGGACTTGTTCCAATGTTAAGCGGTGTTGTGGAAATGGTGTGCCGTATTATCGTAATCGCCGTCACCTTAAATCCGTTCGGTTACTGGGCAGTCCGTCTGGCAAGCCCGATTACATGGCTGTTCACCGGAATCCTTCTGATCGTAACGTATTTTATCTGGGAAAAACAGAGCCGGAAAAAACATTCCGGTTCATCGGACTAAAATTTTAGTTTTCCACCCCACTTCTGAACAGTCTCCACAAGCTGTATCAGATACCGGAACACCGGCTCCGTGATGACTGCGAACACGATCATGAGCATTGCACATTTTCCTGTGACCGCCGTGATCGCAAACAGTTCACTGAAAAACAGCATACAAAATAGCCAGCCGATGACCATCGCTGCGATCAGGATCGCATGCGGTGTTGTCATCGGTTTTGCTATATGATAAAGGATCATGAAACCGACAACTGCGATCAGGATCGTGCATGACGTGGAAACGCACTCTTTTTCCACACCGAACTCCCTGCAAAAAATCACCAGACCGCTCACCACGATAAAATCTGTAATCCCAGCTGGAAGCGCCTGGATCAGGACATTGGTAAGAAAATGCCCATGGATCTGATTCCGGTTCTGCTCCAGCGCCAGAAAAAATGACGGAATCCCGATCGTAAAAACACTGATGAGCGACACCTGCGATGGCTCCAGCGGATAATCGATCAGAAACAGCATGGAAAATACGGCTAAGAGCATAGAGAAAATGTTCTTGACCAGATAAAGGCTGGCAGTGCGCCCGATGTTGTTCACCACCCGCCGCCCTTCCATTACAACCGCCGGCATTTTATTGAAATCGTTATCGAGCAGCACAAGCTGTGCCACATGCGAAGCCGCCTCACTGCCTGATGCCATCGCAATGCTGCAGTCTGCATCTTTTAACGCAAGAATATCGTTCACGCCGTCTCCGGTCATTGCCACGGTCTTTCCCTGCTCTTTTAATGCCTGCACCAGAAGACGTTTCTGCTCCGGTGTCACCCTGCCGAACACCGTGTATTTTTTTGCTGCCTTCCGCACTGCATCCGCTGTTTTCAACGTTGCTGCGTCCACCTGTTTTTCCGCATGGCGGATTCCCGCTTTCTTTGCAATCTCCGATACCGTGACCGGATTGTCCCCGGAGATCACTTTCACTTCCACTCCCCGCTTGGAAAAGTAACGGAACGTATCCATTGCCCCCTCCCGGATCGCATTGTTGAGCAGGATAAATGCAATGGGACTTGCATTTTCTGTCAGTTCTTTTCCATTCAGATTCCCCTCATACTCTGCAAATACAAGCACACGATATCCCTTTTCCAGAAATACTTCGATCGTTCCCTGAACAGCCGCATAATCCTGCCGCAGCACAAATTCCGGTGCGCCGACCACATAAGCTTTTCCTGCCAGAACCACTCCGCTGTATTTTGTGGCAGACGAAAATGGGACGACTTTTTCTGCACTGTTTTCCAACGGCTCCGTAAAATACTGCTGCAATGCCTCCATCGTTGCATTGTCGCACGGCAGGGCTCGCACACAGGCAGAGATCGTTTTTGCAACTTTATTTTTTTCCTCTTCGGCTGCAAGGTTCTGGTCTTTTGCAAGGATAAACTGTGCCACTTCCATTTCCGGCACGGTAATGGTTCCGGTCTTATCCACGCACAGCACATTTACCCGCGCCAGTGTCTCGATACATTTCATGTCATGGATCAGTACCTTTTGTTTTCCAAGCCTCATCACCGACACCACCATCGCCACACTTGCAAGAAGGTACAGACCTTCCGGGATCATTCCGAGAATGGCCGCCACCATGCCTGTCACACTATCTTTCATCGTTGCCCCGGAAAAAAAGTACTGCTGTAAAAACAGGATCGCCCCAATCGGCAAGATAATCACGCCCACGGTCTGCACAAGGCGGTTCAACGCCCGGATCATCTCCGACTGCTCGCCCTCTTTTGCCTGCGTCGCCTGTATCATCAGTCCTGAAATATAAGAATCTTTTCCCACTTTTTCGAGTTTTGCCGTGCACTCTCCTGATATCACAAAACTTCCCGAAAAAAGGGAATCTCCCTCTTTTTTTACAATCTCATCGGCCTCCCCTGTGATCAAAGCTTCGTTGACTGTGATATTACCGGATAACACCAGTGCGTCCGCCGGAATCTGTCCACCTGCTGAAAGCGTTATCACATCATCCTGCACCAGTTCATCCGCCAAAACCTCCTGATCACTTCCGTTGCGCCGGACCGTGATTTTCGGTGTGTTTAATATCGTAAGATCATCCAGAATCTTTTTGGAACGCAGCTCCTGGATGATCCCGATCAACATATTTGCAATAATAATAGGTAAAAAAGTAAGATCCCGAAAAGATCCCACTACGATCAGAAGAATCGTAATGATCAAAAAAATAAGATTATAATAAGTTACAACATTTGAGCGGATGATCTGTGCCACTGTCTTTGTGGAAGAATCTACGCTTTCATTCGACAACCCTGCTTTTTTCCGAAATTCCACTTCAGCAGTGGACAGTCCACTCATATTCTGGCACATTCTGCATCTCTCCATCTCACTTTATGATGCTTTAGTATGCCCTGTTTTTTGTTAAACTATTTGAACAATCGCTAACTGTTCTTTATTTTGCTTTTAGTGCCCAGACAGCTTTGATCTGGCTTCTGATTTTTCCATAGTCCCATTTCTGGCCACTGCGGTATAAAGAAAACGGATCGTTAATGGAAAATCCTTCATCATCATAGTCATAGAGCAGGATAAAATGTCCCCCTGTAGTGAAATCTCCCTGCCGCACAGAGCAGATCACGATATCTCCCTGATCTAAGTGCTGTTTGATCTCAGTCTGGCTGATATTGATCTGCTCAGAGCGGACACCGTAAGCTGCCGCCCCCTCTGTCATAAGCGACCACATCGTTCCTGTGCCGGACATATAAAACCCTTCCTGCATGGCAAATTTTGCGATTGCAGCCGGAGTTGCCTCCTCGTTTCCAGTCAGCGCAACTACTGCCATCGCCAGTGTTGTCGGACCGCATCCGCTGATCGCGACATTGCTATCATCCCCATATGCAAGGCAGCCCCAGCGTTTATCCCACTGTAAAAAGAGCGGATATTCTTCCTGTAACTCTTTCTCTGTCAGTTCTGCTTTATCATAATCCCTTGTGTTCCCTTTGTAATCAGCTACAAATGCGATCATTTCCGGATTATTTGCCAGATTGATCAGTAATTTTTCCGGATATTTCTCTGCATTTTCCACGATCTGTGCGTAGCGTTCATCTGACGCTTCCATCTGTTCTAACTGTCTGATTGCCTGATTCAAGGAATAATCTACCGGTTTTGATAACACAACCTGTGGAATCTCCGCAAAAGGATCATTCGTTTCTTCGCTGTCTGCCGGTTCTTCGACAGTTTCTGTAGCAGACTGTTCCACTTTTTCTGTTCCATCTGCTGTTGTTCCATTATCCACGTCATTTGTAATTTGATTTTCTTTTTTCTCTTCATCGGAGTTATCCTGCGCTGATGCCAGCACTTCTTCTGTTTTTCCAAGTTTGATCTCAGGAAAATATCTTCCACAGACACATCCCAGTAAAAAAGATGTCAAAAGCATTACACTCAAAACGATTTTTCTTTTCCGTACAAGCTTTTTCTGTCTCAGTCTTCTTTCGTCTAATTCTGTCTGATTCTGTATCTGGCGCTGATTCTGCTCCTTCATCTATCGGTAACCTCTCTCGTATTTCTTTCCTGCGTAGCGTGTTCTATTATATACATAAACCCTGTAATTTTGCTACCCTCTTCATAAAAAATTAATAAAACTTTGGGGTTTCTTTGGAATACTTACAGAAAAAAAACAGGTGCCAAATGTGTGATTCATTCAGCACCTGCCCTGTCCTGTCTGTTTTTATTTGTTGCTGAGATATTCGTGAATACCCTTAGCTGCTGCTTTACCGGCACCCATCGCAAGGATAACAGTTGCTGCACCTGTCACAGCGTCACCACCGGCATAAACACCTTCTTTGGAAGTTGCACCAGTCTCTTCTTCCGCAATAATGCATTTTCTGCGGTTGATATCAAGACCTTTTGTAGTGGATGAGATCAGAGGGTTTGGAGAAGTACCAAGTGACATGATCACAGTATCTGCCTCGATCTCATATTCAGAGCCCGGAATCTCAACCGGACTTCTTCTTCCGGAAGCATCCGGTTCGCCAAGTTCCATTTTGATCACTTTTGCACCCTTTACACAACCGTTTTCATCCACTAATAATTCGGTTGGATTCTGGAGAAGATCAAAGATGATACCCTCCTCTTTTGCGTGGTGTACTTCCTCTTTACGTGCCGGAAGTTCTTCCTCTCCACGACGATATACGATATGTACCTCTGCGCCAAGTCTTCTTGCTGTTCTTGCAGCGTCCATTGCCACGTTACCACCGCCGACTACAATAACTTTCTTACCAGCTTTGATCGGTGTATCGTAATTGTCTAAGAACGCTTTCATAAGGTTATTTCTTGTTAAGAACTCATTGGCTGAGAATACACCCATTGCCTGCTCACCAGGAATACCCATAAATCTTGGAAGTCCTGCACCGGAACCAATGAAAACTGCCTCAAAGCCCTCGTTGTCCATCAACTCATCAATTGTAACGGATTTACCGATGACAACGTTGGTCTCAATCTTAACCCCTAATGCTTTCACGTTTTCCACTTCAGCGGCAACAACCTTCTGCTTTGGAAGACGGAATTCAGGGATACCATAAACTAACACACCACCTGCCTGATGTAATGCTTCGAAAATCGTCACATCATAACCAAGCTTTGCAAGATCTCCTGCACAGGTAAGACCTGCCGGGCCTGAGCCGATCACTGCTACTTTATGTCCATTTAACTTTTCTGCCTTTTTCGGTTTAATGCCATGTTCTCTTGCCCAGTCCGCAACAAAACGCTCTAATTTACCGATCGCTACAGGCTCTCCTTTGATTCCACGGATACATTTTCCCTCGCACTGTGTCTCCTGTGGACATACACGGCCACAGACTGCCGGAAGTGCGGAAGACTCGCTGATCACATGGTAAGCAGCCTCAAAATTACCTTCTTTGACTTCTGCGATAAATCCCGGAATATTGATGGATACCGGACATCCTTTCATGCACTGTGCATTTTTACAGTTTAAGCAGCGGGCAGCTTCTGCCATTGCCTCTTCTTCGTTATATCCCAAACATACTTCTTCAAAGTTCGCTGCACGAACGGCTGGCTCCTGCTCACGAACCGGAACTCTAGTTAATACGTCCATTTTTTCCTCCTGATTCTATGTAACTGACCAGACAGTTTTCTCTCTGATCTGACAAATTTCTGATTTTTAACTGTTACAATTGCCACATCCGCCGTGATGTGTTGCACCTTCCTGTAATTTCAACATTGCTCTTCCCTCTTCGGTCTTGTACTGAGCCTGTCTTCTCATCGCCTGATCAAAATCAACCAGATGTCCGTCGAACTCCGGTCCGTCTACACATGCAAATTTCACTTCATCGCCGACAACCAGACGACATGCACCACACATTCCGGTTCCGTCTACCATGATCGGATTCATGGAAACAACCGTTGGAATTCCTAATTCTTTTGTCAATTTGCAGACAAATTTCATCATGATCATTGGTCCGATTGCCACACAGTGGTCATAACGGTTACCATTATCCCAGAGTTCCTGCAGCTGTGCAGTACCGGTTCCCTTGAAACCGTACGAGCCATCATCCGTTGTCACATAAAGGTTTGTGGCAACTTTTTTCATCTCATCCTCTAAGATAAGTAAATCTTTGTTACGGGAACCCATGATAACATCACAGTCAACACCGTGCTCATGCAGCCATTTTACCTGAGGATAAACCGGAGCTGTACCAACACCACCTGCAACAAATAAAATTTTCTTTTTCTTTAATTCTTCAATATCTTCATGAATCAGATCAGATGGACATCCCAAAGGTCCAACAAAATCTTCAAAAGTATCCCCTTCCTGTAAGCTTACCATACGCTCTGTGGAAGCTCCTACGGTCTGGAATACGATTGTGATTGTTCCCTCTTCTCTGTTGTAATCACAGATGGTAAGTGGAATACGTTCACCCTCCTCATCAATTTTTACAATAACAAACTGTCCCGGTTCGCAATACTGCGCAACACGAGGAGCCTTGACATCCATAAGATAGATCTTGTCTGCCAGTTTTTCTCTTCTAACGATTGGATACATGTTTTTCCTCCTTGTATATACTCACTGCCTTTTTCATCTCTGTAATCGTTTTCCTTAATCACGAATCTCCTATGAAAATATACATTTTTTTAGCATTACTTTATATAATAAAGGAAAAGCCGTTAGATTTCAACGGCTTTTCCCTTGTTTTATTGCTTTTTCATATAATTGAAACATACTAATTATTTATAGCTTCTATTCTTACTACACCACTATTATGCCTCCACTTTGGAAAACAGAATTCTGTCATTATCCAATGCCTTTCCGGCACGGACTGCAAACTGCTCTAACAGATCATCCACTGACATCTTTTCCCGTTCTTCCCCGGAAACATCCAGCACAATATTTCCCGAATCCATCATGAGGGTACGGTTTCCAAGTTCAAGCGCCTGATGCATGTTGTGCGTGACCATAAGGCAGGTGATGTTCTGCTCTGACACTATCTTTTTTGTGAGGTTCAGTACTTTCTCTGCGGTGGCAGGGTCTAAAGCTGCGGTATGCTCATCCAACAGCAAAATCTTAGGAGTCACCATCGTTGCCATCAAAAGTGTGAGTGCCTGACGCTGTCCACCGGACAAAAGTCCGACCGGCTGCTTCATACGGTCTTCTAACCCCATGTCAAGCAGTGCGAGCTGCTCTCTGAATTTTTTCTTGTCCGCTGCCTTGATCCGGCTGAAATAGGCATTCTTTGAAGTAGTCGTGCGCAGGTAGGCAAGCGCCATATTCTCCTCGATCGTCATATGTGGTGCGGTTCCCTTCAATGGATCCTGAAACAAATGACCAATCACTTTACTGCGGACATGCTCTTTCTGATAGGTAATGTCCTCACCATCCAGCATGATCAGTCCTTTGTCTGCAAAAAAGACTCCTGTTATCGCATTAAACAGCGTTGATTTTCCGGCTCCGTTGCTTCCTACGATCGTTGCAAAATCCCCCTGCTTTAAGGTGAGATTCAGATTTTTTAATGCACATTTTTCATTGACAGTTCCCGGATTAAAAGTTTTGCTGACATCGCGCATCACAAGCATTGCGTTCTTCTCTGCCATTATCTTTCTCCTCCTTCGCTGTCATTTTTCATAATCTCCTGAACGTATATCTGGTTCTGAGCCTTTGCGGCACGTTTCTGCCGGTAAAAATTCATCTGCTTTTTCAGATATGGGAATGCGATCGCCACGGCTACAATGATTGCAGAAACAAGTTTTAAACACTCTGCCGGTACATTTAATCTCAGGGCAACTGCCACGATAAAACGATACAGGCAGCTTCCTAAAATAACGCCGGTCACACGCTGTAACATACCGCCTTTTCCAATGATAGATTCCCCAATGATCAGGCTGGCGAGTGCGATCGTTACCATTCCGGTTCCAAGATTGATATCACAGGATTTCTGATACTGCGCAAGCAGTCCGCCGGAGAGACCGGTCAGGGCATTGGCAACACAAAGTCCGATCGTGATCATGGCACTTGTATTAATGCTGGAAGCTCTTACCATATCCGGATTATCTCCGGTTGCGCGGATGGAAAGTCCAAGCCTTGTATTTAAAAAGAAAGAGATCAGCACTCCTACAATGATAACGATCAGTGCAGCCACGATCAGTTTATACCATGTTCCACCGATCGCTGTTTTTGCCCAGGTAAAAACGGATTCACAGTTGAATAAGTTCATGTTGGAAGCGAATCCCATTACTGCAATATTAATTGTATACAATCCGGTATTTACGATGATTCCCGCCAAAATGGACTGAATCCCCATTTTTGTCTGTAAGAAAGCGGTCACAAAACCGGAGCAGACACCTGCTGCCATCGCTGCAAATAATCCCAATATCGGATGACCTGCAAGCGTCACCGATGCACAGACGGCACATCCCAATGTAAAACATCCATCGGTCGAAAGATCCGCAATGTTTAAAATACTGAAGGATATAAATAATGCCAGTGCGACCAGTGCATAGATAAAACCAAGTTCTAATGCACTCTGTACAATTGATAATGTAATAATGGAACCCATACCTTAATTAAACTCCTCTGCTGTTACTGTCTCGATCAATTCGGAACACATATCTTTAAAGATAGAATAATCGATTCCGACTTTTTCTGCAATCTCTGTATTTACGGTTACGATACCGCTGTCTAATGTTTCTACCGGTGTTGTGGCCGGATCTGCTCCGTTTGCAAGAATGTCTGCAACCATGTCTGCTGTCTTTGTTCCAAGTGTCTCATAGTTGACGCCGTATCCTAAGAATGCTCCGTTTAAAGCAAAGGAATCTGCACTTGTGTAGTGAGGGATACCTGCGTCTGCAAATTTTTCAAAAATCGCAAGTTCTGCTGTCATAACAGTGTTGTCCTGTGGTGTAAAAATAGCGTCTACTTTTTCTGCTACCAGGGAATCTGCTGCTGCCTGGATCTCACCGGTTGTTGTACCTGTTTTTTCTACATAGGAAATCCCATGTTCATCGCAGTAATCTTTTGCCGCCTGAATAGCACTTGCGGAAGAATCCTGGCTCTTATCATACAGCAATCCGATTTTTGCTGCATCCGGATCCGCTGCCAAAATGAAATCCATGATCTGTGCCACATCAATTGCATCGGATGTTCCTGTAATATTGGCACCCGGAGCATCTGCACTTGCTACAAGTCCTGCTCCGACCGGATCTGATACTGCGGAAAATACAACCGGGATCTGATTATCTTCCGTTGCGTTCTGCATGATCATTGCTGCCGGCGTTGCGATCGGAATGATCACATCGACGCCCTCTGCCACAAGATCTGCTGCGATCTGATTTAAGGTAGAGGAATCTGCCTGACCATTATAGGTGTAATCTGCATAATCAAATGTCACACCAAGTTCTGCTCCTTTTGCATCCAGCTCTGCTTCAATTGCTTTCTCGATCTGGTTTAAGGATGCATCATCTACATACTGTACGATCCCAACTTTGTACACGGTTTTGTCTGCAGTATTCTGTGCAGTGTCGGTTGCGTCTGCACTGTTCTCTGTTGTGTTCGTGCTGTTTCCTGCATTGGATGTGTCTGTGCTGTTTCCGCATCCACCGATCATTGTTGCTGCCATTGCCATTGTCAATACTGCTGCCATCATTTTTCTCTTCATCATTTTTTCCTCCAAATTTTAAGAATGTTTTTGAAAGAAATCCGTTTTGAAAGTTATAAGAATCATGTATTGCGGTTTTGTTTGCAAGTAAACAAAAACCGTCTCAAGCTGTTGCTTGAGACGGTAATAAAATCTTATTATCGCGGTACCACTCATCTTGACCATCCGGTCCACTCTCTCATGTACTATCATACACGCCTGATTGATAACGGGTTCGGTTCCCGGTGACTCCTACTGCTGATACATGGCTCTGTATGCTTCATGTATGTTGTTCAGGTCACCCTCGAAAGTCCATTCAGTAAAATGATCCATACTGCAATCCCACCACCTGCAGCTCTCTGTAATATCAACAGATTACTTACTACTCTTTCTCAACGGTTTTTCTTTATGGTGTTACTTTAATACATTAACGTATCTTTGTCAACACCTTTTTTATGTTTATGAAAAGTATACAAGTTCATCTTCCGGTTTTTCTGCCGGTGTCACTGAGATTGGATAAAGAACAGGTCCTTTTCCCTTGTACTCTTTTGCAAATTCCACATGCACTTCTGCTGTGATATTGATCCAGGATTTGTGAGGTATTTCATCTTCCCTGTCGTATTTCGTTTTGAAGCCGATGAAGGTAACATCCTCCACACAGCAGGTCATTGCAAAACGTCCCGGAACCATAATTCCTTTTTTCAGTTTGTCCGGATTGTATACAAGTGCTAAGAAAGAAACTTTCTTACCCTCATACTTTTTCGGATTGTCCTGACAATCCATATACCAGATTGCATAATCTGCATCGGAAATTTCAATCTCATCCGCAGTAATGTCAAACGGTAACTCCTCCGGTCTCTCGTCAAGTGTTCCGTCCGCACGCTCATAGACAAGCTGTGCTTTCCGGTTTAATGCCTTGACATTTCTGCGGTATTTTCCTTTGTCTGTACTGTCATCACAGCGATTGAAGATCACGACATCTGCGGAAAAAAGCTGTTCCATGATCATTGTACGCATATTTGCAAGATACATATCGAAAGTCGTTGCATCTACCGTGGCAAGCTGCTGTACGATCATCCAGTACTTTGGAAGTTCCATATCCATGAGTGTTCCCATCTGCCAGGTTCCGTTGTACTCTAAGAATACCTGCTCCGGCTGATACTCGGTATTTACTTTTTTCAAAAAGTCCTCTGTAAAATCTGCCTCACTGTCTACCATGACAAGTTTTACATTATTTTTTTCAAGTTCTTCATCCGTAAACTCTGCATCGCCGTCTTCACAGCAGATGACAAGGCTTTTTCCCTCTTTTGCAAAACCCTGCTCAAATAAGGTGTCTTTGATGAGGGAGGTCTTTCCACTGTCCATAAAACCGGTAAATAAATATACTGGTATTTCGTTCATATATATTCTCCCTTATTAAATTCCGAATAACTCTTCTAATCTGTGTTCGTCAATGTTGCAGCCGATCACACAAAGTCTTCCTGTATAGTCAGGCTCGCCGTCACGAAGCTCATATTCACCCGGAACCATGTCAAAATAAATCCATGTGCCATTCTCATCTTCTACCATTCCCTTGGCACGGAGGATTGTTCCGTAATCATCTGTCTCGCAGAGAGTCTTTAATACATCCTCGATCTTTTCCTTCGTGAATTTGTGAGGCGTCTCTTTGCCCCAGCTTGTAAACACTTCATCTGCATGATGGTGATGATGATGCTCATGGTCATGGCATCCGCAGGTGCAGTTTTCGTCATGTTCATGATGGTGCTCATGGTCGTGGTCGTGATGATGCTCATGTTCTTCGTGATCGTGGCATCCGCAGGTGCAGTTCTCGTCATGTTCATGATGATGTTCGTGATCATGCTCATGATCGTGGTCTTCATGATCGTGGTCATGATGGTGATGTTCATGCTCATGCTCCTCTTCCTCTTCTTTGGCATGCTGCTCAGCCATCAGTTTCATCTCAAGAGAATCTGCTCCCTCGATCACTTTTAAGATCTGCTCGCCTTTGATTGCATCCCATGCTGTTGTGATGATTGCAGCCTTTGGATTCAGTGACTGGATCTGTTTTACACAAAGTTCTAACTGCTCAGGTGTTGCATTCTGGCTTCTGCTCAGTACAACAACTGTAGCATATTCAATCTGATTATTAAAAAATTCACCGAATGCTTTCATCTGTTTGCTTGCTTTTAAAGCATTTACGACAGTTACGAGTCCGTTTAATTTAACGTCTTCCTCTTTCTCGATATCGATCACAGACTTCATAACATCGGATAACTTACCGACACCGGATGGCTCGATCAGAATGCGGTCCGGATGATATTTGTCAATCACTTCGTGAAGATTCTTTCCGAAATCACCTACTAATGAGCAGCAGATACAGCCGGAATTCATCTCGGTGATCTGGATTCCTGCATCTTTTAAGAAACCGCCGTCGATTCCGACTTCACCGAACTCATTCTCGATCAGAACGATCTTCTCGCCCTTAAATACCTCATCGATCATTTTTTTAATAAATGTGGTTTTTCCTGCTCCTAAGAAACCGGAAATAATATCAATTTTTGTCATAATAAATCCACTCCTTTTTATGTCTTGATAATATGCAGAATGCAGATTATCATGGTTACATTGTATTATCTTTGTCTGTCCGGATCACACTTTCTGCCCGAACATTCCTATTTTACTCGATTATTTTACAAAATGCAAATTTTGTGCAATTTTTAATAATTATTTTATACCCTGTTTATTTTTATCCATTATATCCGAAAACACTTCTGCATATCCTTGTATGTACCGAGAACCAAAAGGGTATCTTCACTGCTTAATTCCATATCCGGACCAATCGCCATATTCATCTTTCCGTCTGTTTTGATTGCCAGAATACTGATGCTGTACTTTTTACGGATATCCAGTTCACCGATCGTTTTTCCGATCCAGCCTCCCGGCACCTCCACCTCAAAAATAGCATGTGAATCATCCACTTCGATATAATCATGGATATGATCTGCCGTATAGCGGATCGCTGCCCAGTTGGCGATCTGTTTTTCCGGATAAATGACCTCGTCTGCTCCGTTGCGAAGCAGGAACTTTGCCTGTACATCCCGCTCTGCACGCGATATGACCATTTTAGCGCCAAGTTCTTTCAAAAGAGACGTTGTCTCCAGGGAATTCTGGAAATTGCCTCCGATCGTCACAAAACAAATATCATAATTTTTGATTCCAAGCGACTCCAGAAAATTCTCATTGGTACTGTCACCGATCTGTGCGTCTGTAACATACGGAAGAATTTCATTGACAAGATTTTCATTCTCATCCACAGCCATTACTTCATGTCCAAGCTCATTCAACTGGTATGCAACATGCTTTCCAAATCTCCCGAGTCCGATAAGCAAAATATTTTTCATTATAATTTTCTCCTTTATCCAACAGTTATTTTATCAAGCGGTCTTTTTGCCCCACTCTGTATTTTTACTGAAATTGCAGCATATATAAGTGTCAGTCCGCCAACTCTTCCAAGATACATCAAAACAACCAATATCAGATGTGATACCAGTCCAAGCTCCGTTGTGATCCCTAATGTAAGTCCTGCCGTGCCCACTGCAGACGCTGTTTCAAAAAGACAATCCGACAATGCAACATGTTCTATCTGACTGATTGCGATTCCACCTGTGAAAAACAAAAAGAAATACAAAATAGCGATCGTTGCCGCATTTTTCACCACTGTGTTATCAAATCTTCTTCCAAAAACCTCTGTTTCCGGCTCTCTTCCAAATGTTGCAAATGCATTCAGTATCAGCACTGCGATCGTTGTTGTCTTCATACCTCCTGCCGTTGATCCCGGAGATCCACCGATCAGCATCATCAAAATCATGATCGCTTTAGAAGAATCGTTCATTGCACCAAGATCTGCCGTATTAAAGCCTGCCGTCCGAAGAGTTACCGACTGAAAAAAAGAAGCCAGTATTCTTTTTCCCATAGAAAATCCGGTAAAATCACTCAGAAAGAAAAAAACAGCCGGTAGTAAGATCAAAACAGCGGTGGTAACAAGGATAATCTTACTCTGCAGACGGTAACGTTTCAAGTTCCATTTGTTTGTACAAAAATCATCCCAGGTCAGAAATCCGATGCCACCGATCACGATCAAAAGCATGATCACAAGATTGATCAGTGGATTGGCAATATATCCTGTCAGAGATGGAAATGTCTGTTCCGTCGTTCCAAGTATGTCAAAACCTGCATTGCAAAAAGCCGATACCGAATGGAAGACTGACATCCAGATTCCTTTCCATCCATAATCCCTGCAAAATACAGGAAGCATGAGAATGGCACCGACCAATTCGATCAGAAATGTTCCCTGTAGAATAAATTTCGTAAGCCGGACAATTCCACCTACTTTCGGTGCTGAAATCGCATCCTGCATCGTGCTCCGCTGCATTAACGAGATCTTTCTCCCCGATACCATTGAAAAAGATGCAACCACAGTGATGACTCCCAATCCGCCGGTCTGGATCAGAAGTAAGATCACTGCCTGACCAAACGCCGACCAGTAGCTTCCTGTATCCACGACCACAAGTCCTGTCACGCAGACAGCTGATGTCGCAGTAAATAAAGTCTTATCAAACGGTGTCACAACTCCGGCAGAAGATGAGATTGGAAGCATTAAAATAATTGCTCCAAATAATATCACACCTGCAAATCCAAATGCGATCATCTCAAACGATGACATTTTCTTTTTTTTACGTATAAGTTCCGGCATATCAGTTCTCCTTTTTTCTGCTGCTTTCATTTTATTTGTGGAACTGCATATTGTAAAGCTTTTCGTAAGTTCCCTTCCTGGCCATCAGTTCTTCATGTGTTCCTGATTCTTCGATACCATCCTCAGATAAAACAATGATTTTCTCTGCGTTTTTGATGGTGGAAAGCCTATGTGCAATTACAAATGTGGTACGGTTCTTTGCAAGTTTTTCCAGAGAATCCTGCACCACTTTCTCGCTCTCATTGTCAAGTGCGGAGGTTGCCTCATCAAAAATAAGGATCGGTGGATTTTTAAGGAAAACCCTTGCAATGGACAATCGCTGCTTCTGTCCGCCGGAAAGCTTGATCCCGCGCTGTCCGATGTCCGTCTCATAACCGTTTGGAAGTGACATGATAAACTCATGCGCATTTGCTTTTTTTGCTGCCTCTATTACATCATCATAAGAGGCATCGAATCTTCCATAAGCTATATTATCAAATATTGTTCCTGCAAACAGATATACATCCTGTTGGACAACACCAATATTTTCACGAAGTGACTTTAATGTAATATCCCTGATATCGTGCCCATCTATAAGGATTCTTCCACTGTCAACATCATAGAAACGTGGAATAAGACTACATAATGTACTCTTTCCTGCTCCTGATGGTCCTACCAGTGCAGTATAAGAACCGGCTGTTGTCTTAAAACTTACATTTTTTAATACATCAGTTCCATCATTATAGCCAAAACAAACATTGTCAAATTCCACATCACCTGCTATATCATCATATGCTTTAGCAGATTCACTGTCTTTAATATCCGGCTCAATATTTAAGATTTCCATAAACCTTTCAAAACCTGAATAACCATTCTGGAACTGTTCGGTAAAATCAACCAGGGTTTTAACCGGCTCTGTAAATACATTAATATAAAGAAGAAATGTTACCATGTCAGTTACATTTATAATATTCTTGGTAACACATATTCCTCCTGCAACAATTACACATACATTAATCATCGTTGTAAATGCTGTAAGTCCTGCCTGATAACCACCCATTGCAGCGTTGATAGTTTTACATTTTTTCTGTCCTTCTTTATTGCTGATTCTGATTGTTTCTTCCTCAAACAGTGGGCAAATTTCATCGACTGTATCAAAGCAGACCATCTGAATATTATGTTTTACTGGAACGTATTCTGGTTTTCTCTTTTCATTGCGAACAATCTTGCCAGATTTATCTCTTTTAAATACTCTTTTGTTAATTAAGTATTCTTTAAGTTCGATCGCATCTTCATAAGATGTAATACGCAGAGTGTTGATGTTATCTAACATCTTTGTTCCTTTTTCAAATCCACACTGTACGAGAAGTCCACATGACGGATCTCCATATTTTGCAATAATTACATCTCTGAATAATGTAGTCTTTCCAAACTTTTTAATTGATCTAAGATAGATTGACAGGTTTTTAATATCTGGTTTAATTTCGTTAATTACTGGTAATTCCATATGTATAATTTCTCCTTTT
>ERZ773158.1050-NODE-1050-length-27823-cov-24.528090_pt1 | contig 27823 bp, 27 predicted proteins | sample MGYA00511918_ERZ773158 | MGnify/ENA primary metagenome ERZ773158 (study PRJEB29015, sample SAMEA2737876) | human gut metagenome | biome: human gut; feature: human-associated habitat; material: faeces | place: China | collected 2012 ...
TTTTTCAGTAGGGGGAAGACCCCTATTTATGTAAACTATGTTATTGCACATAACACCGTAGGCTCTCCTCATAGGAGAGCTGTCAGCGAAGCTGACTGAGAGGTTGCCTTTTATCGTTTGCGGTTTGGTGTATGATGTTTGAGGCGATGGTTATTTGCTTAATTTGTGGTAAAATATTGCAAAAATTAAGCCGTTTAGGGTATAATGAGATATTGAATAGACTAATAAGGGGGTTCGTAAATGCGAAGTATGACTGGTTTTGGCAGCGGTTCCGGCAACGACGGGAAACTGGCTGTCACTCTTGAAATGCGCGCTGTGAACCAACGTTTTTTGGAATTGAATATCCGCATGCCTCATGCTTATCTGGCCCTGGAAGACCGGCTGCGCAATGGTATCAAGGCCGTCCTCAAGCGGGGCAAAGTCGACGTCTTCGTCACCGTTCAGGACCTGGACCCGGCGGCACCGGATGTCCGCGTCGACCACGCTGCCTTAGGCGCCGTCAAGACGGCCTTGCAGGACGTGAACGACCGTTTCTTTGAATGTAAGGCCGTGACCCTCGGCGATGTGACGTCCCTGACCAAGGACTGGTTCGTCCAGACGCCGCCGGCCATCGACGCCGATGCCAGCTGGCCGCCTTTTGAAGCCGCCTTGCAGGGGGCTTTGGACAGCATGGTCGCCATGCGTGAACGGGAAGGGGCCAATATCAGCCGGGATCTCCTCAGCCGGGCCGATAAGATGGCAGCCCTCGTCGAATCCATTGCCAGCCGCAAGGAAATCATCGTCCAGGCCTATGAAGAACGGCTGGAAAAGAAAATCCTGGCCCTCATGGATAAGGTCCAGGCCGCCGTTCCCGATGAAGACCGGCTCTTGCAGGAAGTGGCCATCTATTCGGATAAAGTCGATTTCACCGAAGAAGTCGTCCGTTTCCGCAGCCACTTGAACCAGCTGCACGCCATGCTGCAAAGTCCCGGCGAAATAGGGCGCAAGCTCGATTTTCTCATCCAGGAAATGAACCGCGAGACCAACACCATCGGCTCCAAGGCCGGCGACCTGGCCGTGACCGAAGCGGTCCTGCAGCTCAAGAATGAAATCGAAAAGATACGCGAACAGGTGCAGAATATCGAATGATGAATTTCAACTTATTAAATATCGGCTTCGGCAATGTCGTCATGGGCGACAAAGTCGTGGCCATCATCAGTCCTGAGTCGGCGCCCATCAAGCGCCTCGTCCAGGATGCCCGTGATGGGAATACCCTCATCGATGCGACTTTTGGCCGCAAGACCCGGTCGGTCCTGGTCATGGACAACGGCTGGATCATCTTGTCGGCCTTACAGCCCGAGACGATTTCTCACCGCATCGTTCCCGCCGGCAGCGATTCCTTCTGGGAAGATGCCGCTGACGACGGGGAAACAGAAAAGGAGTAGTAATGTTATGAATGATTCCGGATTGCTCATCGTCGTGTCCGGCCCGTCCGGAGCCGGCAAGGGGACTATCTGTTCTGCTCTGCGGGAACAGTTCCCCAATATCCAGTATTCCATTTCTATGACGACCCGTGACCCCCGGCCCGGGGAAGTAGACGGCGTCAATTATTATTTTGCCGATAACGCGCGGTTCGAGCAGCTCTTGGCAGAAGATGCCTTCCTGGAACACGCCAAGGTCTACGACCATTACTACGGCACGCCCAAGAAGTACGTCTACCAGATGTTGGAAGAAGGCAAGCATGTCATGCTGGAAATCGACATCCAGGGAGCCATGCAGGTCAAAGAACGGTATCCCCAGGGCGTCTTCATCTACATCGTACCGCCCAGCCGGGCTGTGTTGGAAAAACGCCTCCGCGGCCGCCAGACCGATTCGGACGACGTCATCGCCGGCCGCCTGGCCAAGGCCCGGGAAGAGCTGGACTGGATCGACCGCTATGATTATGTCATCGTCAACGACGATTTGGATAAGGCCGTCGACGAAGCGGCTTCTATCTTGAAAGCCGAACAGTGTAAAGTGACGCGCAATGCCCATCGCATCGCCCATACGAAAGAATTGTACAAATAATAGGAGAGATGAACTATGTTAATTAAACCGACTCTTGAATCCCTGATGACTAAAGTGGACAGCAAATATACGCTGGTTACGCTGGCTGCCAAACGGGCCCGCCAGCTTACCGATGGCGACGAACCCCTCGTCGACGTCGATACGACGAAAGTAGTTTCCATTGCCATGGAAGAAATCGACCAGGGCAAGATCACGTATGAAGCACCGCGTGACGGCATTAAATAACACGGAGGTGTTTTCCATGAGCTTGGAAAAGAAAAAGATTGTCTTAGGGATCACTGGCGGCATTGCGGCCTTCAAGGCAGCTTCTATTGCCAGTCAGCTCCGCAAGCAGGGGGCCGAAGTCAAATGCATCATGACCGACCATGCGACGAAACTGATCACGCCCTTGACGATGCGGGAAATTTCCGGCAATCCCGTTGCCGTATCCATGTTCGACGATGTGCCTGAATTCAACGTAGAACACATCGCCCTGGCCCGCTGGGCCGACGTCTTCGTCATCGCTCCGGCGACGGCCGACATCATTGGCAAAGTCGCCAACGGCATTGCCGACGACATGCTGTCGACGACGGTCATGGCTACGACGGCACCGGTCCTCATCGCACCGGCCATGAATACCAACATGTATCTCAACCCCATTACCCAGGACAATATGGCTAAACTGAAGAAATTCGGCTATCATTTCATCGCTCCCGACAGCGGTCATCTGGCCTGCGGCATCGACGGCGTCGGCCGCCTGCCCGAACCGGATACCATCGTCGACTACATCGAGCTCCTGGCCTGCCGCAATGACCTCTTGAAAGGGAAGAAGGTCATCGTCACGGCTGGTGGCACGCGGGAACCTATCGACCCGGTCCGCTTCATCGGCAATCATTCCAGCGGCCGCATGGGCTTTGCCATCGCCAAGGCTGCCGTCATGGCCGGTGCTGAAGTCACCCTCGTCGCCGGGACGACGGATAACCTCAAGACACCTGTCGGCCTGGCCCGCCGCATCGATGTCGGCAGTACGCGTGACATGAAAGCTGCCGTCGATTCCTATTATGACGACTGCGACCTGGTCATCAAAGCCGCAGCTGTCGCCGATTACCGTTCGGCCCATCCGGCGGAAAACAAGATCAAGAAAAACGACGATACCCTGACCATCGAAATGGCCAAGAACCCGGATATCCTCTATGGCCTGGGCCAGCGCAAGACCCATCAGACCCTGGTCGGCTTTGCTGCCGAAACGACGAACGTCATCGAATACGGCACGAAGAAGCTCAAGAAGAAGAACCTCGACATGCTCGTCGCCAACGACGTCAGTGCCGAAGGAGCCGGCTTCAAAGGGACGACCAACATCGCCACCCTGCTTTTCCCAGACGGCTCTATGGAAAAATTGGAAAAAATGGATAAAGACGAACTCGCTGCCATCATCGTAGCCCGCGCGGCTGCCATTATGGCGAAAAAGAATAGTTAATAGCAGGGAGGTTGCAGAAAAAGGACTGTCGCATGTGCGACAGTCCTTTTTAGCAGTCAGCAGCTAGCTGTTAGCAGTTAGCAAATGAATTTAACTTTAAAAGTGTCTTTACAAACTATGGGCCGATCACAAAAAAATACACGGCCCGTGGCCTTGTGCGTAGGGGACGCCTGGAAGGCGTCCCGCTGTGATATTCGATCATAGCCCATTCGGGCTTAATAGTATGTTTTTTTAATCACGAACCACGAGCCACTAACCACTAACCCGCCCTACGATGGCTTTGGCGAAGCCGTTGAGGTTGGTCGGGCCGACGGAGAGGATGGGGCAGTTATTTTCTTTGGCTTCCGTAATGGCCCAGCGGACGAGGGGCGTCTTGCCGTCTTCCAGGTTGACGACTAAGAGGGACGCTTCTTTCAGCATCCGGTCATCGCCCGGCTGGCCGCTGATGAGGAGGACGGCACCGAAACGGCGCTGGATGCGGCGCTGCCAGTCGGGATCGCCGCCGGCCAGGGCTATCTGACGGCCCGTGAGGAAGCGGTCCAGCTGGCGCGTATAATCGCGCTGGGTCATGAAGGAGGGAAGGTCCAGGCCGCGGTCTTCCGGGTCCCGGACGGAACGCGACGCTTCCTGGGGCGTCACTTTCCGCGGCGCCTGCCCTTTGGTCAGATCCGGCCGCACCTGGCGCTTGTTGAGTTCCTTGCGTAGGGCCAGGAGTTCGGCAATCTGGCTGGATGCCGTTTCCTTTATCTTTTCGATATACTGTTCCTGCTTGCGGATGCGGTCTTCGTACTGTTTGCGGTCCTGTTCGCGTCCCGTCCGTTCCGCATCGAGTTCCTGGCGCAGCCGTTCCAGTTCAGAAAGGACGGCCGTGCGGTTCTTGGCTTCCAGGCGCAGGCGCAGGAGTTCTTCCCGGTCGGCGTCCATCTGGGCTTTTTCTTCCCGCAGCTGCTGAAGTTCTTCTTTTTCTTTGCCCATCATCATGGCCGGTGTTTCCTGGCCGCCAGTGACGGCTTCGTCGGACCAGGGCTGGTCGCAGATGGCCATGAGATAGATGCCCAGGGCATGGGCTGCCGCGTGCTTGGCCATCTGCACGTCTTCAAAGACGTCGGTCAAGCCGAGAATCTGATTGTCCGTCTGGAGCATGAGCAGGTCGATGATGCCCATATAGGAAAAAGATTCCATAGTCTGCGCCATATCGTAGCGTTCGAGGTGTATCGTGCCGGCGTAGATTTCTTCCGGGTTCTGTTTGGACGTATAATACGTATTGATGAGCAGCCGGTCGGCCGTCCGTTCGTAGATGCGCAGTACCAAGGCGTCTTCCTGGTCTGTGCCGGTGTGGCGGCTGAAGGTCAGCCGTTCCTGGGAAAGAAGGGTCGTCACCAGGCTCGGGGTCTTGTACCATTTGCCGAATACTTCTACCCGCTTGGCCAGCCGCAGGTCGCCGGGCTTGCTGCAGGTTGCATAATCAAAATAAGGGTCGTTGAAGAATATATCTCTAGGCCGCAATTTGGTCATATCTAATCATCCTTTCTATCTTCTCCATTATAACCCTGCCTATAGGGCAACGTCTAGTAGACAATGTTTTTTAGGCATAAAAAACACTTGCAAAATAGGCAGACTTGAATTATAATGGATAAGCAAACCAAATAAAGAACCATCAAGAGACGACGGAGGGACTGGCCCTGTGATGTCGCAGCAACCTTCAGCTATGAAAGGTGCTAATTCCAGCAGTGATATACTGGCAGATGGGGATTAGAAGCCCCTCTCATGAAGTCATGGATGAGGGGAATTTTTTTTAAGGAGGATCACTCATGGCAAAAAATCGTGAATTCTTTACATCCGAATCCGTCACCGAAGGCCATCCCGATAAAATGGCTGACCAGATTTCGGACAGCATTTTGGATGCCATTCTCGCAAAAGATAAAAACGCTCGCGTTGCCTGCGAAACCCTGGTAACGACTGGTATGGTACATGTCGTCGGTGAAATTTCTACGACGTGCTACGTCGATATCCCGCACATCGTCCGCGAAACGATTCGTGACATCGGCTATACCCGCGCTAAATATGGTTTTGACTGCGACACCTGCGGCGTCCTCGTTTCCCTGGACGAACAGTCCCCGGACATCGCTATGGGCGTCGACGATGCCTTGGAAAAGAAAGAAGGCAATACGGATAAGTTCGATACCATCGGCGCTGGCGACCAGGGCATGATGTTCGGCTATGCTACCAACGAAACGGACGACTACATGCCGCTGCCGATTTCTCTGGCACACCGCCTGGCACGCCGCCTGGCCAAAGTCCGCAAAGACGGCACACTGCCGTATCTCCGTCCCGATGGCAAGACCCAGGTCACTGTCGAATATGAAGACGGCAAACCGGTCCGCATCGATACAATCGTCATTTCGGCACAGCACAGCCCCGAAGTCGGTCGCGAACAGATCGAAAGCGACCTCCTCGAATTCGTCATCAAACCGGAACTGCCGGAAGGCTTGTTCGACGACAAGACGAAACTCTTCATCAATCCGACTGGCCGTTTCGTCATCGGCGGTCCTCAGGGCGATTCGGGCCTCACAGGCCGTAAGATCATCGTCGATACCTATGGCGGCATGGCTCGTCATGGCGGCGGTGCCTTCTCCGGCAAGGACCCCACAAAAGTCGACCGCTCGGCCGCTTATGCAGCCCGTTACGTCGCCAAGAACGTCGTCGCTGCCGGCCTGGCCGATAAATGCGAAATCCAGCTGGCTTATGCCATTGGCGTAGCCCGCCCGGTTTCCATCCACGTCGAAACCTTCGGTACGGGCAAAGTCCCGAACGAAAAGATCGTCGAACTCATCGAAAAGAACTTCGACCTTCGTCCGGCTGGCATCATCGCCATGCTCGACTTGCAGCGCCCGATTTACAAACAGACCGCTGCCTATGGCCACTTCGGCCGCAACGACCTCGACCTGCCTTGGGAAAAGACAGACAAAGCCGAAACGCTCCGCAAAGAAGCCGGCTTATAAGAGGCGGTTCGATAAACTGAACATCCAGAAAAGAGGCTGTCCCATTAAGACAGCCTCTTTTTGGGTATTGAGTTTGCAGTTTGTAGTTTTTTAGTGCGACAGCCCCATACAAAGGAGGTGTCCTTTTGATTGCTGAAATCATCATCAATACGACGGCGAAACGGCTGCAGCAGACTTTTTCCTATACCGTTCCCGATGGTCTGGCCGTCCGCGTCGGCAGCCGCGTCCTCGTGCCCTTTGGTCATCGCCGGGAAGAGGGCATCGTCGTCGCCCTCCATGAACAGCTGGACGAACCGGCCGATTTCACGCTGAAGCCCGTCGAAGGCCTGCTTTCGACGCAGACCGGCTTCCAGGAAGAAATGATCCGCACGGCCATCTGGATCCGCGACTACTATGTCTGCAACCTTTCCGAAGCCCTGCGCCTGTTCATGATCGACAAGAAGGGCCTGGTCCGCCAGGAACTCTTGTCCGTCGGCCCGGCTGCGCCTGTGAGTCCTGAAGGGCGGCAGCTCCAGGCCTATGTCGCCGACAAGGGGAGCCGTGAAAAGGGCAGGCTTGTCCGCCGCTTCGGCAGGGACCTCGTCGAAACGGCCCTGGCCCGCCAGGTCCTGACCAGCCGGACTTATTACAAGAACCAGATTGCCGACAAGATGGAAGACTGGCTTTCCTTCGTCCACGATGATGACGAAGACATCCTCCACGGCCGGCGACGCCAGCAGGAACTGCTCCAGGCCTTGAAAGAGAAGGGGGAAGGGGCCGTTTCCTATTGGCAGGGCCAGGGCTACAGCCGCGACCTCATGCGCCGTCTCTGTGCGACAGGCCTGGCCCGCTGGAGCCAGCGGCCGGCCAGGACGACGAATATCCTGCCGACCCTTTCTGGCGATGCTCCCTTTACGCTGACACCGGAACAACAACAGGCAGTTAAAGTTATCGGAAGCGATGAACAAGGAAAAACCTACGTCCTCCACGGTATCACCGGCAGTGGCAAGACCGAAGTCTACATGCAGCTGGCCAGCCAGGTCCTGAAAGAAGGCCGGCAGGTCGTCGTTTTAGTGCCGGAGATCGCCCTGACCGGGCAAATCGTCCGCCGTTTCCTGCGCCGCTTCGGCGACGATGTCGTTGTCATGCACAGCCAGCTTTCCCAGGGTGAGAAGCGTAACAACTGGCTGCGTATGCAGAACGGGACGAGCCATATCTGTATCGGTGCCCGGTCGGCTGTCTTTACGGCGGCCCAGTCCATCGGCCTGTTCATCGTCGACGAAGCCCATGACAGTTCGTATAAGCAGGACGAAGCGCCGCGCTATCATGCCGTCGCCGTCGCCCGCCAGCGGGCGGCGTACTACGGCTGCCCCGTAATTCTTGGCAGTGCCACGCCGGCGCTGGGCGACTACTATAAGGCCCTGCAGGGCGATTATGTCCTGGTCGAGCTGACAGAGCGCGTCGGCCAGCGGCCCCTGCCTTCGGTCCAGGTCGTCGATATGCGCGATGAATTGGCCCGCGGGAACTACCGCGTCGTTTCCGATTGCTTATTGAATCTCCTGGAAGAGACACTAGCAGCCCGGCAGCAGGCTATCATCCTTCTCAACCGCCGCGGCTTCTCGACATTCGTCATGTGCCGCAAGTGCGGCTACGTCGTCAAATGCGATACGTGCGACGTGGCCATGGTCTACCATCGTCAGGCCGCCCACCTGCGCTGCCATTACTGCGATGCCGAAAAGCCCGTGCCGACGGTCTGTCCGTCATGTGGCAGCAAATACATCAAATTCTTTGGCAGCGGCACGGAAAAAGTGGAACAGCAGCTCCACGAACTCCTGCCGTCGGCGCGCATCATCCGCCTCGACCAGGATACGACCAGCCGCAAGCACAGCGGCGACCGTATCATCGAAGCCTTCCGCCGTCATGAATATGACATCCTCCTGGGGACTCAGATGGTCGCCAAAGGCCACGATTTCCCCGGCGTCAGCGCCGTCGGCATCTTATCGGCCGACAGCCTGCTCAATATTCCGGCCTACTGGGCTGGGGAACGGACCTTCCAGCTCCTGACCCAGGCGGCTGGCAGGGCTGGCCGCGGTGATATCCCGGGGCGCGTCGTCATGCAGACCTACGCGCCGGACCATTACGTCATCCAGTGCGCTGCCTGCCAGGATTACCGGGCCTTTTATGACCAGGAAATCCAGTTCCGGAAAGAATTGGGCTATCCGCCTTTCCAGGAAATGGCCAAGATCTTAGTCCAGGACGAATCAGAAGAACAAGTCTGGCGCAAGGCCAACGACGTCGCAGCGGCCCTGAACAGCTGGAACGGGGACCATGGCGATGAAGTCGCCGTCATCGGCCCTTACGAAGACGTCATCAAGAAGATACGCAATAAATACCGTCTGGTCCTGTCCCTGACCGGAAAAGACCTGACAGCCATCAAAAAAGCCATGCAGCGCATCCCGGCCTGCTGGCAGACCGGCGTCCTCATCGACGTAGACCCCGTATAATCGTGGGGAATCGCATCTGACTGTTCAGCCCGTCCGGGATGTGAGTACATTCCCACATCGGGCAGAAACGGGCGCCCCACGTGGCGCCCTACAGAAATTTTATGGCATTCCCACAGCCATTGTAGGGGCTCGCACGTGGCGACCCTTACAGTGCAAAATAAAAAATGAAAGAAGCATTCTGAGAAACTTCATGGCCATGGCGCCCTTCAGGATACGTCTGGAACCGCTCTCAGTGTTACTTCTTCCATTGCTGACGATGTAACATAACCTTATAAATGTTGTCAATTACGGCAGGAGAGAAATGGGCTATTTCAAGCAATTCTGATGAATCTATAGCATTTCTGGCGATTTCATACTATAATAGAAAAGAATAAGCATTTTTACTATTACAATGAGGTGAAAGTTACATGGCAGTACTTACTATTATTAAAGCCGGGGATCCCGTCCTGAAAGCGACGGCGAAACCCGTTACGAAAGTGAATAAACATATAAAGAAATTGCTCGACGACATGGCAGAAACGATGTATGCTGCTGAAGGCGTAGGCTTAGCTGCGCCGCAGGTCAATGAATCGCTGCAGCTCATCGTCCTCGACGACGGCAACGGCCTCATCGAACTCATCAATCCGGAAATCCTGGAAAAATCGGACGAAACCAATGTCGATACCGAAGGCTGCCTGAGCATCCCTGGATATTACGGCAAAGTGGAACGGGCTTCCAAAATCAAGGTCCGTTCGCTGACACGTCACGGCAAGACCGTCATCTATGAACCGGAAGGCTTCCTGGCCCGTATTTTCCAGCATGAAATCGACCATCTCTATGGCCATCTATTCATCGAAAAGGCGACGGATTTACAGAAAGTAGGGGACTAATGGATAAGTTACGTATCGTATTCATGGGGACGCCGGACTTTTCCGTCCCGTCTCTGGAAAAATTGGCCCAGGCCGGCTATGATATCGCCGCCGTCTACAGCCAGCCCGATAAACAGCGGGGACGCGGCAAGAAGGTGACTTTCTCGCCGGTCAAGGAAAAGGCCCTGGAACTGGGCATCCCCGTCTTCCAGCCTGATTCCATGCGCAGTGACGACGTCATCGAACAGCTCCGCAGCCTGGCGCCGGACGTCATCATCGTCATCGCTTACGGTAAGATTTTGCCGAAAGCTGTCCTGGACATCCCGAAATACGGCTGCCTCAACGTCCACGGCTCGCTGCTGCCGAAGTATCGCGGCGCCGCCCCCATCCAGTACGCCATCAAAGACGGCGAAGCCGAAAGCGGCGTGACCATCATGCTTCTCGACGAAGGCATGGATACGGGGAAGATGCTGAAAAAAGCGGCCATTCCCCTGGATGCCAAGGAAACGACGGGGACCCTCTTCGATAAATTGTCTATCCTCGGGGCCCAGACCCTGCTCGACGTCCTGACCGACCTGGATGGCTATGAAAGCCGCGCCGTCGCCCAGGATGAAAGCCAGGCGACGTATACGGCCAAGATTACCAAGGAAGAAGCCAGCATCGACTGGTCTCAGGATGCGGCCGTATTGGAACGGCTCATCCGGACGCTGGATCCCCATCCCGGAGCCTATACCATCTGCCACGATGGCAAGCGCCTGAAGATATGGGCAGCCGACGTCGTCGAAGGGACACAGGCTGCGCCTGGGACCGTGTTATCGGTGACTAAGAAACAATTCACCGTCCAGACCGGGAAAGGGGCTTTGCGCATCTGTGAAGTCCAGCCCGAAAGCCGCAAACGCATGGCTGCTGCCCAATATCTGCAAAGCGCAGCCTTGACGGCTGGTGAATTATTATAAATGACTCAGTGCAGAGAAGCGGGACAACTGCCGCAACGAAGACGGTTGCCCTGCTTTTGTGCTGTTCGCTACTGCTTTAAAAGAACAGGGAGGAATCCATGAACGTTCGTGAAATTGCCTTTCAGAGCCTGCTGACTATCTGCCGCGATGAAGGCTATAGCAATATCGTCGTCTCCAAGGCGATACAGACCCATCAATTTGCCGACAGGGACCGGCGCTTCTATACGGAGCTGGTTTACGGCACCTTGCGCTGCCTGAATTATCTGGATTGGATCATATCCCAGATCAGTACGCGCAAACTGCAAAAACTCGACCCTGTCTGCCTGGCCATCATCCGCCTGGGCTTATATCAGATTTTCGGCATGACCAAAGTCCCCGAATCAGCGGCCTGCAATGAAGCCGTCAAGATGGCGACGAAATTCGGCAACCGGGGCATGGCCAAGTTCGTCAATGCCATGCTGCGCAACAGTATCCGCCGCCGCAGCCAGTTCGTCATCCCAGATAAGGGCGAAAACATCGTAGCCCACCTGGCCCTGACCTATCATCAGCAGGAATGGCTCGTCCGCCGCTGGATCGAAGCCTATGGCCCGGACGATACGGAACGGCTCTGCCAATATTTCGATACGATCCCGCCGCTGTGCCTGCGCGTCAATACGGCCCAGACCAGCCGCGAAGAGCTGCTGGCCGATTTGGAAAAACAAGGCCTGCCGGCTCGCCCGGCTGCCATTTCACCAGACGGCATCTACCTCGACGGCAATCCCGGCATCCATGAACTGACATGCCTGCGCGATGGCCGGGCCATCATCCAGGATGAACCGTCCCAGCTGGTAGCCCATATCGTCGATCCCCAGCCGCACGAAGTCATCTTCGACGTCTGCGCCGCTCCCGGCGGCAAGACGACGCACCTGGCTACACTGGGCGGCCCGTCCTGTATCGTCTACGGCGGCGATATCCATGAGCATAAACTGCGGCTCATCGAATATAATGCCCAGAAACTGGGCCTCAAGAATGTGCGGACCCTGCTCCAGAACGGCTGCACCATCGGCCAGAAATACGCCGGCAAAGCCGACCGGGTCCTGGTCGATGCCCCTTGTTCGGGCCTCGGCGTCCTGCGCCATAAGATCGACCTGCGCTGGCGCAAGAATCCCAGTGACCTGCGTACCCTGCCGGCCTTGCAGCGGCGCATCCTGGACAGTGCATCCCAATGCGTCCGTCCTGGCGGCATCCTGGTCTACAGTACCTGCACCATGAATGATGATGAAAACAGCCGCATCGTGGCTGCCTTTTTGAAGAATCATCCGGAATTCCACGTAGAAAACGCGACGCAGTGGCTTCCCGTTCCCGGCCATGAAGGGCCTTTCATCCAGCTCCTGCCCCAGCGCGACGGCCTGGATGGTTTCTTCATTGCCCGCATGAAAAAGGAGGGCTGACATGAGTAATATATTTGATATGACCAAAAAGGAACTCCAGGCGTTCCTCGTCGCCCAGGGGATGAAAAAATTCCGGGCTGACCAGATTTTTCATTATATTTATAAGCAAAATATCTTTTCCTGGAATGATATGGTCCTGCTGCCCAAGAAAGACCGGGAACAGCTGAAGGAAGTGCTGCCAATCTATTTCCCGGAAGTCGTGTCCCGCCTGGACGCCCCGGACGGACAGACAGTGAAGCTCTTATTGCAGCTGGCTGATGGTGAGACCGTAGAAACGGTCCTCATGAAGCACGACTATGGCAATTCCATCTGCGTATCGTCCCAGGTCGGCTGTGCCGTCAACTGCGCCTTCTGTGCGTCCGCCAAGAACGGTTTCGTCCGCAACCTGTCGGCTGGCGAAATGGTCGCCCAGCTCCTGGCTTTCCGCAAATACGTTACGCCGGACCTCCATTCCATCGTCATCATGGGGACAGGGGAACCGCTCCTCAACTACGATAACGTCATCCGCTTCATGAAGCTCATCCACGAAAAGGATACGCTCTATCTGGGCTATCGCAACATGGCCTTTTCGACGTCGGGCATCGTCCCCAAGATGTACGACCTGGCCAAGGAGGGCATGCCCATCACCCTGGCCGTATCCCTCCATGCGCCGAACGATGCCTTGCGGCGCCGCATCATGCCGATTGCCGAGAAATATCCCCTCGACGAAGTCCTGAAGGCGGCCCGCCATTATTTCGACGTCACTGGCCGGAAGGTCACCTTTGAATACATCCTCATCAATGGCCTGACTTGTACTAACGCCTGCGCCAAGGAACTGGCCCGTCTCCTGGGCGGCCAGAACATCCTGGTCAATGCCATTCCCATCAACGACAACTACGACGTCGGCCTCTACCGGCCCGATGAAAAGACGATGAATGAATTTGTCACGTATTTGCAGCGCCACGGCGTTTCCGTCACTCTGCGGCGGGAAATGGGAAGCCAGATACAGGCCGCCTGCGGCCAGCTGCGCATAAAACGCGAAAAAATTTGACAGGTGACGGCGAATATGATATGAATTAATGTGTACCTATAACGAAACACCGTGAGAGGACGTGAGAATTTGGGCACATACGGTGAATCCAAAATCGGCCTGGTTCGGAAAGTGAATGAAGATTCCTTTTATATCAGCCACGAGAAAAACGTACTGGCCGTAGCCGACGGTATGGGCGGCTATGTAGGCGGTGAAATCGCCAGCAAGACGGCCGTAGAAGCGATAGCTTATTATTTCAAGAACTTTAGTTATGCAGCACCGGTACAGCTGGAGAAAGCCATTCAATATGCGAATTCCAGCATCCTCAGCAAGACCTTGATCGACCCTTCGCTCAAGGGCATGGGGACGACCGTGTCCATGGTGACCCTGGCTCGTCATATGGCCTTCTGGGGCCACGTCGGTGACAGCCGCATCTACTTATATCGCGACGGGGAATTCAAACAGATTTCCGTCGACCATACGATCGTCCAGGTCCTGCTCGAAAAGGGCAAGATAACTGAAGAAGAGGCGATGGATCATCCCCAGCGCCATGTGCTGACCAGAGCCGTCGGCGTCGATGAGAATTTGGTCGTCGACAGCGGAGCCTTTGAAGTACAGCCGAAAGATCGCATCCTGATTTGTTCCGACGGCCTGACATCGTTCATCCAGAAACAGGAACTCTACGATGCCATCGGCGATTACCGCCGGACAGAACGGGAAATCATCAATGATCTCTTTGCCCGCGTCTATGAAAACGGGGCGAAAGATAATATCACGGCAATTTTAACAACCATATAATCGGGAACGACTATGAAAGTGGTGGAATAGCTAAAAATGATTGGTCATATCTTAGATAACAGATACAAGATATTGGAAAAAGTAGGCACAGGCGGCATGGCCAGCGTGTACAAAGCACAGGATATCCTCCTGGACCGGATCGTCGCCGTAAAAATACTTCATTCAAAATACGGCAACGACCACGATTTTGTCGTCCGCTTCCGCCAGGAAGCCCAGGCGGCTGCCAAATTGTCACACCCCAATATTGTCAATATATACGACGTCGGCTACGATGAAAATGTCCATTACATCGTCATGGAATTCGTGCGCGGCGAAACGTTAAAAGAATACATCGAAAAACACGGCCACCTGCCGATCAACACGTCGATACAGATTGCCTTCGATATCGGCGAAGCCCTGGAAAATGCTCATGCCAACGGCATCGTCCACTGCGACATCAAGCCTCATAATATCCTGGTCACCGAGACAGGTCGCATCAAAGTCGCCGATTTCGGCATCGCCCGGGCTGTGAATTCCGTGGAAAACAGCGACCGCACCGTCCTCGGTTCAGTCCATTATTTTTCACCGGAACAGGCCAGTGGCGGCCATATCGACGAACGGACGGATATTTATTCCCTAGGCGTCGTCATGTATGAGATGATGACTGGCGTCGTCCCTTTCCAGGGCGATACGGCCATCAGCATCGCCTTGAAGCACGTCCAGGACGATATTCCCTTGCCGACGAAGTACAACCGCCGTATCCCGCGGCTCGTCGAACAGGTCATCCTCAAGGCCATGGCCAAGAACCCGGACGACCGCTTCCAGTCCATCGGCGAGATGATGTCGGAACTGCGCCTGTCCCAGGGTTTCATCAATACCAACGGCGCCCGGCCGATCATCAGCAAGGGACCGTATAACTTCGGCACGCAGAAATTACAGCCTATCAAGGAAAAGGACCTGCCCGAAGAAGAACCGAAAGAAAAGAAGAAGAACCCCTTCACGCGGTTCATGGATTCTATCAGCAATCATTCGCAGAAAACTATCATCATCGGTATGCTCGGCGTCTTCCTCGTCGCCTTTGTCTGGGCCTTCTTTTCCTTTGGGAATTTTTGGAGTACCGAAGACATTACCGTACCGGATGTGACGGGCAAACAGGTCGAAATCGCCAAGAAGATACTGAAAGATAAGAAACTCGACGTTTCCGTCAAGGAAGTGGAAAGCGACGAAGTGCCAGTCGGCGAAGTCATTTCCCAGACACCGTCTGGCGGAGCCGTCGTCAAGGCCAACCGGACCATTTACCTGACCGTCAGCAAGGGGAATAAAGGTGAAGAAGTCCTCATACCGGACCTGCGGAGCCTGACCCTCGATGAGGCCGAAAAGAAACTGAAGGAAATTGGCCTGTCTGTGGGCAAGGTGCGTTACAAAGAGAGCGCCCAGTATGCCGACGGGACCATCATCGACCAGGACCCGGAATCGCCGAAGAAAGTCGAAAAGGGGACGAAAGTCGACCTCGTCGTCTGCCGTAAGAGCGAAGCCGAAAAAGAAGCAGAAGCGGCCAAGAATGAAGCACCTAATACGAGCGGCATGAGCCTCGATGCGGCCGTGAAGGCCCTGGAAAGCGCCGGCTATTCCGTCGGCAGCGTGTCCAACCTCGATTCGTCGAAGGACAGCTCTCAGGCCGTCGTCACGGGCCAGACGTCGGAAGACGGCAAGGTCGTCAACTTGTCCGTTGAATATCCGTCGTCCCAGAGCAGCCAGAGCTCGCCGTCGAGCAGCTCCGGCGGATCCGATGGCAGTGCCAATAACCAGGAACCGGCCGGGACGCCTCATTACGGGACGGTCAATATCAGCGTACCGTCTGGTGCTTCCAGCCAGCATGTCCAGATCGTCGTATCCGACGACAATGGCTCGCGCGTCGTCTATGACCGCAGCCAGGCCGGCGGCGACAACATCTCTAAGAGCGTCAGCGGCACGGGCAAGACGAGAGTCAAAGTATATATCAACAATTCGTTAGTACAGGACCAGTATATCTAAGGGGAGGAACATGACAAAAGGACGCGTCATCAAGAACTATAACGGCTATTATTACGTCGATGTCGGCCGGGAAGGGCTCATCGAGTGCCGTCGCCGCGGCAAATTGCTGAAAGCGAAGATCCTCGTCGGCGACGAGCTGGAAATCACCGAGCTGGGCCAGGACAAGGGCGTCATCGAAGCCCTGCTGCCCCGGCGCAACCAGATACGCCGGCCGGCCGTGGCCAATATCGACCAGCTCCTGGTCATCATGGCGGCCAAGTCGCCGGACCCGAACCAGTTCCTCGTCGATAAGATGCTCATGACCTGTGAATACGGCGGCATCCATCCGACGCTGTGCTTCAATAAGTGCGACCTGGACCGGGAGACGGCCGAAGTCTACAAGGCCTTTTATGAACGCTGCGGCTATGACGTCTATCTCGTGTCGGCCAAGACCGGCGAAGGCCTCGATACCCTGCGTAATCTGCTGCCCCACCGCATGACGGCCTTTGCCGGCCCGTCGGGCGTCGGCAAGTCGAGCCTGCTGTCCCAGATCCTGGGCCGGGAAGACTTGTCCGTCGGCGCCGTCAGCGAAAAGATCAAGCGCGGCCGCCATACGACACGCCATTCGGAAATCATGCGCCTCGACAGCGATACGTATGTCGTTGATACGCCGGGATTCAGCGCCCTCGACTTCGAGCACCTTGATCCGAAGGAAGTCCTGCGCCTCTTCCCGGACATGCTGCCCTACAGCGGCGGCTGCAAGTTCTCGTCGTGTCTCCATTTGTCCGAACCGGAATGTACGGTCAAACAGGCCGTCGCTGACGGTCATATCCAGAAAGAACGGTATGACACATACTGTAAGATACTCACTTCCATTGCAGAAAGGAAACGATAGTCATGGTAACCATTTGCCCATCTATATTATCGGCGGACTTCTCCCGCCTGGCTGAAGACATTCAGGACGTCGAACGGAAGGGGGCAGATTGTATCCATCTCGACTTGATGGACGGCCATTTCGTGCCGAACCTGACCTTTGGCGTCCCCGTCGTCAAGGCTCTGCGCAGCTGCACCAAGCTGCCCTTCGATGCCCATCTCATGGTAGAACATCCGGAAACCTACATCGACGGCCTGGCTGCTGCCGGCGTCCAGTACGTCACGGTCCATCAGGAAGCCTGCACCCATCTCGACCGGGTCCTGCAGCAGATCCACGAAGCCGGCATGAAAGGCGGCGTCGCCCTCAACCCGGCGACCCCCGTATCGACTTTGTCCTGCCTGGCCGGGCAGCTGGACATGATCCTCATCATGAGCGTCAACCCCGGTTTCGGCGGCCAGAAGTTCATTCCCTATGCCGTCGATAAGATCCGCCAGGCCAAGGCGCTCCTGGAACAAGCCGGCAATACGACGGCTGTCATCGAAGTGGATGGCGGCGTCAATGCCAAGACCGTCCAGGCCGTCAAAGACGCCGGTGCGACCTTCCTCGTCGCCGGCAGTGCCGTCTTCGGAGCAGCAGACCGGGCCGCTGCCATCGCGTCCTTGCGATAAGGACTTGTATTTCTTCTTTTCATGTGCTAAAATCATACATGTAGTTCAAATGAATAAGGATAGTCTTTGAGGCAAGGTGAGAAAGCGGCGCTTTCAATTCCTGACCGGCGGTGACAGTCCGCTAACCCGCAAGGGTTGAACCGATGCAATTTCGGTACCGACAGTACAGTCTGGATGGGAAAAGACGACAGATTGTGTTTTTGTTGCGCTCAAAAGGCTATGGGAATCTTACGTCCATAGCCTTTTTTTATCTTGCGAATCTGAATAGAAGGGAAGGAATACATTGGAACCGGCAGAGTATATGAAAAAAGCCCTGGAACTGGCAAAGACCGCCCTGGGCTATACGACACCCAATCCTGCCGTCGGCTGCGTCATCGTCAAAGATGGCGAAATCGTCGGCACGGGATACCATCATAAGGCCGGCACGCCTCATGCCGAAGTATGGGCATTGCGTGAAGCTGGCGAACGGGCGAAGGGGGCTACGGTCTATGTGACCCTCGAACCTTGCGCCCATTACGGGAGAACGCCGCCGTGTGCCCGGACCCTCGTCGAAAAAGGCGTCGGCAAAGTCGTCATGGCCATGCTCGACCCCAACCCCTTAGTGGCTGGCAAAGGCGCGGCCATCCTGCGCAAAGCCGGCATCGCCGTCGAAGTCGGCCTCATGTCGAAGGAAGCGGCTCAGCTCAACGAAGTCTTCATCAAGAACATGATGGTCCAGAAACCGTTCATCGCCATCAAACTGGCCCAGAGCCTCGATGGCCGCACAGCTTCACGGACGGGGAAATCCCAGTGGATCACCAACGAATGGGCCCGCAGCTACGGTCACTATCTGCGCTCCATCTATGACGGCATCTTAGTCGGCATCAACACGGTCCTGACGGACAATCCCCTCTTGACCAGCCGCATCGAACGTCCCGGCCAGGATGCACCGCATCAGCCCGTGCGCATCGTACTGGATACGAAAGGGCGGACGCCTTTGAATTCGCTCGTCGTCACCGATAAGACGACGCAGACCATCATCGTCACGACGTCCCTGTGCCCGGTAGAGAAGATGAAAGCCCTGAAAGAGGCTGGCGTCCGCGTCATCCTGGCCCCGCTCCAGGATGGCAAGACCATCTACCTGCCCGACGCCTTGCAGCTCCTGCACGACGAAGGGCTGACCAGCATCCTCGTCGAAGGCGGCAGTACCGTCCAGGGCAGCTTCTTCGATGCCCGCCTGGTCGATAAGATCTATGCCTTCATGGGGGACAAGGTCATCGGCGGGACCGGGGCCCTGCCGTCTGTCGGCGGTTGCGGCGTCGATGAACTCGATGAATGCCTGCCGCTGGTCTATGATTCGGCAGAACTCCATGACAATAATGTATTGATTACGGCATATAATGCCAACAGGGAGGGCGCCTATGTTCACTGGCATCATTGAGGAACTGGGGACGATTGCCCATATGGACCGCCGCCCCGATTCCATCCGCCTGACCATTCAGGCACACAAAGTATTAGAAGGCACGCAGCTCGGCGACAGCATTGCCGTCAACGGTGTCTGCCTGACCGTCACGGATATGACGGACTCGACCTTTTCGGCTGACGTCATGCATGAAACCATGCGCCGCTCATCGTTCAGCACTATCAAGAGCGGTTCCCAGGTCAACCTCGAACGGGCCATGCAGGTCGGCGGCCGCCTGGGCGGTCATATCGTCAGCGGCCATATCGACGGCATCGGCCACGTCGCCCGCATTGCCACCGATGGCATTGCCCGGGTCATCACCATTTCCATCCCCAAGGACATGGAGCCGTTCATCGTCGAAAAGGGCTCTATCACCATCGACGGCATCAGCCTGACTGTCGTATCCGTCGGCAGCAGCCAATTTTCCGTTTCCATCATCCCTCATACCATGGCCAATACGACGCTCATGGATAAACATCCGGGCGCTATCGTCAATTTGGAAACGGATGTCATCGGGAAATATGTCCATAGCTTTACCGTCGGTCATCCGTCGTCGGCGTCTTCGGGCCTGACGATGGAAAAACTGCTGGAAAATGGATTTTAACATAATATTTCAGAATAGGAGTGTTTTACAATGGTACAAGTCAAAGAAGGTAAATTAATCGGTTCTGGTGCGAAGTTCGGCATCGTCGTCGCACGTTTCAACGAATTCATCTGCAGCAAGCTCCTCGGCGGCGCTTACGACGCTCTCCATCGTCATGGCGTCGATGACGCAGACATTACGACGGCCTGGGTCCCAGGCGCCTTTGAAATTCCTCTGATTGCCCAGAAAATGGCAGAATCGGGTAAATACGACGCCGTCATCTGCCTCGGTGCCGTCATCCGCGGCGCTACCAGCCATTATGACCTCGTCTGCGGTGAATCGGCCAAAGGCATCGCCCAGGCATCCCTCAAGACGGGCATCCCCATCATGTTCGGCGTCATCACGACAGAAAACATCGAACAGGCCATCGAACGGGCTGGCACAAAAGCCGGTAACAAAGGCTTCGACGTCGCTACCAGCGCCATCGAAATGGTCAACCTCATCAAAGAATTATAAAAGCAAGCGAAGTTATAAAAAGGGCTGTCTCTCCGGGCGGATGCTGGGAAAGGCAGCCCTTGCTATAAATCGATATTTCAATCAGATGACAGGGGTGATAAGTCATGGCTTTATGTGAAATTCATATGGAAAACTTTTCAGTTTTTTCGGATGGAAAAATTTCTTTGTCGCCGAATATAAATGTATTCATTGGAGCTAATGGAACAGGGAAGACGCAGCTGTTAAAAGCGGTATATGGTTGTTGCGAATTGACTGCAGACCATCGTGAAAATTTCCAGGCCTGTTTCCAGCTAAACGCTAAGACGAAGTCATTAGCAAGGAATAAAAAGCAGAACGTATGCCATTTTTCTCTTGCTAGTACAGATCAGGAGGCTAAAATCATGACCCATTATCTTTTGGAGTCTGATGATGCCGGTGTACAGACCGTGTCCTATGAGCACAGCCTTTTCACAAAAAAAATCAATGCCGTTTTGAATTGGAAGCGGAAGGCTTTAAGAAAATTGGGATTCTTTGGCAATTATTGATGAATGAAACCATTATGGAAAATACGATACTTCTATGGGATGAACCAGAAGCCAATTTAAATCCTGAATTTTTGCCGGTTATTGCCGATTGCCTTTTAGCCCTTTCCAGACAGCATGTACAAATCCTTATCAGTACGCATAGATATATTTTGACCAAATATATCGAAATTCGTGCCAAGGACACGGATAAGGTCCTTTTTCACTCGCTGTATAAAAAAGATGATGGATTAGTATACGATGAACAACAGAAAAAATTTAGTGCTCTACAAAATAATACGATTGTAACCGCTTTTGAAGCGCTTATGGATGAAATCTACATGGGAAAAGTAGGTGAATAAGGTGGAACAGATTTTTTAAGATGAAAATCATACCTGTGAATTTAACTTTACGAAGGCACAATGGGCGATAGACGGATTGCATAATATATATGGCCAGGCAAAAGCCGGATTGTCTGATGTTGATTATCTGGTCGAAACAGAAAAATAAATTTTGCTCATTGAATATAAAAATGCAGATATTGAAGAAGCGGTGCATCCAGAACGGTTCAATATCAAGTCGGATAAGAAAATCAATAATTTAGTAAAGAAATACTACGATAGCCTTCATTATCTCACATTGACTAAAAAAGGAAAGAATAAACGCAAAATATACGTATGCATCTTAGAATATCCCGGCAGCGATGGTGTAAGCCAAAGATATGTTCGCAATCGATTAGCAGATAAACTGCCTTTTGCGTTGCAGAAACAAATTAATAGTGGTGAGAAACTCATTGATGAAGTACATGTGTGGACTATACAGGATTGGAATCAACAATACGGCGAGTTCCCGGCAAGCAAGATAAAAATACGATGAATATATCTTGTAAGTTGTATTCAGATTTGTGCTTTTCAGCGGATGCTGGGAGAAGGTGAGCAGTTCTACGCTGTACATTTTTTTTTACTCATGATATAATTATTTATATTATGTTTATGTGTGATATGTCTGAGGAGAGTATCTTGGCAAAAATTACGACGCTGATTTTAGCGAAAAATGAAGAACGAAATATTGTTGATTGTATTAAAACTGTACAATTTACAGATGAAATATTGGTTATTGATGACTTTAGCACAGATCGCACCAAATCATTAGCGGAAAGCATGGGAGCACGAGTTATCCAGCACGCCATGAATGGAGATTGGGGAGGACAACAAACTTTCGCCATACAAAATGCTCAGTGTGAGTGGGTTTTGTTCCTCGATGCCGATGAACGTATTTCTGAATCGTTAGCTAAAGAGATTCGCGAAGTAGTAGAGAAGAATGAACAGAAAGCTTATTGGATACGTCGGGAAAATCAATTCCGGCATTATCGGGCAACACATGGTACTCTGCGTCCTGATTATGTAGACCGACTCTTCCCGGCAAAGGACTCCTATGTTGAAGGCTATGTTCATCCTAAAATTGTTACGCCATATCCCAATGAGAAATTGAAAAATATCATGTATCATTATACCTATGATACATGGGATCAACAATTAAATAAACTCAATAATTATACTCGTTTGGCCGCACTAAAATATAAAGCTAATGGGAAAAAATGTAATTTTTTATTGGATATCATGTTGCGTCCCTTATGGGCATTTTTTAAAGTATATATTATTAACAAGGGCTTTTTAGACGGGAAAATGGGTTGGATATTGGCCACGAATCATTATTTTTATACAATGAATAAGTATATAAAACTTTATTTTCTATACCGAGATCCTGATGGTCGTTTATAAGAGGTGATTTACGTGCGTATTGCTATATTGGAATCCATTGTTATGCCAGCAGGCCATGAGGTTGAATTCGATCGTATTTTGGTTGAAGAATTAAAAAAACAGGGCCACGAACCTGTTTTTTTTGTGCCCGAACGATTTCCCTTTAAGCTGGATTATCATTGCGATGTCGATTACCTGGAAGGGGGAGAGGCCATTTCTTACGCCGGTGTCAGTCGTTTAAAGCGGTTATGGCTTTCACTTCAACGAGAACGTCGTCGCATTGCCTGGCTCAACAGTGCTTGTCAGAAAGGCGTTGACGGTAAATGTGATGCTGTCATTGTACCAACGAATAGCTGGCGTGTTATGCGTTCAATCCGTCACAGTATTTTAAAGGATAGTAAAGTTCCTTTTTTATTCATGTTTCACGGCATTATGCCTAAAGACCGTCAGCGTTTCTGTGATGGCGTCAAAAGTTTAAAGGAATATCCTAATGTGCATTTAGGTGCTTTGGGGCTGCAAACTGAATTTCCAGAATTAGCTGATTGTCCTAATTTTCATACTATTATGGCACCGGTTTATGTTCCTTTTGACTTGCCAGTGACACCAGAATTCCATGTACACGACCCTTTGCGCCTTGGTTTCTTTGGTCAATATCGCCGGGAAAAAAATCTGGACTTTTTCTTGCAAGCCTTTGTGAAAGCAAAGTTTACGACTCCTGTGACCTTAACTGTACAGGGAGCTACGGCAACGCAAGTAGATAGTGATGATTTTGAACGGCTGAGGAATGAATATGCTGATTATAAAAATATCCATTTTTTGCATAAGAACCTTTTAGGCATAGAATGGCAGCAGGAAATCATGAACATTGACGTCATGCTTTTGCCTTATGGTGCGGAACGCTATCGTTATCAGCCCAGTGCTATGCTGTTTACGGCTATTGGTTACTATAAACCAGTACTGCAATCGCCGGAAATGAATCCTGAAATCTTACAAGAATTTGATGTTGGTGAAGCTGTCAAATTGGATTCTGTAGATGTATTTTCTAAGCAATTAGAAAAATTCGTCAACGAATTTCCAGAAAAACAAGAAAGTTACCGGCAAGGCTTGATTAAGGCAAATGAAAAATATGGGCAAGATAAGTTAATTCAGTGTATTGTTCATATTTTGTCTAACTAACTTAGTGGAGTGTGGCTATATGAGAATATTAGTGGTGAATTTAACCAAAATGGTTGATGATAGTGGTGGATTAGCCAAAGTAACCTGCACTTTTTCTAATGAAATGAAAAGAAGAGGTCATACTGTCAGTTTAGTTTATAGTGATGAAAAAATTGGGGATTTTTATTATCCATTAGATGATGGAATTCCTTTTTATGATATTCGTCATTTTCAAGGGCAGTCTATTCCGTATCCTTGGTATCTAAAAATTAAACGGGAATTGATTCGTCCTTTTAATAAACGAAAAGCGCGTACTGTGAATACCGATTTTGCGCAAAAATATTTATTAGAAAATTTGCAAAAAGTTCTTGATATAACGATACCAGAGATTATTGTTGCCTTTCAATCGGCATCAAGCAAGATGTTACTTTGCGATTTACATACTTCGATACCTGTTATTACAATGAGTCATGGGGACCCTGAAGATTATTTTCATACTTATCCGGAAGCTGAATTACCTGCTTTAGCAAAAAGTGCAGTTTGTCAAGTATTGTTGCCTTCTTTTGCGCAACATATAAAGAATCATATGCCTGATGTAAAGACCGTAGTTATTGGCAATGCTATTCCCCAATATCAGGAACAAGCAGACTTGCAAGCTTTAAAAGACCGTTATAAGATTTTGTTTGTCGGTCGTTTATCTAAAGGACATAAACGGCCTCATTTGCTTATTGAAGCTTTTGCTGGTTTAGCAGAGAATTATCCAGATTGGGATGTTGAATTATGGGGAGCCGAAGACGGAAAAGCCTATTATAAAGAATTACAGTTATTAATTAGAAAATATCATTTGGAAAAACGAATTTTTCTTCGAGGTACGACGAATCAAATCCCTCATATATTAGAGAAAGGGGATATATTTGCCTTTCCTAGTGCCTATGAGGGTTTCAGTTTAGCTTTAGGTGAAGCGATGAGCATGGGACTTCCTAGTGTAGCTTATACCAGTTGTGAATCTGTTTGCGGCATGGTGGAAAATGGGAAGACGGGGATACTTTGTGATGATGGTGTTGAACCTTTCCAACAGGGATTGAAAAAATTAATGGATAATCGTAACTTAAGGACTACTATGGGGAATAATGCTAGAAATGCTATGAAACAATTTGCTCCTCAAGTCATTTGGGATACGTGGGAAAATCTGCTGAATCAGATTGTGAAATAATAACTAAGTATAAGGAATGAGTTAGAATGAAAAACGAGGCTAATGTTGCTTTTTATAATGCATCCCCTAAATATGAAATATTAATGGCCGTGCTTATTGGTCTTGGAATTTGTTTGACTCGTCTAGCTACAGCAGTTTCTCAAATAGCCCTTGCAATGGCTACTATGTTAGCCGTTTATTTATGGTGGAAAAATGGGAAAAGGCTAAACTTAAATGAAGCAGCTAGGCAATATATAAAAGTAGTTTGTATATGGTTTATCGCTTCCTTTGTTTCAATTATTGATGTTGACAATAAAACGGTTGTTTTTAATTATTTTTTAGGCGATTGGATTTGGCGTTTTATGGTCTTTGTCTTGGTCGTTGCTTTCATCCACCGTCGAGAATATTTACTGAAAATTTTAGCCGTTTTTTTCTGTATTTTTTCTATCGATTGTTTGACTGCTTGTTATCAATTTTTTGTTCTTCATTGGCAACGGGGAAGAGGCTTTCATGGAGATTATTTGGACTTGACGGCCATTATTTGTATGGTTTTAGCCATGTCAGCTATTATTCTTTTGGATTCTCATTTTGAAAAAAATATTAAAAGATTTGCATTTTTAGGGTTATTTTCCTCTATTGCAGGCCTTTTTGGCTGTTTTGGCAGAGGTGCATTTTTAGTAAGTGCCCTGGTTGCGCCGTTCTATTTATATTACTATTTACGGAATAGCAAAAAAATGGCAGCCATCATTTTAATTATTCTTTGTTTGTTAGGCGGAAGTGTTTTAAGCAGTCCTAAATATGTTGAACGTTTATCGACTACACTGAATACAACGACGAATCGTTCCAATGTAGATCGAATCTGGGCTTGGAAAGCAAGTTGGGATATGTTTAAAGATTATCCTGTCAATGGGGTAGGGCTGAATAATTGGGGCTGGTACTACCGAAATGCTGGATATAAATATGATGAAGAGAAACAGAATTTACCACATGCGCATAGTAATTACATGCAACCATTAGCAGAAACAGGAATCATTGGTTTTTTCGGATTACTATATTTTTATGGATTTTCTCTGATTATTTCTTTTAGAAGATGGATTAAGCAACATAGTCCTTCAGATTTAATCTTTTTCACGGCATTTTTATCGGTGATGGTTTTATTCGGATTTTTTCAACCTACTTACCGACTGTCTTCTGTCTTACGGGTGCTTTGGTTTATACTTGCATTGACGATTCAATTAAGAGAAGGTATATCCATAGGAGAAAAATATGAAAAATAATTATGAGGATGGTAAAGATTTGAACGATAAGCATATACTGATTGAAAGCGGGGGTGGTGTTGGCGATTTAATTATGTTTACGCCAGCATTACGAAGATTGAAGGAATTATATCCAAAATGCATATTAACTTTTTTGACTATTGATAAAACGGTAGATGTCATAAATCGTATTCCTTATATTGATAAGGTGATTTGTATTAAGCGAGGTCGCTTTATGGGAAGGTATCGTGTTGTTCCAGAGTTATTAAAACAGGATTATTTTGTTTTTACAGAGTGGCAACCACAATTATTATTTTGTGCTTGGATATTACATTTACCAAATCGTTTTAGCGTCCCTCGACTTGGAAACCCATTAACAAAAACTTTGCATAAATATATTACTGATATTGTTTCTAAGAATGTAGGCTTTGCTGCTGAGACGAATGCCAGATTAATTAGTAAAGCATTAGATATTCATTTAGATGGTGATATGACACATTGTGATGTATCTATACCTAATAAAGTGGAACAAAAAGAAGTAGATTTTCTTTTGCAGAATATAGGAATTCATGAAAATGATGATTTTATTGCGTTAAGCCCTTTTACCAGTGCGGAAGGGCGGGATTGGCCATTATCCGAAGCCCAAAAATTGGTTCAGATGATTCAAGAAAAATATCACTTGCCCGTTGTTCTTATTGGGAATAAAGATAAAGACGTTTCTAAAGTCTCTGAATATAGTTTGTTGAAAAAAACAAGCATTATACAATTAATTGAGGTCATTCGTAGGTCAAGATGTTTAATATCACCTGATAGTGGGCCGATACACATTGCGGGTGCTTTAAATGTTCCTTGTGTTGCTTTGTTTAGCCGCGATTTGCCTTCTCGGTGGGCACCTAAATATAATTGTTACCCTATTTATTTGCATTATGAATGTTCTCCGTGCGAATCAGAAACCTTCAATAATTGTCCGTATCAATTAAAATGTATTCGGAATATAACAGCGGGAATGGTCATGGAGAAACTAAGTATAATTTTTAGCAATAGCATTTAGAAAGGAGATATGATGTTTTTTTAACATGAAAAACATCATAGAACATCTGAATGAATTTAAAATCTGTAATTTATAAAAAAATAGAATTTAATCCACAGAGAAAAAATGGAGAAGAATTTATTCATTTGGCATTTGGTGTTGATAAATATTTCATACCGCCTTTAGGAATCTTCCTGACATCAATAGCTCTTCAAAATCGCGAACAATGTATATATTGTCACATTTTTTGTAATTCTATTGAAGAAGATGATTTGAAAAAGATAAAAAAGTTTGTATCTTGTTATCCTAATATAACTATTTGTTTATATTATATTGATGACAAAGTATTTCAGTGTCTGGATGTAACTCGTGGATATACTCTTGCTATTTATAACCGTATAATTATAGCGGAAATATTATATCCACAAGTAAAAGCAGTTTTATATTTGGATTCTGATATGCTGTGTGTTGGAAAAATTAATGCAATAGAAAATGTAGATATATCTGAGTATATCTTTTCAGCTGTTTTAGATAAAAATGACTCACTTGACTTTCATAAGAAAGAAATTGGATTGAAGCAATCCGATAATTATTTTAATTCTGGTGTTCTATATATTAACTTGAAAAATTGGCAAAAATATAATTTATCGCAAAAAATGATAGATTTGTTAAGTAAAAAGAATTTTGCATATCCAGATCAAGATGCACTAAATTTGCTTGCAGGAAAATTAGCTGGGCAGCTTCCGGAAAAATATAATGAATTTTATTTAATGAACAGCAGTTTACAACTTTTTGAACAAATAAATATCGCGTAACCACACCTTTGAA
>ERZ773158.1074-NODE-1074-length-27276-cov-21.438301_pt1 | contig 27276 bp, 25 predicted proteins | sample MGYA00511918_ERZ773158 | MGnify/ENA primary metagenome ERZ773158 (study PRJEB29015, sample SAMEA2737876) | human gut metagenome | biome: human gut; feature: human-associated habitat; material: faeces | place: China | collected 2012 ...
TATTCTCACCTGCCTTTCTAAAATGTATATTGCTTCATCAAAAATATTATAACATAGTTTTTTGTTGAAATTCCAGTTGATAAGAAAGTGAGGTGAGTCTGGCATTCCTATCCGATCTAAGAGGTCGGAGTATCCTGTTCGCATTTAGATGAAAGCATGTTTCTCCTTATTTATATTTTCGCGTTGAGGTGATTCGATTTGAAATGGAAATTCGCAGAGATCAATACTAAAAAGAGAAATTTTTATTCGCGTGAATTAGGTATTTCGCAGGAACTGGCTACGGTGTTCGTAAACCGTGGTATCGATATTACGATAGCCAATAAACTTGTCCATCATACATATCAGATCGTACAGGAACCGGTACCAATCTATGGGATGGATATAGCTGTTAACTTTGTATTGAATTGTATCAAAGAGAAACGGCCGATTCATATCTTTGCCGACTATGATTGTGATGGTCTGACTTCCGGATATATCGCGGAGTCATTCTTCAATAACTTTGAAGGCATTACGGCTAAGACTTATTATCCGGAACGTATCGAAAAATATGGACTCAGTAAGATGTATTGCCGGCAGTTGATCGAACAGTATAAAGAAGCTCTGATAAAACCATTGCTTATCACTGTCGACAACGGGATTACGAAGAAATCGGAAATCAAGATGTTACGGGAACAAGGTATCCAGGTACTCGTTACCGATCATCACTTAGTAGATCCGAATTCATTGCCGGAAGATTGCGTTATCCTTGATCCGTATATGGGTAAGACAGGCCATAACTTATGTGGTGCTGCCGTCATCTGGAATCTATGTCGGGCTATCGAGAATGCGATACAAGTCAGCAATGGATTTACTGATTGCCTATTGTATGCCGCCGCTATCGGTACGTTAGCCGATGTCATGCCATTAGACGAATATAATATTGCCTTGACGACATTAGGCTTATACGTCATGAATTCTGATCAGGCACTTCCGAATATCAAGGTATTCAGACGTTTATTCGGTAACGATGGATCCATGGATTCCGATACGATTTCCTGGACGTTAGCACCTATGCTGAATGCCTGCGGACGAATGGGTGACGTAAACCTGGGCGCCAATTTCTTTTTTGAGGCAGATGAAGATACGTTGATCAGTATCTTAAGTGCTATCAAAGACTTAAATGAATCCCGAAAACAGATAGAGAACCAGGCAGTCGCCGATATCCAGAAGAATATCGTGAATGACCGTGACGAAGTCTTATGTGTCATTGGCGATGATTATCCGGTCGGTATCCACGGGCTTATTGCTAATAAGATAATGCAGAAGTATAATAAGCCAACGTTCGTATTGAAAAGCATTTCAGATGAATCGATATATATCGGTTCATGCCGTAGTAATACGGTACCACTGAATATCTTATTGAAAGACGAAAAAGAGAAAGGAAATATCCTGTCGTTTGGTGGCCATGCTTTCGCCGGCGGTATATCGATAGCTAAAGATAAACTGGATACCCTGGTTAATGATTTGAATAAACGGATACGTAAAATGAAAAAAGATGGTACGTTCGAGCAATATCTTGCGGATCCGGTCCTTAATATCGACGATGAATTATCGTTACAGGATATCTGCAATCAGAAGCGGAACGAACTGAATACGTACGCTTATGATAAGAAGAAATTCAGGGCGCCGGTATGGGCTTTCTGTAATCTATCGATCGACAAATTAAAAGCTTCCAGGAATAATCCGGATAATATCTGTTTCACTGTATCAGATGGTAAACATACTTTAGATATCTGGGGTTGGAATATCCGTGAACGGTATGAAGCACTAGGAAAGCCAGATACGATCGATATTGCCGGTCAGCTTACGTCGAATTTCATGCGGCCCAAACAGACGACACTTCGTATCCTGGATATCCGCAAATCTGAATAATAAAATATGGCGGCCGTCCGGCTCCTTATTTAGATACTTCTTTTGGAAGGGAGGACTGCCATATTTTATTTTGCGACCGAAAATTTCTTCGGGCACAAAACCGTTAAACCAGTTATATACTACTTTCGATGTGTCTTAAACTTAAGAGAGAGGGTGATTCTATTTGAGTTCTGATTTTGTCCATCTTCATGTCCATAGTTCCTATAGCTTTCTGGATGGATATTGTAAACCACATGATTTGATCCAGCAAGTAAAGAAATTAGGGATGCACGCGATTGCCGTAACAGACCATAACCATATCGGTGGTACATACGAGATTCAGCAAGAATGTGAAGCGAACGATATCAAGTTCATCCCTGGACTTGAAACTTACTGGACAATGGATACCAATGAATTAATGAAACCAGTCGAAGAACGTCATAAAGATGCGGCCCGTAGAGCTTTGGAGGCCGATAAGATAACGGAAGAACAGGCCGACGCTATTATCCACGACAAAAAGAAAGTTAAAGGGATAAAGAAAATACGAGAGGCCATCAAACCTTTCGAATATAATATGAAAGGGTTCCATATGATTCTGTTAGCCATGAATCAGACAGGATGGCATAATCTTGTCAAATTGCAGTCGGAAGCGGCCGATAAGAATACGTATAACGGTCGTTTCTATATCGACGATGAATTACTTCGTAAATATAACGAAGGATTGATTATGACGACTGCCTGCATCGCCTCCCGTACGGCTTATCTGATTAACTGCTTCAAATTCAAGGAAGCCGAAGAACAGATGCTGAAATGGTACGACATCTTTAAAGACCGTATGTATCTGGAAGTCCAGCCGCTTCCTATCCAACGGCAGATCACCGTAAATAAGATATATGTGTCTTGGAGTCAGAAATATCATATCCCGTTAGTTGCAACGAACGACGTCCATTATCTGACAGAAGCTGATCATGATGATCATGATACCTTATTATGTATGGGCATGAAGAATAAATATAAGGATACAAAAGATAGACTTCGATACGATAACGAATTCTGGCTCCGTACCAGAGAAGAAATGGAACAAGCTTTCAAGAAGCAGATCTATACCGATTCTTCATTGGAACCAGGAGAAGATAAAATCTTAACGGAATCTTATCGAGAAGCCATGGATAATACATTAGTCATCGAGAAACGGATCGCCGACCATTTTAAATTATCTTCTGACGTGAATTTACTTCCGAAGATAGATTTCCTGGATACACACGGGATGTCTCATAAAGAATATCTCCGATGGATATCTTATAAAGCATTATACAAATACGCGTTCGATCAAAAGATGGACGACGAGACGCTTCGGATTTATGAAAAACGATTACACTATGAATTGACCGTCGTTTTTAAACGAGATTTCGAAGATTATATGCTGATTGTCCGTGACTATAGTACCTGGGCTATCCAACATGGTGTCAACGTCGGACCAGGTCGAGGTAGTGCGTGTGGCAGTCTTTTATTGTATCTGATCGGCATTACCCGGAATATCGATCCGATTAAATATAATCTTCTGTTCGAACGATTCTTAACCGTAGATAGACACGGATTCCCGGACATCGATCTCGACTTCTCCAACAAAAATAGATATAAAGTCGTACAGCATTTAGAGGATATGTACGGGAAAGAAAAAGTATGCCATATCGGGACATATACCCAGGAAGGCGTTAAGTCTGGGTTAAAAGATGTAGCGCGCGTCTTTCGTATCTCTTTTCAGGAAAGTAACGAAATATCCAAGAAAATAGATGAAATTTCGGATAACGCCAGTATTCCTCCGCAACCTTCTTTCAGTGATTTCGATAAGCTGAAAGAATCTCCCTCCGAATTTGAACGGGAACAATGGAAAGAATTCGATAAGCTGGAAAAGAAATATAAAAAGTTATTTGAATTAGCCAGGAAGTTCGAAGGTTGTAAACGAAATTTCGGTATTCATGCTTCTGCTTATCTGGCTATGCCGATACCTATATCGGATGTATTCCCGACAAGAAGAGATAGTAAAACAGGCGTAACGGTTACATTATATCCAGGTACAACAATCGAAGAATTAGGCGGGGTAAAATTTGACCTGCTTGGATTGAAGAGCTTAGATATTATATCTGATACTCTTAAGAATATAAATGAAGATTTTAAAATCAATGATTTATATGAAGTAGCCGATATCACAGACCAGAATGTATATAGTATGTTGAGCAATGCTGATTCAGATTGTGTATTCCAATTTGAGTCCGGCCTTTTTAAGAATATGCTCCGGAAAATACGACCACATTCTATTGAAGATTTATCGGCTATAACAGCGCTCGGTTGGCCCGGAACTGGCCGAGGATAAAATGGGTAATATGCTGGAAACCCTAAAGATAATTATTTCACAATTATATGAGTTATCCTAGTAGGCTAGGCTATGACGATGAAATGGGCAATCAGCAGGCACGATAAGTTCCGCCTCAGAGACTGGGAGAATATCTCCATTATTATTTTTTTATAATAATATCCCCATTAATCAAAGATACAGTCCAATCCTATTCGAAAGAATAGAACTCTAAATATTTAGAGGAATTAATTAGCGGCCCGGGCCGTTAGCTATTGGGTTCAATGATATGTACGCAGATGCTAAAAATAATGGTATCGAACCTCCAGAATACCTTCATGGTATTCAGAATATCACACAGTCTACATATCATGTCTATGTATATCAGGAACAGTTAATGAGCATTAGTAAACAAGTAGCCGGATTCGATGCCAGCCAGGCTGACTCTTTAATGCGTAAAGCAATCGCAAAAAAGAAAGTTAAAATGTTTCCGATGATTCGTCGTTGTTTGATTTATGGCAAGAAAAATTGTGAAGGACCCGATGGATGGGAAGAAAATGATAATCTTCCGTGGTATGATCCGAAAGGGAAATATGGCGTTGAAATACCAGGCGCTTTAGTTAATGGATATACTGCCGAAGAGATGGATACTTTCTGGAAATCTATTTTGGGCTTTGCTTCGTATGCGTTCAACGCATCTCATTCTGTTGCGTATGCATATATATCATATTTGATGGCATGGCTTAAATATTATTATCCGACACAGTTTTTTACGGCTGTATTGACGATGACAAGCGACGATGAAAAACGGAAGAACTATATCCGATTAGCGGAAGATTTTGCAGATACAAAAACGTTGCCGCCGGATATCAATAAATCGAATGAAGGATTTACGTGTGATGCCAAGCATAAGACAATCTATTATGGATTAGCCAGTATCAAAGGAGTCGGCGCTACGAGTTATAAGACGTTAATCGAAAACAGACCATATACGAGTCTCCAGGATATCTTTGACAAGGTACCTAAGAAAGCGTTCAATAAATCGGTCGGCATCGCGCTGATAAAAAGTGGCGCGCTCGATTCTTTTAATCCGAATCGATTGGAATTATTAAAAGAATTCTATAAGATTCGAAAAGATAAGGTAGACGATTTCGATACATCTAAATATAACGATGATATGAGCATCGCCATGGAACGAGAAACACTGGGTATTAATTTATCCCATAAGACATGGTGGGAATCGGTACCCAGGAATAAGAAAATTAAAGTCGATACGGCTTTCGTGATGACCATAAAAGAGCATACCGATAAACGTGGCCGACTTATGGCTTTTTTGGAATTAAGTATCGAAGGTTGTCCAGTAAACGCCATCGTCTTTGCTAGTACTTACTCCAGGTATCAGGCTGCTTTCAAGAATATCTACGGAAGATTGAGTCTCGTCGGAAAGAAAGACGACAAAGATGAATTAATTATCGATAAGGCGGCATCACTCGTACAAAGTGCATAAAAAGAATATCCGCAGTCCAACGGCTGCGGTTTCTTTTTATATTTAGAAAGAGGTGGAATATTATGAGCTATTATTCTGACTTAAAAAAAGAAATAGAACGTATAAAACCGGTTGTAGATCTTATTCGTGATGTATTAGACTGTAAAAACAAGAAAGAAATAATTGAAGTTTCTAATCTAATAAAGAAATTAGATATACAGATAACTTGCGATAAAGATTCATTATATCCTGAGCTAGTTATGATTGATGGTGAACCATGTCTTCAAATAAAAAGAAAAAGTTGGCTAACGAATAAAAAATGGAAGCTGAAATTAATTCAGCTTAGTCTTTGTATTCTATACATTAAACAAAGCATAGAATATCCAATATCATCTGAAATTCTATATACGATTACGAAAGTAGCTCGAGAGTTAGAAATACCTACCGATATTTTCTTAGAAGATATTAAAGAAATAACCAGAGAACAAAAAGAAATATTGTCAGAAGATATTTATTGGCTATCCGTAAAATATGGAGTATCTGAACAGGATGTTTATGACAAAGGATATCGTATCGGTGTTTTCAAATCTATGTTTAACTAGAAAAAAGGTGCGTCGATGCGTATTTTTCTCTTCGTTCCGTAATTCTGTATGTAGCTCGTAAATATAATAAGGATATATAAAGAAAGGAGGTTTTCTTTCCTTGGCAGAATACATGGGAAATATCCAGATATCGCCGTCTCAACGAAGTCCACGCAGTATGACTTTTTACAGCGCAGACGATGTTAAAATCGAGACGTCGGCCTGGAAATTCGATTATACGAAAAAGATATATACCTATACATTAACGGGATACACAGATGCGGTCGTTACGGCTATCCGCGATACGGATACAAAGAAAACAGTACTCGTCGACGTCGATTATAAAGATAGCGACAGCGTAGTTCTTTCAGCGATCCATAATGATGCTATCACGGTTACGGTATTCCATAACTCTGTAATCGGGAAACTTGCAGATTCAGATATATTCTATCCATCTACGAAGGGAAGTATCGTTAAATTCTCGGATGGCGAAACACTGGAAATGAAATATATAAATGGCGATTTAAGTAAGTTTTCGCCGACGAATCCGAATCTATCTTCGTTGCGCTATATTAAGAAAGTAAAAGAAAATACGTTCATCGAGAATAAAGGGAAGTATAGTATCGTCATTTATGGCAAGGAACATAAATTAGGATTGAATGTCGTAGTTGGTACAATTCTAAAAGAAGATCCGGATACGAAGATATTTACCCAGGTAATGGATGGAACGATAACGATCGATAATAATAAGACACAAAATGAAGGCGCTACTATTATTCTGACGTTCGATACCAAATTCATTGGTTATATCGTACTTCAGAAAGAAAAGGCGCTAGCGGTATAACGACGATGGGAAAGATTATTAAATGAAAATAGAAAAAATAACGAAGTCGCCGTCGAATATCGAAATCATCCAGAAGATAAATGAACTCGCCGAGCATAGTACGGATGCCGATATTGTAGCTTGGCATGGGTATGTATCGACCGAAGAAGATCTAAAGAAAATAGCCAATCCTGAAAAGGGCGATGTCTATTTCGTAACTGAAATTGGATATGGATTCATCTATACCGGTGTCGAATGGACTACTTTTGCTCCGATATTGGATGTCATCATTCCTACCGATGATGAGTTACAGAAAATGTGGGGCGTCAATGTCGGTTCCGGAACTGGCGGCGGTTCTTTAACGCCTGGTACGTATGATATCGATATCACAGGGAATGCGGCGACAGCCAGCAAAGCTACTGCGGATTCAGAAGGTAATGTAATAACAGATACGTACGAAACAAAGACGAACGCTACACTTTCATTGGCAACGAAACAAGATAAATTAACGTTCGATACGACACCAACTACAGGAAGTACGAATCCTGTAACCAGTGATGGATTGAAGACGGTATTGGACGACAAATTAACGGTTTCTGATACGGCTGTATCGGCATCCAAATTAGCTACGGCCAGGACAATCAGTCTGACGGGCAACGCTTCTGGTTCCGCTGTATTCGATGGTTCTGGGAATGTATCTATCGATACTACGATATCGCAGGCTACGAAAGCGGTACAAGATGCTTCTGGTAATATCATATCCGATACGTATGCGACAAAAGATTATGTCGACAAGACAACGAAACCAGGCGTTGCCGATACGATAGCGAATGTCGATGTCGATACTATTTTCTGATTTTTAGAACAGGAGTACAAAAAGAATGGCAACAAAATTTTTGAATCTTGAAGGATTAAAGTATTTCAAGACACGGCAGGATGCCGTTAACGCGAATAAATTCGTACCACAGGGCGTTACGATTAATGGAGTCGCATTGAATGCAGACGCTATCACGATCACGGACGATACAAAATTAAGTAAAACGGATGCGGCCGCTCAATATTTGGGTATTAACGCAAAAGCCGCTACCGCAGGTGCCGCCGATACTGCGGCGAAATTAGCTACAGCACGTAATATCAACGGAGTTGCATTCGACGGTTCGAAAGATATCACAATCAACGCAGTCGATAGCACACCGCGTATCGCTACATCACTTATTGGTGCGGCTAACGGTGTCGCTCCTCTCGGCACCGATAAAAAAATCCCAGCACAGTATATCCCGGGTGATATCGGCGAAGTTATTGAAGGTTATTACAACGATGGTAAGTTCTATAAAGAAGAAGCCCATACGACTGAATTGACTGGTTCTACGAATACAATGTATGTCGATATCGGCAGTCCCGATAATGACGTATATCGCTGGTCCGGAACAACTTATATCCTGATTAACGATGCCGTAAGCACGGCCGATAAGGCAGTCCGTGATGGCGACGGAAATACGATTTCTTCTACTTACGTAAAGATAGTCAGTGGTAAGGGCCTTAGTACAAATGATTATACGACTGCTGAAAAAACAAAATTAGCCGGATTGAGCAATTATAGCCTGCCGGATGCAACCGCTACGATAAAAGGCGGCGTCAAGATTGGCAGTAACCTTTCCGTATCGGCCGGTACGATTTCGCTGACTTCGGCTAATATTGTCTCGGCTTTAGGATACACTCCGGTAGATTCTGCGAATGTCGCTTCTTACGAAGCATTGACAACGAACGAAATCGATACCTGCTTCGCCTAAAGGTGATCGCCTATGGCTACTAAATTTTTAGATGCGAGCGGATTAAAATACGTAATCAGCAAGATAAAAGTTCTGTTATCGACGAAACAAGATAAGTTGACGTTCGATAAAACGCCGACAGCCAATAGTACGAACCCTGTAACCAGCGATGGTATCAAAACCGCTTTAGATGAAAAACCGTCTACGACAGGTACTGGAGCAAGTGGCACATGGGCTATCAATATCAGTGGAACGGCAGCCATGGCTAATTTAGGGAACTGGGTATATAAGAACGATAACCGTTGGTATCAAGTCATGTTTTCGCAGGATAGCCAGTTTAATTACGACCGTGATGAATTTACGTATAATCCGTCGTTAAATACGATTAAGGCGGGAACGTTTCAAGGAAAATTAAATGGTAATGCTAATACGGCTACGAAAGCAACCCAAGATGCTGCCGGTAACGTCATTACAACGACTTATGCAAAAAAGACGGATATTCCGACAGTACCGGTAAAAGGAATAAAAGTAAGCGGCGCTACTTCTAATCTTGCGCCGGATACATCGGGTATCGTAGCTATCCCAGCTATACCGACGAATATATCGGCATTCACGAATGATACCGGATATCTAACGACGCATCAAGATTTAAGTGGCTATGAAACGAAAGCAGAGGTATCCGCGATCATGGCCGGATGTACAGAAGATGCGATAACGGCTTTATGGAGCGATACGTAGAATAATAATTTCATAATAAAAAAAAGAAAGGATACTTCATGATTTCGAAAGAGAAGAGAAGTATCCTTTTTATCCATATAAAAGGAGGTAGAGATTTCTTTTGATTCTTTTATACGATATATTTAGTGCTTTCGTGAAACAAACGAAATTATATGTCCAAAGCGTCTTACCGAAAAAGATTTCCGAGTTAGAAAACGATGCTGGTTATGTAACCAAGAAACAAATAACGGAAATACAGACAAGCCTAACTTTCGATGATACACCGACAGCTGGCAGTACGAACCCTGTTACGTCTGACGGTATTCAGAAAGCGATCGCCGCCGTTTCGACGAACATAGATCTGACTGGATACGTAAAGAAAGACTTCATTAACGATTGTACGGAAACGGCAGTCCAAAATTTATGGACAGATACTACGACGTAATAGAACAGAAGATATTCGATTCCATATTGAATTTTAAACGGAGGATGAAACAAATTATGTCTCTTTCTTATGAACGATTGAAACAATATACAGATTTAGCCAAAGCATATATCGATACGAAAGCAAAGAAGGATAAGCTTACGAAAATCTCTGAATTAGAAAACGATGCCGGATATATCACCGATAAAGGAACAGCAGCTCGTGCTATTTCTGATAAGAACGGGAAAGATATTGCCGATACCTATCTGACAAAAACAGAAGGCGCCGCGTTGAAATCTTCGGCCGTTAAATTCTCTGTCGTAACCGAACTACCGACTACGGATATCCAGAAAGATACGATTTATTTCGTTAAATCTGATTCTTCTGATGATACCGATACATATACGGAATATGTATACGTAGAGAATAAATGGGAAAAACTCGGCCACGAAGTCATTCAAATAGATCCGGATATCACCGAAAAACAAGTGGCCGATTTGTGGAATGTCGATATCAAGGACGCCGACAACGAATCTTTTTGATTCATAAAATAACGAGAAAGGAAATATAATTTCATCATGGCAGAATCTACTACTACCACATTGCTGGGTATATTAAAAATAAATTCGACAGCAGCCAAGAATTATATCACGAACAAGTTATCTTCGTACGCTACGAAATCCGATGTAACGGCTTCGCTTGATAAAAAACAGGATAAGCTGACGTTCGATATCACTCCCGCTGCCGATTCGAATAACCCGGTCACATCAGACGGGATAAAGAAAGCGATCGACAAATCTTCTTCCGATTTCCTGGATGGATGTACGACAGAAACGGTCGCCGCTTTATGGGGAATCGTAACGAACGCAGACACTACGACTTATTGATATAAAAAATGAAAGGATGATCGTTCCCTTATGTCAAGAGCTTTTATTACTGAACAATATCTAACCGATATAGCGAACGCGATACGGACAGTCGATGGTGAGGAGAGTACAACAAAGTATACTCCGAAACAAATGGCGGACGCGATAAAAAATATAAAAGCAGCACAACCTGAAGAACCTGAATATAAGATAAATATCGAACAATCGGATAATCAAACGATTACCGTAGAAGCTCAGTATCCTGGTACTCCTATTATAAGCGATAAAACGGCTTCCTTTTCGATGAAACCGATTACCTGCAATCCAGATACGGTTACAGCCACGATAAAAGCGAATCCGGGATATAAGCCAGGCACGTTGAATCAGGAATCTTTTACGTTTTCCGATACGAATCGGACAGTAACGTTCTCAGCTTCTCCAGCTATCGAAGTAAAATCCGTAACTTATAAAACGACGAATACGCCATATATATTCCCCAATGTGATAGATGGTTTTGAAGATTATGGCTATACACTTTACACTGTACTTGGAGTTAACAATGAAACACAATTCTATGCAATTGGAGACGAAAGTACTCCTAGTGATTTTAAGACAGCATCCAATAGTGTTGTGCAGATTATTGAAAACGAGTCGAGTGTGAATAATGTAGAATATAGCAATAGAGGTTATAATGCCATTTGCAAGAATTTCTATCTAATTTCGATACCAACAACGAATGATATTTATTTATACTGTTATGCCAACTATGATAATGACACGGACTTACTGGCAAATACCCAATATCAGAATCCGACAATGAAAATAGGCACACTTACAATAGATTTATCGACATTCACACGTACTTTCGACAAGACGCATTACTTACCGCCTGACGCTAAACAATATGCTTGCAGTGTATATCACAAACAAGATGCGAATTTAATGAAAAAACTAAATTTAGTCTTTTGTGGCAACGAAGCGGCTTACGTGAAGAAAACATATGCCAAAGCTTATACGTATATGTATAATTGGTTCGTAAAACTGCTCGAAATATGTTTAGCTTCTGATTCTAATTCGTTAGCTCAAGCGAAAACGGCGTTCAGCAAATACGAACAATATACAGCCGATCCAACTGAAGCGTTAAAAGATTCTGCGGACAAACTTATTAGCAACTTAAGTACAGCTATTCAAGGAAAAGGTTACAGCGAAAACGTTATTCCATGTTTTCTTATTGCTTTAGAAGACCAACAGTATGCAGACAATACTCAGTCTACGTTTTTATCCGAATTAAAAAGTAGCGGTGTATTAGGCAGCAATGTTAGTAACGCAAAAAGTGCTGCCAATGCTATCTTAACTATTATAACGACAGAAGCGAAAGCATCCGATACCGATACGACAACTTATACTTTTCTGGAAGAATTAGCTTATAATTATCAGCAGCTAACTGTTCTGAACCCTGTCACGGCAACTGATTTACCAATAGAAATCCAATATCAATATGTAGATACTTTTGAATGATTACTATAAGGAGATGATTCCTTCTTGAAACTTATCGATATTTTAAAGACAAATGCCGATAGTGCTAAAAGTTATATAGAGAATTTATTAGAAAAGAAGCAGGACGCGCTCACTTTTGATTCAACTCCGACCGTGAATTCTACTAATCCGGTTACATCAGATGGAATTAAAAAAGCGATCGATGCTAAAACAGTAGACACTTCGAATCTTCAAACGAAACTAACTTTTGACACAACCCCTATGGCTAACTCGAATAATCCAGTCACATCAGCCGGTATTAAAGCCGCTATCGACGCTAAAACAATAGATCTAAGTAGTTACTACACTAAAGCACAGGTCGATACCGCTATTTCTACTGCCATTTCCGCTATTATTGATGGAGATAGTAAAAATTATTAATAGGAGGATATATTCGTAAAGGAGACTTTTAGATATGAACATATTAGATGCATTTAGAAAAAATGCAGAAGCAATAAAAATATATGTCTCGTATGTAATCGCGACAAAGCAAGATAAATTAACGTTCGATACAATACCTACTGCTGGAAGTACAAATCCAATAACTAGTGATGGTATTAAAGCAGCGTTAAGCAGTGCAACAGTAACAAAACTTGCTAATGCCCGCACTATTTCTCTTAGCGGCAATACCACGGGATCTGCTTCTTTTGACGGAAGTAATAATATAACCATTTCTACAACAGTTACGCAAGCGAACACAGCTTTAAATATTCCAACATCTGATGTCGGTGGAAATATTTGGATAAATTAGGAAAGGTACTTTATGGCTGAATATAGTAAGAAACTACATATACGAAAAGATGGAACCGTACAAGATATTTCACTTTATACAGATGTTGCTGACATATCGACGAATGATAGGCTTACCATAGTAGATGGGAATACTAAAGTTTATGCGGCGATAGCAGAGACAACAAAACAGGAAGCATCATCTTTGCGAGTTCGCAAAAACAACACTATTTATGCTGTATTATTGAAAGCGATAATATACAATTTAGAAAAATATTATAAAAAAATACCTGGTTCATCGACAATATCCACATTGCCAGAAGAAAACGCTAGTTATATTAAAGAAGCCTTACCCAACGTTGATGATACAACCAATATGTTTGGGTCTAATTCTGATAGAAGTAGTTCTTGTGTAAATATAGTATCTATAGATACTACTGGATGGAATACTAGCAATTTGAAAATTGTTTATGGAATGTTTGAAGCTTGCAAGAAATTAACGATATTAGATACATCTAAATGGAATACTGGACATATAACTGATATGGATAGCATGTTTTGTGATTGTAAATCTTTAAAAGAATTGGATGTATCTAATTGGGATACTACTAATGTAACTAATATGGATAGTATGTTTTATTGGTGTCAAGCATTAACAAAATTAGATGTATCCAAATGGGATACTAACAATGTAACTGATATGGGTCGGATGTTTGATGGATGTAGCGCATTAAAAACACTAGATACATCTAATTGGAATACTGGCAAAGTAACCTATATGGCTGGTATGTTTAGCGAATGCGAATCTTTATCCATTTTAGATGTATCTAAATGGGATATTAGTAAGGTAACTAATTTTGACCAAACTTTCATGAATTGTAAATCATTAAAAGCCATAAATGTGTCTAATTGGGATACCAGTAATGTAACTGACATGAGTCATATGTTTTATGGTTGTGAATTATTAACAACATTAGATGTATCTAAATGGGATACTGGTAAGGTAACTAGTCTTTATGATATATTTAATAATTGCTCTTCCTTATCATCGTTAGATATATCTAATTGGAATACTAGTAATGTAACTAGTATGTTTATGGCATTTAATAACTGCTCCTCCTTAACAACATTAGATGTGTCTAAATGGAATACTAGTAAAGTAACTACTATGGTTTATATGTTTGGAGATTGTTCTTCTTTAACTAAATTAGACCTCTCCAAATGGGATACTAGTAATGTAAAAAATATCTCTGGTATTTTCTCTGAGTGCTATAATTTATCATTGTTAAATGTATCTAATTGGAATACCAGTAATGTAACTAATATGGTACTAGCGTTTGATAGATGTGACAAATTAACTGAAATAGATATCTCTAATTGGGATACTAGTAAAGTAAAATATTTTGGAATGATGTTTAACAGTCCAAATCTAACAACTATCAAAGGTATTATAGATATGAAGTCTGCCGATCCTACTTTTTGGAACACTAATGCTGTTAATCTTAATGAAAGAGATACTAATCAGAGAATGTTTGAAAATTGTACTAAACTTACAGGAGTTAAGATTAAGAATCCTCCTGCTGATTTTGAAACCTATAGTGGGCTTACTAAAGATCAATATGAAATTGTATCGTAAATCAACAATAATAAAAGGAATGGATGTGTTATATATTGTCTAAAGTATTAGTCACAGAATCTTATCTAACAGATATTGGCAATGCGATACGCACCAAGAACAACAGCACAATGAAGTACAAGCCTAGTGAGATGGCAAAAGCTATTGATTCCATTGTCCTTGGCGATCCTGCTGTTATCGTTAACAGTGATTCTGCTTGGAAATATACTGTTACGCAAAAAGAACATGAAAATGTTGTCGTTAATGTTAGTGATTCGTTAATTGGAGATAATACATCTGGTTATCAGACAAAAATCATATTTACTCCTGCCGTTTCTTCTGATTACGGATACAATGCAGGAACTATAAGAAAAACAGCAGATGAGAAGAATCATATCGCCAATTTTACAGTAGATGATGCCATAAAAATCGATGGATTGTTTAAAGATGGATGGGCTGGCATCTATGCTCATGCAGTGGATGCAGAACAGGCTTCAGAATATTATTCTGTAGATTATTATTTTAATGACTATAATAACTATAGTTCTAGTAAAGTTGACAATGGTTCAAAAATAGAGAACTTATTGATTCTTGGATACTACAGAGAAAATAGTAATGGAAATCTAATCGCAAATACAAAGAATAATTTTGCGAATTATAACCCATCAGCTAGTGCAACTCTTAAGAAATATCAAGATAAATATGCTACAGCAGTTGCTCCTGGTGGATTTGATGGCTGTTCTGCTTTAACAACCATAGATATACCTAATGCTACAAGTATTGGTGATTATGCATTTAATGGCTGTTCTGCTTTAACAACCATAGATATACCTAATGCTACAAGTATTGGTCATTATGCATTTGATGGTCTCAAATTGAAAACGATTTATTTGCGTTCTAAAACTATGTGTACATGTACAGGAACTCCATTTAGTTCGATTTCTCTCTTTTTTATTCCAACTATTTATGTCCCTACATCTTTAATTGATTCTTATAAAACAGCGAATTATTGGAAAAATTATGCAAGTAAATTTAAGACCTTGGAAAGTATCCAATTATCTAAAATATCAATTATAGGTTCTAATAAAATCAATATGTATGGTGGGAATACTACTGGTACATATAAAATAAAATATAATGATGGGGCGGTGTTACCAGAACAAACTGGTGTAACATGGTCTATTACTGGTAATGCAACAATATCTCAAGATGGCGTTGTAACATTAAATGATTCCGCTAAATCTGGAGATACGCTAACTATTACAGCCACCTCTACATATAATAGTTCTATATCTGCATCATTGACTGTATCGGTTATTAGTGTTGCTACTAGTATGACAGTTGATTTAAATAACGGACAATGGGTAGATTCTGGAACTGCTGTTGATGGTCATACAGTATATAAATCAGACGCAGGTTCCTACAATATAAATAATGGCACATCTACATGTACAATAACATTCTTTGGTTATAGTAAGGTAACTGTATATACTCGTTCTTACGCAGAGGGCGACTATGATTATACAGAAGTCGGTCCGTTAGATGGTACAGTATCCAGAGATAATTCATCAAATGTGTTAAGTACTAAAGGGAAGCAAAGCGCATCAGAATATCAATCATACACTTTCAACATTTCAGACAACAATAGCCAGCATACTTTCCAGGTACTTTATTCTAAGGATAGTTCCAGTAATAGTAATGATGACCGTGGTTACTTCTATGTCGTGTGTGAATAAAAAAATGATGTGATTAATTAAATAATTAAATAAACCAAAAGGATAAAAAAGTTTAACGTTAAATTTTTAACAAACACTGGAAAATATAAAATCGTATCGTAAAACAATATAAAATAAAGAATCCGGGTTCATAACGAGCCCGGATTCTTTATAATATAATATATAAAATTAAAAAAGGCTATTCCTTTTTGGAAGAGATGGAGACGACAATATTCTGTCTCTGATTTTTTATTTTGGTTAAAATGGAATTTCATCTTCCTTAATATATTGTTTTCCTTCTTTTTTTAATTTTTCTTTATAAGATTTACAAATTTTTGCGGGAAGAGATAGTGCCGATGTTGTATAAAAATCATGATCAGAAAATGCTGTATATAATACAGCGGTATCATATATATCTTTTAAATTAACGATTTCGCTATCTTCCGAAGAAAACTCAATAACAAGTTCTTCTTTTTTCTTACGACTTAATATATCCAATATATCACGTTTCGAGAAATCGTTGATATTCGTTAAAACTTTTGGTTTTATCGAGTTGGTATCCCACTTTTTACAGTATTCTGGATCAACAAATCGAAGCCATTTTTTGTAGATATCTTTATCCTTAGCTAATTCTTTATTTAATTTATCACGTTCTAAATAACCATTCATAATTTTTATCCAAATGTTCTTAACTGGAATAGCAAATAATGTCTGATACATAAAGCCGTCATCACTTTCTGATGTACTGCTACTACGGTATATAAATTTATGACTTAATTCATGTTCAATCACAATTAGTGCATCATAGGCATATGTGTGTTTGTTAAATACATTAGTCGTTTGATCATCTTTTAAATTGTTTGGAATAAAAATAGGTGTAATGTTGTCAGACAATAAAATTTTATTATATTCTTCTTGTGCTATTTGTGTTCCATAAATACATTCATTAGCAGACATTGTATTTATAATTTCTTGTTTTTCAAGTCTTTCGATTTCTTCTGGCGTATAACTACAATCAGCTTCTTCTAATTCCTGAATTTCAGATGACGTAAGCTCATTTTGTATCTTTTCGTGATATTTTCTTTCTTCTTCTTCTAGCTCTTCTACGTAATCATGATATCCTTCCGATATATCGCTCATAATCCACCGCTCCTTTTATATTGAATAAAAAAAATAGCACTCTCTTTATCTATAGTATAATCCAACTTAGAGGATTATGAAAGCATCTTGTCTATAGTAATAAAAAGATATGAATCTTTTTATTATCGATTATGTATAGGAACAGGAGAGAAAGGGATTATAATTGATCAAGAAATATGATTTCCTGGATATGCTTACGAAATATACGGCATATGCCAAGGAATATATCCATGATGTATTGCCTAAAAAATTATCGCAATTGACGAACGATACAGGATATATCACGAAGAATTCAGATATCTTAGGTACAGCGGCTATGGCAATAGCAGATAAAGACGGAAATCCAATTATAACAACGTACGAAAAGAAAGTAGACGCCCAGATTGCGTTGAACAAAAAAGCAGACAAGGCGACGACACTTTCTGGATATGGGATCACCGATAGCTACACGAAGACAGAAGAAGATACGAAATTAAAAGATAAAGCGGACGCGTCTAACGTTTATACGAAACAGCAAGTCTTAGACAAACTAGATTTAAAAGCTGATAAAGCAATTACGTTAGCCGGATATTTTATCGGGGATGCGTATACAAAAACAGAAGTCGACGATAAATTAGCTAAAAAAGCAGATCTTGAATCGTTACATATGCCAGAAGTATTAGCCGCTATCGATGCCAGATTAAAAAAGACAGACGCCGAAGCGACGTATATTAAGAAAGCAGAAAAGGGAGTAGCCAATGGTATCGCTACACTCGATAGTTCAGGATTAATTCCATCGAATCAATTGCCTTCCTACGTAGACGATGTCGTCGAAGGATATTATAATTCGACCGATAATAAGTTTTACAAAGAAGAAACGCATACGACCGTTTTAACGGGAGAAGACGGAAAGATATATGTCGATATACCGAGCAATCATTCATTTCGATATGCGCCGACTAGCCAGGCTTATATAAAAATAGACGACGCCGTCAGTACCGCTGAAAGAGCATTAAAAGATTCTGATGGGAACGATATCAACGCAACGTACGAAAAGAAAACGGATGCCGCCGCTTCGCTAGATAAGAAAGCCGATAAAACTACGGTTAGTAGTCTTGATACGTGTATTGAAGTCGTAGAGCATGTTTCTAGTAATAATGCTACAGCTATTGGCTTTGAAACGGATGGTACTGCTGTAAAAGAGGGTGAATTTGTTCATGAGTTGAGCCAGAATACAAAAGATCCTTCGAAATCCGTTACCATTGGGACTAATTTGAATGCACTGGATAAAGGTATTGTATCCAATAAGAATGATATAGCCGCAAACAAAGTTGCTATTGACAACATTAATAATAATATATCGGAGAACAATAAGAGTATCAATACTCTTCGTAACGATATGAATACGAATATATCGAGTATTACGACGAGAGTATCAACAGCTGAAAATAGTATATCGACAAACGAAACTGCTATCGCTAATATCAATAAACAAATAGCGGGAATACAGACGTCGGCTTCTTCGACGTATGCAACCAAAACAGAATTAGCCGATAAAACGAAACCGGCGACAACGACTTCCTTGGGTACCATTATCGTAGGCGATAATCTTACGATCGACAGTACCGGTAAACTTTCAGCGAAAAATGCTTATACTCTTCCGATAGCCACGGCTACGGTACTAGGCGGTATCAAACAAGGTACAGATGTAACGATCGATACGAACGGTGTACTATCTGTAAACTATACGGATTTCACGGCAAACTGTACCGAAGAGAACTTCGCAAAACTATACGCTGAATCATAATAAGGACATAATAGAGGTGAACCCATAATCATGATATTCTCTTACGTAGAATACCCATACGATGTTATTCAGGACGATAAGAATCATTATATCGCGACGTTACAAGCCGATACAAGCATCAAATGGGAATCGGAGAATTTAGCCGAGATACATATCAAAGCCGCACGGATCATAACGCAATATATCAAGTTCAAGAAACATTTACATAAGGATCCGATGCTTGGCGTTATCCATACTGATAACTTATGGGATCGGTAAAACAGAAAAAGAGGGCGCGAACCCTCTTTTTTTTATTTCTTAGACAACTTATCGTAAGCTTCTTTATTTCGTTTCATGAAATAACGGGAAGCCTTACGGACTTTATATCGTAAGATCCATTTATATAAATAATCGAATAAAGATATGATGATCGCCGGCCTTTCCTATACAAAAATAAGGTTGTTTCAAAAAGAAACAACCTTACGTATTAATCATCTTCCACTTTCTGGAAGTCGACTAATTTATCTTCCTTATATATCGGTACGAAGATATCTTTTTCGTATTCGACTTCATCCATCATGTTCCGTAATTGGATGGGCGACGGCGCTTTCTTAAATACCCAGACGTCGTATTTATCCAGGATAGCTTTCGTTAGCGCTTTCCCATTCTTCGTTTTCGTATCCGTTAAATAATGCATGAATGAGATTTGGATATCGTACGTATTCAATACTTTATTTAAGATATCAAGCTCATCCTGATAAAAGATACCGCCGATCACTAAGACTCTTAATTCCATAAGAAAAAGAAATCCTCCTTCGTGTTTTTGTGGTGCCCGGAGTGGGAGTCGAACCCACAACAAGGTTGCGATCCTTCACGGCTTCTAAGGCCGCTACGTTTGCCAATTTCGTCATCCGGGCATGTGGAGCAGGCGACGGGAATCGAACCCGCATCATCTGCTTGGAAGGCAGATATTCTACCGCTAAACTACACCTGCATGGCTCCCCAAGTAGGATTCGAACCTACAACAAATCGGGTAACAACCGATTACTCTACCAACTGAGCTATTGAGGAACAATCCCGCAGCGAGAAATCGTCCCGCTGCGTTCGAGTTATTTACGGCCGCCCTTACCTTTGCGTCCACCGCATTTACCCATAGTTTTCACCTCCGTAAGGAGAAAAAAGAAGTCGCCTAGCCGTTTTTTCAGGCATCGTCCGTTATCGGGCTATAGGACTCGATATAGTCGCTGATTCCCGTTGCATGGTCTGCGCGCTATAAAGATGTTTCTTATTTTTATCCCGCCTATTACTTTCGGCGGCGTTTATTTTTTATGGTGGAAGATGATGGATTTGAACCATCGTGGCACGATTATAAGTCGTGCATCCTTACCGCTGGATGAATCTTCCATATGGTGCTTACGAAGGGATTCGAACCCTTATGGATTTTTTATATCCGGCGGATTTTAATCTTTTGTAGACAAAATCTCTCGTCTCTAAACAAAGCGAAGACGTGTATGCTACACTATATTTATGTTGCGATATATTGCCAATTAGCATTATGACTAATTAACTTTAAGCTACTAAGTGTTACTTGCTTATAACTTTTATTAGGAATTTGGATATATTCGCCATTAATATTTATTATATAAGCAGATGATGTACCTGCAAATCCAGAAATCCAGCCTCGCTGATCAAAACAAATAACCTCGTCATTAAGAAACCATCCTCGAAGTTGTTTTACATTCTTATTATTTCGTTTAGATTCGATATTCTTGCTTTTACGTCCTTTGCGAGGTATAGCTTCATGCAAAGATCGCTTTTTTTTGCGAAATTGTTTAATTAAGAAATATTCTTTTGGATTTTCTTTAATCAACTCGATACCAGTTATAGCAATAGCGTCATTATAATGAGTTTTCTCTAAATTAAGTTTTTTGCGTTTTGAAGAAGTTTCCGAACCATACGTTATCTTGGCTTCAGGATACTGCTGAAAAGTTCTTTTTCGAAGCACATTCATGAACGGCGGCTCCTTGTATTGCTTTGTTTTCTTGTGTTCTTTCATCCACTTATACAGAATGCCTCCTGGCTTATGGTTCTCGCTTGTATGACAGTCTGTACAAACTGTGATAAGATTATCTGCCCTGTCAGTACCGCCTTCGCTGCGATATACAATATGATGTGTATGCAAAACTTTGTTTTTCTTCTTGCAGACCTGACAGGTATATTCGTCTCTTGCAAAGACGAAATATCTGACATTATAGTAGCCATAAGTTTGGCCGTGTTGATAATCAACGCCCTGAATGTCAGGATTTATCATCTTTGCTACATCAAACTTACCTACTTCAATGCGAAGTTTTGGACTAGGCACTAAACTACAGAACTTATTTATCCAGTTGAAATTAGCATCTAGCTTGGCTCGAATACTTGGTGGCAACCAGTCTTTAGGTTTTCTGCGATTCAGAAATCGTGCTTTACGATATCTGGTTTTGCGAAACCTACGGCCACGACGATACTGAGCACGAGTCAGGAGCAAAGAATGTACATCTTGTCGAAGCTCGACTTCACCTTTAGCAAGAACCTTATCTTGACTGACGATTGCGATGCCTATATGCTTCGCACCTTCGTCTATACCAATAGTTACTTCTTGCTTGGCTTCCCCTGTAGCATAACAAAGCTGAATTGTAAATGGCTTGTAACCAACAATCTTAGCTTTCTTCTGCTTCAGAAGAATTCTTGCTTTTCTTTCAGAACAGGGCATAAGTGCCTGTCCTCTCATATTTTTTACAAATACTTTCATGATTTTTTGCCGAAACTCTCAAGTCCGGCTCCTCCTCTCTTGCGATTAGAGTTAGTTACCCTTCGCCAATGTTGCTATATACTTGTCGTAATCGACCACATTAGGTTGACCGTCCCTACCTCATAGGACTTTTACAGAGCCTACTCAGAGCCTAGAACTAGGGTATCATTCTAGGGTGAGATAACATAAGCAACGTAGTTCTTGAAGAACTTAGGCTAGTCAACTTGAGCTTTTACAAGCTCCTGCCTCAAACGATAAAAACGTTAAAACGGGGGTAATTGACGTCCGCTGTGTATTCCTATTCCACCACGCAAGCAAAAAAATATGGCGGCGGCACTTAGAATCGAACTAAGACTAGCAGAGTCAAAGTCTGCTGTACTAACCGTTATACGATACCGCTATATTTATGGCACGGGCACAAGGATTCGAACCAAGATTGACGGTTTTGGAGACCGTAGTCTTACCGTTAGACGATACCCGCATATGGCAGAGGAGATGGGATTCGAACCCATGGTGCTTTTCATAGCACGGCTGTTTTCAAGACAGCTACCTTAAACCACTCGGACACCCCTCTATAATATGGTAGCGGAGGCAGGATTTGAACCTGCGATTCCGAGGTTATGAGCCTCGTGAGTTAGACCAACTGCTCTACTCCGCGATAAAAAATATATCCAAGGAAAGAAAATAAGGAACAGGTCCGACAAGACTCCACTCCATCCAAAGAAATCCTTAGATACGGAATATTTCTTTCAATCCCGCGCGGCTATGTTTTCTATTACGAGAGCCTTGTGGTATAATATAATTATAGTTCATTTTATAAAAAAAGTAAACTATATATAATAAAGAAAGGAGGCGACTTTTTATCATGGCTTATTTTCGTAAGAAAGGGAACAAGTATTATTTCACGGTATGTATATCTAAGAATAATAAAAAGATAAAACACGAATATGCCGGCGGTTCTACGCCCGAAGAATGTTACGCCCGATATATTGAATATATCTCGCGCATCGATATGGGTAAAGAATACCCGGACGCTTATAAAATGCCGTTCTCTTTATTACTAAAGGAATGGTACCAGAAATCCGTGCTTATCAATTGTACCGATAATACAAAAGAGCATTATCTACGGATCATCCGGAACCATTTAGAACCGGAACTCGGCGATATACCGATCGGCGACATCACGACACAAGTCCTGGATACCTGGCTCGTCAATAAACGGAATAAATACGCTCAGGCTTCCTTGGAAGTCATGTACACCGTATTACGTTCCGTATTTAGATGGTGTATCACGGTACCAAAATACTTGAAAGAGAATCCTACACTTGGTTTGAAACTTCCGCGATATTTCGAAATAAAGAAGACGCCCAATATCTTTACGAAAGATCAGATTCTTACGATATTCAAGAAATATCCACCGGAACATAAATTATATATGCCGTGTATCCTTTCGTATTGTACCGGAATGCGTGTCGGCGAATGTCTGGCCCTTCAATGGAAAGACGTTAATCTGGATACTCGCTATATCCAGATCGTATCGACGATCTACGACCACGACGGGATGTTTAAAATAGAGCCGATGCCGAAATCTAAATCTTCGGTTCGTAAGATATCGTTTTCGCAGAAATTATACGATGCGTTTCTAAGACAAAAGAAACGACAACAATACCTGGCTACTTATAATGATTTATATTATAAAAGCGATTTCGTTTGTACCCGCGACGACGGCCGACCAATGCGTAGTAACGATATCCGTACGTTCAATGCTTGGTGTAAACGGAATTTCGGCGGCCTTTCGTTCCATTCTTTTAGGCATACCCATGCTACTATGCTTATCGATCACGGTGTCGATATCGATTATATTTCAAAACGTCTCGGCCATTCTTGCGTTGAAATAACGTCTCGTACCTATTTAAGCGTTACCGATATCCGGAATAAGAAAGTCATGGATATGCTGGACGACGTCCTTTGATTTGTCGTATAATTATATATATAACGAAAAGGATAAAACACGGCGTTCGGAATCCTTTCGGAAGATATACCTTTTATTTCCCGAAAAATAAGGATTCCCCGATAAGTAACACTTATCGGAATAATATAATGAAATTCAAAAATACAAAGAAGGAAGAACCCCTTATATCATGTCTCCTCAAATCACTACCTACAGCGGAAAGTTTTTCGATATCACCCATCCCGACCCGGCAAGCATCTGCATCGAAGATATTGCCCACGCCTTGTCCCTCATCTGTCGGGGCAACGGCCATGTGACGACTTTTTATTCCGTCGGCCAGCATTGCCTGCAGTGCGCCAAAGAAGCGATGGCCCGCCAGCTGCCGTCCCGGCTGGTCCTGGCCGCCTTACTGCACGATGCGACGGAGTGTTATATGTCCGACGTGCCCCGGCCGATGAAGCAGCTCATGCCGATATACCGGCAGACGGAAACCAAATTGCTGGCTATCATTTATGAGAAATTCTTAGGCCAGCCTTTGACGGAAGGGGAAACACGCCTCCTCAAAGGGATTGACGATGATTTCCTCTGGTATGACCTGACCTATCTCTTGCACGACCAGCCTCAGGGCGAGCCGCCGCAGGTCCATTGTGTCCCCGATTATCGGCCGCGTCCCTTTGCTGACGTCGAAGCCGAATACTTGCAGTGCTATCGTTCTTGTCAGGAGGGAGTCTTATGGAAATAGCCATCATCACCGGCGCTTCGTCCGGGCTGGGCCGGGAATATGCGAAATTGCTGGACCAAGAAGGATTGGATGAAATCTGGCTCGTCGCCCGGCGCCGGCCCCAGTTGGAAACCCTGGCTGGAGAACTGATGACGAAAAGCCGTATCTACGCCCTGGACCTGACGGACAGGGCTTCTTTGCTGACGCTGCAGCAAGCCTTAGCGGCCTGCCAGGTCACGGTCCGTTATTTGATCCACGCCGCCGGCTTTGGCAAGATGGGGCCTGTGGCGGCCGTTCCGGCAGGCGTCCTGGAAAACATGATCGACCTCAACGACCGGGCGGCTGTCAGCCTGGTCCAGGCTGTACTGCCTTATTGTCATGCCGGCAGTCATCTGGTCCAGATTTGTTCCTGCGCAGCCTTCCTGCCCATTCCGGAACTGGCTGTCTACGCGGCGACGAAAGCCTTTCTCCTACGCTACAGCCGGGCACTGGCCGTGGAACTGGCACCGCAGGGTATCCTCGTATCTGCCGTTTGTCCGTATTGGGTGAAAGATACAGGATTCATCGCGACGGCCCGCCAGACCGATGAAGGCCGGCTGTTCCGCCATTTTCCCCTGGCCGGGACGAAGGAAGCCATCGCCCGCCGCTCCTTCCAGGCCGTGAAAAAAGGCCGAGTCGTCATCACGCCGGATGTCGTCTCGACCTTGCTCCGTTTTCTGTCGGGGTGGATTCCCCAATCGATTCTCTTGTACGGCAGCCGCTGGTTCCGCTGACTTTATAAGCCGATGGCTTTCAGTGCCTGGTCCAGGTCACCGATGATGTCGTCCGGGTCTTCCAGGCCGATGCTGAAACGGATGAAGCCCTTGCGGAATTTTTCCGGGTAGAGATTGATGCGTTCATCGTAGCTGGGCTGCGGGAAAATCAGGCTTTCGTCATGGCCGAGGGATACGGCGAAGGTGACGACTTTCAAAGCTGCGCAGAAGCGTTCGACGGCCTTGTCGTCGGCTGCGATGCCAAAGGAAATGACGCCGCCAAAGCCGTGCTTCATCTGTTTCTTGGCCAATTCATGACCGGGATGGCTAGCCAGGCCGGGATAGGAAACGAAGGTGACGTTTTGCCGCTGTTCCAGCCATTCGGCGATTTTCTGCGTCGATGCGTTGATGCGTTCCATCCGCAAGGGGAAGGTCACGGCACCGCGGAAAATCTGCCAGGCATTGAAGGGGCTGATGACAGAGCCGACGTTGACCTGGGCTTCATAGCGGATCTGGCCCATCGCTGCCAAATCATTGGAAATGATGGCCCCGCCCTGGGCATCGCCATGGCCGTTGATATATTTCGTCAGCGATTCGACGACGAAATCGGCTCCCAGGTCCAGTGGTCGCTGGTTGAGAGGCGACGCAAAGGTATTGTCGACGGACAAGATAGCCCCGTTTTCATGAGCGATTTTGGCGATGGCTTCGATATCTGAAATACCATCAGTCGGATTGTCCGGCGTTTCAATATGGACCAGGCGCGTCCCCGGCGTAATCGCTTTCTTGACGGCTTCCAGGTCAGTCATATCGACCATGACCGTTTCGACGCCGAATTTCTGGTTGAATAATTCGTGGAACAGGCGATAGACTGCCATATAACTGACTTTCGGATAGACGACGCGGTCGCCCGTCTTGAGCAGGGTCCAGAACAGGGCGTGAAGGGCGGCGACGCCGCTTCCCAGGACGATGGCGTCATCGGCACCGTGAAGGGCTGCTACTTTTTCTTCCAGCCAATGCTGATTCGGGTTGCCGTTACGGGCATACATCAGCAAATCCGTCGATGAATAGTTGACCTTCGACAGATCATCGGGCAGCTTGTAGCTGTTGGCCATGTGCAATGGCCGGCGGACAGCGCCCGTTTCTTCGTCATAGCCGACACCAGTGTGTACAGCCTGTGTCGAAATGTCATACCCCTTGAACTTATTTTCTTTCTTAGCCATAAAAAATCCCCCTTTATGGTGTAAATAAATACTATACAAGTATATTATAAAGTATATCATCAAAAAAGTAAAAGCCTTTTGTTCTCCAATTCATATTGACTTTTTGACTTTTGCTAAAATAAGCGTATAATAGAACTATACAAAGAAATTGAAACAGCGCCGTTTCAATTGTTTAACCTGATTCTGCAAGAAGTCTCCCGCCTCTTTAGGCGTTGAGATGAATTGCAGGTTTTTCTGAGGGCTCGATGCCCTCAGAAAAACAATGGCTTCACATTTTGTTTTGCGGTATAATCAGTAGTAAGAGTGAAAGGATTGCGAAAGTCAAGGCAGGTGATGATAGTGAATAAGGCATATCGATACAGAATCTATCCGACAAGGGAACAGAAAATGATGTTTGCCAAGACCTTTGGGTGTGTCCGATTCATCTACAAC
>ERZ773158.1078-NODE-1078-length-27251-cov-4.118069_pt1 | contig 27251 bp, 21 predicted proteins | sample MGYA00511918_ERZ773158 | MGnify/ENA primary metagenome ERZ773158 (study PRJEB29015, sample SAMEA2737876) | human gut metagenome | biome: human gut; feature: human-associated habitat; material: faeces | place: China | collected 2012 ...
TTCCAAGCTCCTTTCAATCTTGCAGAATTTTGACTTGAGCGTAACCTTTTCAGTTACAAACGAGTCGCACGAACGTTTGTTCCCGCGCCCATTTTTGCGGTGCTGCCCATCAGGACGCGCACCTGCCCGCTACGTACCTTCGCGAAAAGCTCCTTCTTCCGCACTTCCGTGTTCGCTTCGTGGATAAAGGCAATCTGCTCCTTCGGGATGCCCTGCGCAATCAGCTTGGCGCGAATGTCATCATACACATTGAAGTTCTCGCTGCCCGTTTCATCTTCGTCCGCCAGAAGCGTATCCGCATCCGCTGTTTCCTTCTCCGAAGCCGCCTTGCCGCGCGGGGTGGACAGGTCGCAGAAAACCAGCTGTGTCAGCTTTTCCGCCGCTCCTTCGCGCCAGATGCGGACAATGTTCCGGACGCAGGCGTTGACCTTGCTGCCCGGATCATCCGGCAGAAGCGGATTCATCAGCCGCTGGTCAAGCCCCAGCTTCCGCCCGTCGGAGGTGATGCGCAGCATGTTGTCCACGCTCGGATCAACCGCGCCGCTGTGAACCGCTGCCGCCCGCTCCGAAAGCGCCTGCACCATTTCCTGCTGATAGGCAGACGGCTTCACCACCACCGTTTCGTAGTGCGCGGTCGGTCGGGGAAGATTCAGCTGGTCAGCCGTCTTGATGTCCGCAACTTCCTTGAAAAGGTTCATCAGCTCCGGGAGGTTGAAGAACTTCGCAAAGCGCGTCCGCGCCCGATAGCCCGTTCCTTCCGGAGCGAGTTCAATCGCGGTTGTGGTTTCCCCGAAAGTGGAAGCCCACGCATCAAAATGCGACATGCTTTTCTGCTGCAATGTGCCGTACTGCAGATAGCGCTGCATAGTGTACAGCTCGGTCATGCTGTTGCTGACAGGCGTACCCGTTGCAAACACAATGCCCTTGCTGCCGGTGATTTCGTCCATATATCGGCATTTCAGGAACATATCCGATGATTTCTGCGATTCTGTCTGCGAAAGTCCTGCGACGTTCCGCATTTTGGTATACAAAAATAAATTTTTGAATGAATGTGCCTCGTCCACATAGAGTCTGTCCACCCCCAGTTGCTCGAAGGTGACGACATCATCCTTCCGTTCCTCGGCTTCCAGTTTGGAGAGCCGATTTTCCAGCTGCTTGCGGGTGCGTTCCAGCTGCTTGATGGAAAACTGTTCGCCGCGCTGGTACTTGAGTTCTTCGATACCATGCGTAATGTCATCCAGCTGCTCCCGGAGAAGGCGCTGCTGCCGCTCTTGCGAGACGGGAATCCGCTCAAACTGGCTGTGCCCGATGATCACCGCGTCATAATCACCCGTCGCAATGCGCGCGCAGAATTTCTGCCGATTGGCGCGCTCAAAGTCCTTTTTCGTAGCAACCAGAATGCTGGCAGAGGGATAGAGGCGGATGAACTCGGATGCCCACTGCTCGGTCAGATGATTCGGGACGACAAAAAGCGGCTTCTGGCAAAGCCCAAGCCGCTTGGATTCCATCGCTGCTGCCACCATTTCAAACGTTTTCCCTGCCCCCACTTCGTGTGCCAGCAGCGTATTGCCGCCGTACAGGATGTGTGCAACGGCGTTCCGTTGATGCTCGCGAAGCTGAATATCCGGAGTCATGCCGCCGAAGGTGATGTGTTGCCCGTCGTACTCACGGGGACGGGTGGCGTTGAACAGCTCGTTATACTGCGCCACCAGCGTTTCGCGCCGGTTCGGGTCTTTCCAAATCCACTCGCGGAACGCCGCCTTGATGGCCTGCTGCTTCTGCTGCGCCAGCGTCGTTTCCTTCTGGTTGAGGACGCGCCGCTCCTTTCCATCCGGGTCAGTGACCATATCATAGATGCGGACATCCCGCAGATTCAGCGTGTCCTCCAGAATCCGATAGGCGTTTGCCCGTCTTGTGCCATACGTCACATACGCGGTCACGTTACTCTCGGATACCGCAGATTTCCCCGAAATGTTCCATTCCGCCGTATATTCAGAATAGTTCACATGAATCACCCGATGCAGATACATCGGCGGCGCGAAGGTTTCGAGCATAAAGTCCTGAATCACCGACTTGTCCAGCCACGTTGCCCCCAGCCGCACGTCGATTTCGGAAGCATCCAAATCCTTAGGCTGTGCGGCTTTCAGGGCAGTTACATTGGGAAGATACAGGGGATTTTGCACTGCTGCCTGCATTGCCTCCCGCAGTTTCTGCCGCACATTGCCCGACAGATATTCGTCGGCGGTCACATAGATGTCTTGATTCGGAACCGGGAAAATAACGCCGTTCAATTCCTTGGTCAGCTGTTCCGGCTCAATGCCCGTCAGCTGCGCCATGTAGGGCAGGTCAACCCGCGCTTTCTCCGCAATGGAGACCGCCAGCGCTTCCGCCGCTGTATCGACGTGCATAATGGTCGTCTGCTGGCGAATTGTCCGCTTGGTGAACATATCCGCCTTGCGTGCCAATCCGCCCTGCTCATTGAGGACTTCCAGCGAGCAGAGCAGATAATAGGAAGAATCGCTCGAAAACGCGTTGGCATTGCTGCGGGCGTTGATGAGCCCGTACTTTGCCGTAAACGCATCGTACTGCTGATTCAGCCGTGCCTGTATCGGCGCAAGGGCAGCATCATCCGCATTGTCCAGCTGCGCCTGAATGAGGTCGTTCACCTGCTGCCGGAGGTCAATCATGCCGCGGATTCGCTCCAGCGCGGGCAAGGGCAATTTCTGTTTGGCCATGACGGAGTTGGTGCGGTAGTATACCTCGCCATCCACCATTGTGAAGGCGTAATTTTTCACATTGGGGTCAGCTGGAATCGTATCTGCCGCTGCTTCGCCTTCCAGCTCATTCGGCAGTTCTGCTGCCTGATACTCTCCGCGGATATGCTGCACCGCCTCGGTCAGCTGCTCGGAAAGCACTGCCCCTTCCAGCGGGATGCACGCGGTTTCATTCTCATTGCCGTAAAGACCGGGTTCGCGCACCATTGTCCCCAGCATCATTTCAGGATGCGCCGCGAAATAGCTGTTGATCGGAATGCCGTCTGCCGTCTGTCCCAGATGCACCCAATCGGGTTCGACCGCCAGCGGGCGCTCGCGTTTCTGCAAAAAGAGGATGTCCGACGTGACTTCTGTGCCGGCATTCGCCTTGAACGCTGTGTTCGGCAGCCGAATCGCGCCTAACAGTTCGGCGCGCTCTGCAATGTACCGGCGCACTGCCGGATTCTGCTTGTCCATCGTCCCCTTGGAGGTGATGTAGGCAATCACGCCGCCGGGACGCACCTGTTCCAGCGTTTTCGCAAAAAAGTAATCGTGAATCAGAAAATTGTGGCGGGCAAAGGCTTTGTCCTGCACCTGATACGCCCCGAACGGCACATTGCCGATGGCAAGGTCAAAGAAATCCCTGCGGTCAGTCGTTTCAAAGCCTGCAATGGTGATGTGCGCCTTGGGATACAGCTGCTGGGCAATGCGTCCCGTGATGCTGTCCAGCTCCACCCCGTACAGGCGGCTTTCCTTCATGCTGTCCGGCAGCATCCCGAAGAAATTGCCCACGCCGCAGCTGGGTTCCAGCACGTTGCCCGACCGAAATCCCAGCTGTTCCACCGCCGCATAAATGGCACGGATAACGGTCGGGCTGGTGTAATGCGCATTCAGGGTAGATGCACGGGCGGCTTCGTATTCTTCCTGTGTCAGCAGGGATTTCAGCGCGCTGTATTCGCTGTGCCACGCCTCGCTGCGCTCATCAAAGGCTTGCGGCAAGCCGCCCCAGCCCACATAGCGGGACAGCACTTCCTGTTCCTGCGGTAATGCCGAACGATGCTCGCTTTCGACCATCTTCAGCACGGAAATGGCTTCGATGTTCGCACTGAATTTCGCCTTTGCGCTGCCTTCTCCCAAATGTTCGTCCGTAATGCGGAAGTTTTCTGCCGCTGGCTGTTCAGGCGCTGGTTCGCGCTGTTCGGATGCGCTGGCGGACAAATCAAGCACAATATTCCGCAGCGCAGTTTCTGCTGCTGGCAGGAAATGTGCGTTCCGTTCGTCCGCTGCCAGCAGCTGCTCAAAGCGCGGCAGGCTTTCCGCCCGGAAAATAGGATAGCGCTGGGACGGGTCGCGCAGCTGAACGCCGAACGCGCTTTTTGCCTCGATCACAAAAGGCGTACCGTCCAGATAGACCGTATCGCCAACCGCATAGGCGGCAGTTTCGGAGAAAGCTGGATTTTCAGCGGCATCAGCAGACGCGGCGCTTTCTTCGGCAGAAACAGGTTCGTCTGCTTCTTCGCCTTGCTCCGCCCGATTTTCATCGTTCGCATCCGGCGCTGTTTCCTTGGGGAGGGCATCTTCGGCAGCTTCTTGTCTGCCACGGTCGGCGGCTGCATCCTGCGTCAGGTACTGCCCCTGGCGAATCAGCGTGTCAATGCGCGCCGCCGCCTTCGTCCACTGCATTTTGACAGGCGCGCAGCCGTTTTTTTGCAGCACAATGCCCTTGCTGTCATGCGCTTCATTGCTGCCATCCGCACCGGATACCGCAGGAGAACGCCCGCCTATGCCATACTCGTCTTTGAGGAAATTCGCTTTTTCGGTCATCGAGCGTGCAGGCGTTTCGGTGAAATACTGGTAGATGCGCCGTTTGCCGCCCGACATATTGCCGCCGCTGCTGAGCGTATCGTCGATTTCGTCCTCCGTGATGAAGCAGTCCGGCTTGGGGACTTCGGCAAGCAGGGAGTCATAGCCGCGCCGCGGAAACGCCAGCTCTTTGAGCGTGTTCAGGACAGCCTCCGGGTTGTGGAAGGGAAATCGCAGTAGGTTCCGATTTTCCCGCGCATCTTCCGCAAACTGCGCTGCTTCTGCTGTCAGCCTTGACAGGAATTCCGGGTTGGCAAGCTGCTCCGTCAGCCGCGCCGTTTCTTCGGGGAAGCTGCTGCCGCGAATGCTCTTCATGGAGGGAAAATAACCTTTGCCTTTCTCCGCCATGTCGTGGTACATGTACCAAAGCCCCTGCGCTGCCATTGCCCGCTCATGCACCGGGGTCTGTGCCAGCTCCATCATCCCCAGAAATTCGCCGGATTCCAGCAGCTCCCCGATGCGCCGTGCGGCATCCGCCCATGCAATCCGCTGCGCATTCGGTACATCGCGGGCGCTTTTCCCGCTGGCAATCCGAATGCCTCTTTCGTCATACCACGCGCTGTACGGTTTGCCCATGTACATCATGCCGAATCCGCCGTGATAAATCCGCGGAAGGCGCTGGGCAATGGTTTCAGGCGAAAGCTGCTTGGCAAAGTCCGCCGTGACCTTCATCCGATGGTCAGCCGTATTGCTGCCGCTGCGCAGAAACTCATCCACCACTTCCTGCGGTACAGAAAAAGCGAAGGGTGCTTGCGCACTCTCCGCCTCAAAATTGTCCACCAGCTGAATCTGCTCGTTTTCTGTCGGCAGGAAAAAACTCATCTGCTCCAGCTGCGGTGTATAACCGCTTAGCTGTAAATCAGCTCCGAAAGAATCATTTCCTCCGCCTGATGTTTCAGGCTGTTCATCTGCGCTGCCCAGCGCATCGGATTCTCCGCCTTCATGTCCTCGGTCACGCCGCTTTGCTTCGGCAGGATCTGCATCAGGCGGTTCAGCCGATTCTGCGCGCTCTGCTCGATTTCGTGCAGGTGCGTCATCAACCGCCCGCTCAGGAGCAGCCGCGTATACAGCCCCGGACGCTCGCTCGCCAGATACTGCTGGCGCATCATCCCGTACTTGCCCAGCGGCTGCTGTTCCTCTTCGGTCAGTTCCATTTCCGGCAGCAGGCAATCCCCGTGCTGTGTGTACTTCAGTTCGCTCATGTTCCTTGCTCCTTTCCGCATTTCGGACAGTTCTTTCTATCTGGCGGAGAACCTGCTCGGCAATCGTGCTGACTGCCGTGCCCAGTTCCGCCGCGGCTGCGGGCGTGTTCCAGTCCACGACCTCTTGAAAATCCTCCCGCAGCAGCTCCGGTTCCAATCCGCATCGGGTCTGGATGACAGCCGAGATGCTTGCCGCCGCTGCTTTTCGGAAGGACGCCCCCGCCGCAAAATCATCGTACTCCGATAATGCCGAATCGTCAACACTGTCGAGGATGTCGCGGCGGTGTTCGTTCCAATAGGCAAGCGCTTGACGCTCGGCAAGCTGGTCGATCTGCGCGGCAAGGCGCATCGACGCATCCGCAGAAAATTCTTCTGCCAGCATCTTGCGGACAGCCGGTTCTGCTGCTTCCGTCAGCTGCCACACGTCTACATTCCGCGAATCTGCCCGCGTTCCCGTGTCCGACACGTCAAAGACATATCGGATGCGCATCCCGTTGGCGGTGGGGTTCAGCAGGGCAATGCCCTTTGCGCCGCGCCGAATGTAGCGGTGCATCGTGCCGTTCCAGAGCTCATACGCGGCACAGGCGCTTGCATCCGGGCGCTGCGCATAAATCATCAGCTGGTCGTGATAGGGATATTTATAGAGCCTTGATGCCGTGGTCAGGAACGACAACCAGTCAAGGTAATTGCCTGTGATTTTCAGCGATGTTTCGTCCGCCAGCTGCACATAGGCTTGTACTTTTGTCTGCATGTTTTTCTCCTCTGCGTCAGTCTGCGCCGCTCGCATACCACAGCGCGTAGGCGGCAAGGTCGGTCAGCGTCCAGTCGGCGGGCATTACGCAGTCAGCAAAATAGGCGCAGTCGAGGCTTCCGGCTTGGAAGCTGCGTTCGTCCTGCTCTATCAGGCGGCAGCGCTCGTCCGTTTCCGTGCAGAATCCCTGCCGGCAGCGCGGGCATTCCTGCTGTGCAAGCAGTCCGATGCAGTCCACCATCTGCGCGGTCATCAGGAATCGGGCAGCAGCTGCGAGAGGGCATGAAGCAGCGCGCAGAACGCTGTCTGCTCGTCCTCTGGCACGGACTGCGCACGATGCTCCGGATAATCCGCAGGGTGTTCGCCGCCGTGCATCAGGAGTTCCTCAACGGAAACATGGAAGGCGCGCGCAAGGCGGAGAATCGTGCCCGCCTTGCAGTTCTCCAGCCGCACGCTGCCGCTGAGCAAATCGCGCAGGGTAGTTTCCGGAATGCCGCTCTGCCGGGAAAGTTCCGCCTTGGTCAGGCGCTGGGAACGCATCAGCTGATTTAGGTACATCATTGTTTTTATCGCTCCATTTCGTTCTTTTTGTTTTGGTGGGATGAGTGCTTCGGCACAGGAAATGAACAGGTGGATAATCTGTAAGTGACTTTTCTGCGTCAAAGATGAAGTTTTTCAGTTATAGCTGAAAAAGTCTTTTGTTTCTGCTTGATTTTTCTTCGCAGATGTGCCATACTATGTGTATCATCGAAGGGAGGCTGTGCCGCATGATTCAGCGGGAAATGTACATGAAGCGTATCCGTCCGTTTATCGGAACAGATTTGGTGAAGGTGATGACCGGCATCCGGCGCTGCGGCAAGTCCGTCATGCTGAATCTCATCCAGGACGAGCTGAAAGCGTCGGGCGTTCAGGATGCGCAGATGTTTTCGTTTAACTTCGAGGTCATGAGCAATGCGCACCTCTGCACGGCACAGGCGCTGCACGACGAGGTGCTGAAACGGGCCGCTGCCATCACGGGCAAAGTCTATCTGTTTTTTGATGAGATTCAGGAAGTTGCGCAGTGGGAAAAAGCCATTAACTCCTTCCGCATTGAGCTGGACTGCGACATTTACATCACCGGCTCCAACGCCAAGCTGCTGTCCGGCGAACTGGCGACCGTGCTGGGCGGGCGCTATGTGGAATTTACCATTTACCCCTTCTCTTTTGCTGAATTTCTCGAACTCTACCGAACGGTTGAACCCGGTGCATCCGACGCGGCAGCTTTTCAGCAGTACCTGACGCTGGGCGGGATGCCCTACCTTGCCAATCTCCGCTATGCGCCCGAACCATGCAGGCAGTATCTGCATGACATCTACAATTCGGTCGTCCTCAACGATGTGGTCAGGCGCAACAAAATCCGCGATGTGGATTTGCTCGCCCGCATTGTGGCGTATGTCATCGGCAATATCGGCACAACGTTCGCATCCACATCCATTGCGAAGTTTCTGAAAAGCGAACACCGCACGGTTGCGCCCGAAACGGTGCTGAATTACATCAAGTACTGCACCGAAGCGTACCTGTTCTATCAGGTCAATCGGGAGGACTTGCAGGGCAAGCAGATTCTCGCGACGAACGAGAAATACTATATGGCAGACCACGGCTTGCGGGAAGCGGTGTTCGGCGGGAACATGAAGGACATCAACCTCATTCTTGAAAACATCGTCTACATGGAGCTGCTGCGCCGCGGCTACACCGTCACTGTCGGCAAAATCGGCAGCCGGGAGATTGATTTTGTCGGGCAGAAGCAGCACGAAAAACTCTATGTGCAGGTATGCTATCTGCTGGCTTCCGACGAGACGATTCAGCGGGAATTTGGCGTTTACGCTTCCGTGCCGGACAACTTCCCCAAATATGTGGTGTCGATGGACGAGCTTGACATGAGCCGCGACGGCATCAAGCACCGAAACATCCGCGACTTTTTGACGCAGCCTGAATGGAATTGAACCCAGCCGCCCTTCCGGAAAAATCGGGAGGGCGGCTGGCGTTTGGGGAAGTACATCTCCGTTATTCCAGTACCATTCTGCTTTCCTTTGTGCCGTCGGAGAGAATCAGCGCGTACTTATATCCGCCATCCGCTGTCATCCGGCGGCAAATCCGCAGCCCATACTGTTCCGCAGTGCTGCCGCGCGAAAGCGTCAATTCAAACTCCGAATCGTTCCAGTAGCGTTCGCGGCGGGTATCGTATTCCTGAATCTCCCATGTGCCGCAGAAATCAGCGCGCGTCCCGTCTGCCAGCACTGCGCAGCCCGTCATGCTGCCATCCGCAAGGAAGGTAATCTGTTCCGCATCCACGGAGCTGCCCGCATACAGCTTCCAGCTGCCGAGGATGGCACGGTTTGCCTCGCGGGTGCCGTTGACTGTCCCCAGCAGGCATTCGGTGGGGACGAACCCGCGGAAGCGGCTCTTGCCCGTACCCGCTTCGATGTACGTCCAGTCGCCCATGCTCGCAAGCGCCGTTACGCTGGTGTTTTCCGTCAGGCGGGTCAGCGGCGTCTGGCTCATCAGCGGGTCATCCGTTACGGAAACATCATAGCTGACGATGGCGGGTACGGCTTCCAGCGTCAGCGCGGGAACAACCACATCTTGGGGCAGTGCGTTCCTGTCAATATACCCGATGCGGCAGTGCTCCGGGGTGATGGCATACTGCACCAGCAGCCAGCCGCCTTCCGTGCCGAAGACCTGAATCCAGCCGTTGGTGCTGACCCGCGCGCGTCCTTTCGCACCGCGGATGCTTCTGCTGTCCGGCGCGGAATACACCGCATAGGTCTGCCCCGGCGTAAACGGCGTTACCTCGGCATTCAGCGTTCCCTGCGGAATGTCCGGTGCGCTGGCAGTATCCGCCAAGGCAGCAGCAAAACAGGTCAGCAGCGCAAGCAGGAGCGCCATGAGTTTCTTCATTTTCATCATCCTTTCATCAGTCAAAGCGGGGGCGCAGGATTGCCCTGCCATCCTTGCCGAAATCAAGATGCAGCACGGCATCATAGCGGGCGTTGGTGCGTGTTGAGTGCAAACCGGTTTTGCGGACAGCCCCCTTTGTCAGCAGCGTCTTTGCTTCAGCGGCAGTCAGGGGCGTTTCCGCATGGGCAAGGATACCGCCCTTTTTCCAGAGTGCAAATCCGCAGATACGGTTTTCGCACAGATACCCTTGGGGATGCTCCGTGATCGCCGCACCGCATTTCGGGCAGCTGCCGATTTTCTCCCGGAGCGGCGGAAACAGCGTCTCCGCATGTTCAGTGCGCTGCGGATTCACCATCAGCTCTTTGACAAAAGCCTGAATATCCCGCATGAAATCTTCGGGCTTCTCCGCACCCTGTTCAATTTGCTGCAAGCGCTGCTCCCATGCAGATGTCAGCAGGGGCGAACGCAGACTTTCCGGCAGAACCGCGGCAAGGGCTTTCCCCTTGGCTGTCGGCACAAGCACCTTCTTCCGCTTTTCCCCGATGCGCTCAATCAGCTTCGTTTCAATCAGCTTCTCCAAAATGGCAGCACGGGTGGCGGGTGTGCCGATGCCTTTCCGCTCCGCATTTTCGGGGATGTCCGCTGCACCGGCGGTTTCCATTGCGTGCAGCAGCGTGCCTTCGGTGTGATGCGGCGGCGGGGTGGTCTTGCCTTCCTCAATGGATGCGCGGAGAACCGGCAGTTTCATGCCTTCTGCAAGGTCAGCCGAAATGACGTTTTCCTGCATCTTCTCCTCTTCGTTCACCCGTCCGCCAAGACTTCCGCGGAAGGTGTACCAAATGCGCTTCCAGCCCATCTGGGTAATCCGCCTGCCTTTTGCCCCAAATTCATGCGCGCCGCACACCAGCGTGACGGCTGTTTCTTCATACGCGAAAGGTTCTTCCAGCGCGCACAGCAGCCGGGTGCAGACGAGGTGGAGCAAGTCGCGTTCGCCCGTCGTCAGGGCATTGATGCGCTGCGCCTGAGCGGGCATTGCGGCGGTTGGAATGATGGCGGGGTGGTCGCTGACTTTGCTGTCATCCACAACCCGTTCGGGATGCAGGTGCAGTTCCAAGGCGGATGCGAACGGCAGCGCACGGCACACGCGGGCAGCCAGTTCCGGCAGTTTCTCCTGCATGTCCTGCGTCAGATACCGGCTGTCCGTGCGCGGGTAGGTCAGCAGCTGCTTCTCGTACAGACTCTGGGCGTAATCCAGCGTCTGCTGGGCAGTGAAGCCAAACAGCCGGTTGGCATCCTGCTGAAGCGTGGTCAAATCATACAGCAGCGGCGGATTTTCGCTGCGCTGCCTGCGTGCAATCTTCTGCACCACTGCATACGGCGCGCGATTGCAGCATTCCAGCAGGGCACGGGCTTCGGTCAGGTCATCCATGCGTTCCGACTTTGCGGCAAGCGGGTCAGTTTCGAGCTTTACGGCAAAGAACGGGGTGGATTGAAAGTCAGCAATCGCCGCTTCCCGCTGCACCAGCATCGCCAGCGCCGGGCTCATGACGCGCCCCGTCGGAAGCGGCCGCCCATACAGCAGCGAATACAGGCGCGTGGCGTTGATGCCAATCAGCCAATCCGCCTGTGCGCGGCACAGCGCCGCCCGATACAGATTGTCATAGTCGTGCATCGGCTTCATATGGCAAATGGCTTGGCGAATCACACTTTCTTCTGTTGAGGAAATCCATAGGCGGCGCACCTCCTTCCGGCAGTCTGCCATTGCATAGACCAGCCGGAAAATCAGCTCGCCTTCGCGTCCTGCATCGGTCGCGCAGACAAGGCTCGTCACGCGGCTGTCATGCATCAGGCGGCGGAGAAGCTCAAACTGCTTTTTCGTCTCTGCGAGGACGCTGTACTGCCACTTGTCGGGCAGAATGGGCAAATCGCTGTAACGCCAGCGCTGATAATCGCTGCGGTACGCTTCCGGCATCGCCAGCGCTACCAGATGTCCGATGCACCAGCTGACCATCCTGCCGTTTCCCTCCCAATAGCCGTCTCTTCGCTCATTTGCGCCGATGACGCTGGCAATGGTGCGCCCCACGCTGGGCTTTTCTGCGATATACAATTCCATGCGTCTCCTCCTTATTCAGCACTTTCGTCGTCATCATCCAGCATAAAATCGTTGTCTGCCCGATGACGCGCGCTGTTTCTGCGGTACTTCACCAGCACAAAAGCACCCGCGCCGCCCAGCAGCAGGATAGCGCCCAGCGCAAGCACTGCCGTCATTCGGTCGGAGCTACCCGCCTTTTCCGGCACAGCTGGCACGGCAGTTGGCATCGGTACGGTCGTGGGAACAGGCGTTACATAGATGATTTCAGGCGACGGGGTCGGCAGTTCCTCCTTCTCTTCGTCGGACAGCAGCGCCAGCAAATAAATCCGGAATGAACAGACACCTCCATGCATACCTTTTAATAGGAAGTATGTCTCGTACATTTCCGCCGCTTCGTCAATGGGCTTGTCGTAGTCGATAACGAGGTAGAAGGTGCTGCCATTCTTGCTTTGCAGGGTAATGAACTGCTTGTTGGTCGCGGCGCTGTACAGCACGTCCAGCGTATGGGCATTGCCGTCCGCCTTGTAGGGCATTCCCGGCCCGATAGGAACGTACTGGATGATTGGTGTCGGGGACGGCACTTGCGTCGGCGCTGTTTCTTCGCTAACGTAAATCAGCGAGCCGCCCAGCCCGTTCGGACGCTTCGTTGCCGTCGGCTGGATGGTGATTTTCTCCGTAGAATTGGGCTGCCTTGTCGGTTTCGGCGAATTGGTCGGTGCTGCCGTCACCCGCACGGCATCTTCGTAGCAGGGATTATTGAGCAGCACAGGCTCGGAGAAGTTCCCGGCATAGTCGAAAGCGCGGATGGACAGCGTGTCGTACCGCGCCAGCGTATCATCCAGCGCAATCCGGATGATGCTCCCTGCCTGCTGCTCGGTGAAAAGCATGCTGTTGACCTGCACACCTGCCACGCCGGAGAGGTCGTCCTGCACTTCTACCTGCAAGGTCGTCCCGGTGATGCTTGCCTGCACAGTCGGTGCGCTTCGGTCAATGACAGCGACGCGGGTGCTTTCTTCAAACGTATGCCCGTGTGGGTCGGTGATGCGAAAGGTAAACATGCCGTTCTCATGCACCGCGATTTCCGCCTTGCTCTTGTCAAACAGCTGCTCGCAGTCCGTCCAGTCGCCGTCGTTCATCCGATACGCCATTTGGTACCAGCCGAGATTCTGCTCATCCTTCACGTTCACCGTGATGACAGCGCTGTTGCTGCGGTTCCAGCCGCCGGGGGCTGTCAGCACAATGCGGTACGGAGCGCATTCTTCCTGCGTCAGCGCGCTTTCCGCCCGCGCAAGATGCAGGCTCGCCGCCAGCAGCATCAGCAGGCAGAGGACAGCTGTCCATTGTTTCAATTTTCGCTTCATTCATTTTCTCCTTCGGGCAATTGGGGTGCAGCGGGGATTTCAGGGGCATTGTCCTGCGTGCCGAATTTCGTGCGGAGGAACGCCGAGAGCATTTCCGGCGTCAGCGCATACAGCTCGCAGGTGGCATTGATGGCGGTGCGGTCTGCTTCTTTCACGCGCGCACGCAGCTGATTGACCTCTTCGGTTAATCGGCACAGCTCGTTTTCTTTCCGTTCCAGCAATGCATGGAGCTTGATGCGGTCTGCAGGGTAGCGTTTCTTGGGTTCACTCATCCGCCTGCGCTCCCTGCTGGACGGGCAGTCTGCCAAAGGCATAGATTTTCTTCGCCCATTTGTCGCTCTGCAAATCCGCAAAACCAACCGGGTCGCCCGCGTGAAGCATCATGTCATTGCCGACATAAATGCCCACATGGGTAATGCCCTTCACGTCTGCGCCCATCGTTTTCGTGAAGAATACCAAGTCGCCGGGGCGCGCCTCGTCTCGACTGACATCCGTGCAGAGCGAATACAGCCCTTTTGCACCCAGACGACCGGTATCATAGACCCCCGACTGGCGGAATACCCAGCACACGAAGCCGGAGCAGTCAAACCCGGTGGACGGCTTGCTGCCGCCGTATACATACGGATAGCCGATGTATTTTTCCGCTTCCACCATCAGCGCCAGAAAGTTTTCGTCCGCCCGGAGCAGCGTTTCCGGGATGGTGTAGCGCACCAGCTTGTTTTTCGACTTGACCCCGTCGATTTTCACATTGCTTTTGCCCTCCGAGGTGATGACGGGAATGTTCGCCTCTGCTTCCAGCGCCGGATATTCCGGACTGTCCGCCGTCTCACTGACAATCATCGGGGATACCGCTTCTTCTGCCCGCGCCGGAATCAGCACGGACAGCAGAATCAGCATCAGAATCGCAAGCAGCACCTGCTTAGCAATATCCATTGCTTCCCCTGCGGGAATCGAACGGTTCATGTTTCTCTGCATATTGTTCTCCTTTCAAATGTGGATAAAAATAGGTAGGAAAAAGGGAGCCCATGCGCTGGACTCCCCGAAAATTACAGACCGGGCATCCGCCCGAACGAATGAAAGTGACTTTTCCAGTAAGCATCGTTCAAATTCGCGTAACCAATGGGACTTCCGCAGTGGATCATCATACCATTGCCGACATAAATGCCGCAGTGCGTAATGCCATCCACGCCGTCGCCCATCGTGCCTTCAAAGAACACCACGTCGCCCGGTTCTGCCTGTGCTGCCGGAACGTTCCGGCACAAGCTCCGCAGTCCCTTTGCGCCCAGCCTGCCCGTATTGTATACGCCGGAATTGGTGAATACATAGCTGACAAAACCCGAACAGTCAAAACTGGTTTCGGGCGATGCACCGCCCCAGACATACGGATAGCCGATGTATTTTTCCGCCTCCGCCATGAGTGCGGCGAAAGTCGGACTGCTTGCGAGCGTCTCGTCGGGAATGTCGTACAGCATGGGGTCTTTGAGCGGGACAGCGTAAGGATTGCCGTGGAAAATACCCTCCATGTTGCCGTGCGTCGCCATGTACAGCGCGTACATGCCCATCGTGTGATGGCTCATGCTGACAACGGGCAGGTGCGACAGATTTTTGTTCTCCAGCCGCACATGACAGACTGTATAAGCATACGGCACGCGAACCGTCACCGTCTCCATGCGTTCTATTTCCGGGTTGTAGCGCTGCTCGGTCTCCATGCGGTATCGTGTTTCTTTCGTTACGGATTCTGTCACGATGTACTGGAGCTTGAAGTATTTGTCCAGCACCGGCATAGCGGTTTCCAGCGTCCAATCCTGCCCATCGAAGCAGGCGGAGATGATGGCAATCAGCACATAGGGATCATGCCAAATTTCGTCTGCATCCACCTGCACTTCATCATATTCCGGATGATGGCGGGCGTAATTGCTCATTTCCTCTTTGAGCTGCCTTTCCATGCTGGCATACGCGCTTTCCGCCGCTTTTACGTCCGCTTCCTCCGCCGGATAAGTGCCAATCACGATGGATTCCAGCACCGACTGCGCCAGCGGCGTACAGGATTGCAGGCTGCTCATCACCGCAAGGAGCAGCGCCGCCAGCGCAAGCACCGCCCAAGCCGTCGGATGGCGGGCGAACGTCTGTCGCAGCCGTTTCTTGATGTTTTCGGCTTTGGGAACTGCATTTGCTGCTACCTTCGGCGCGGGAGCAATGTGATTGGCTGGACTGCGGGAAGATTTTGCGGCTGCATATTCCTGCCGGATGGCGCGTTTCTGCTGCCAGCGGGCATTGTGCCGCTTGGGGGCTTTCCCCGCGTGCGCCGCCGCCCGGAACGCTTCTTCCTGCATGTCGTCTGCTGTCAGCGCGGCTTGCACAGCGCTGTTCTCATCTTCATTGGCTTCTGCCGCCTGATGATGGAGCTGGACATGGGCTGCATGAATACCTTGGTGAAGCAGCGGCGAATGGCTGCTTTCAGGCTGACCGGCGCGTACTGCCTGCATCTGTTCCTCCTTGCTGAACTGCAAGCGGGATGCGCCGCGATTGCGCCTCTTTTCCATCAGCGCCGCCCTTCCTTATGCTGCATCCGCTGATACGCTTCCTCGCTCCCGCGGTCTGCTTCCGCTGCCGCGCGCAGCAGTGCGTACACCGCCAGCGTCAGTACGGTGCAGAAAATGCAGCTGCCCAGCATCAAACCATATGTCATGGAATGCACCTCCTGTATTTAATGTTCATTCTGCACTGCCTTGTCCGACAGTTTGGTGGTCATCACCTTGTACAGCATGGTGTTCTTCGGGAAATGATCCTGAAATGGAAGAATCACATTGCCGTAAAACAGCAGCCCTTCGCCCTCGCCGCTCTGCGTGACGTAGGAAAGCTGATACGGCGAAATGCCTAACTTCTTCGCCAGAATCTCCCGGTCGCCGGATGCCTGATTCAACATGCAGATGAAGTCGGAGTTTTCCAGAATGTTCTCGACTTCCTGACTGGCCAGCAGATCCTTGACGTTCTGCGTAATGCCCGTCGGGATGCCGCCCCACTTGCGGAATCGCTTCCAGATTTCAACGGAATAAGCAGCGGTCTGCTCCTCGCGAAGCAGCAGGTGAAACTCATCCATGTAATACCGGGTGGACTTGCCTTCACTGCGGTTTGCCGTCACGCGCCCCCAGACCTGATCCTGCACAATCAGCATACCGAGTTTTTTCAGCTGCTTGCCCAGTTCCTTGATGTCATAGCAGACCATGCGGCTGTTGACATCCACATTCGTGCGGTGGTTGAACACATTCAGCGAGCCCGTCACATAGATTTCAAGCGCCGTTGCCAGCGTCTGCGCTTCCTTCTCCGTCTGCTGACGAAGCGCGTTGTACAAATCTTCCAGAATCGGCACGTTTTCCGGCTGCGGGTCATTCAGGTACGGCTGATACACAATGTGGACAGCACGGTCAATCACCGTTTTCTCAATGGGCTGCAAACCGTCCCGCCCGCCGACAATCAGCTCGCACAAGGACAGAATGAAATCCGATTTCAGCGACAGCGGGTTGTCATCGTCGCTGTAATTCAGGTTGATTTCCATCGGATTGATGTAATTGCTGCTGGTCGGCGAAATTTGAATGACCTGCCCGCCGAACTGCGCAACAAGCGGTGCATATTCGCCTTCGGGGTCGCAGATGATAACATCATCGTCCGTGGCTAACATGACATTGCTCATTTCGCGCTTGGCGGAGAAGGATTTGCCTGAACCGGGTGTGCCCAGAATCAGCCCGTTGGGATTTTTCAGCTGTTTCCGATCCACCATAATCAGGTTGTTTGACAGCGCATTCAAGCCGTAATACAGTGCTTCTGCGCCGTTTTGACACAATTCCTGCGTTGTAAACGGCATAAAGACCGCCGCCGCCGAAGTGGTAAGTCCGCGCTGAATCTGGATTTGGTTCTCGCCCAGCGGCAGGCAGGACACCATGCCATCCTCCTGCTGGTAGTCCAGCGGAATCAGCTGACAGTTGTGCTGCAAGGCAATGCTCTGCGCCTGCTTCACGTTCAAATCCAGCTGATGGTAGTTGTCCGCCGTGTTCATCACCAGCAGTGTCGCCAAGAAGAAGCGCTCGTTGCGGTTCTGCAATTCTTCCAGCAGCTTCTTCGCCTCGCCGCCGTAAGCAGCCAAATCAGGCGGCAGAATTTCCATGTCATATCCAGCACGGACGGCTTTTTTCTGTTCATCAATCTTCATTTGATCCAGCGCCGTGAGCTTATGCTTAATGTCCTTGATGGCTGCGGTCTGGTCAATCGCCTGCAAGTGAAAGCTCACCACAAGGGAGGAATCCATTGCGAGGAACTCCGCCAGACAGCGGTCATTGAGTTCGGACGCAAGAATGGAGAAGAAGCTGACCGCGCTCACTTTGCTGCCCATGTCGAAACGCTGCCGCTCCCCGAATTTGAAGGAAGAGGGAACGATAAAGTCCTTCGTGCGCAGTCCGGTGGGCGCAAGCCATTTCCAGTCAAACAGGAACGGTGTCTGCGCATCCAGATGGAACATATCGTACATCAGCTTCAAGCGCTCTCTGCCATCCATCGGAGCGGCTGCCGCCCCAAGGCGCTTGAAGTGATTGAGCAAATCCGTCTCAATGCGTTCCAGACGCGGCTTTGCCGTCCGGTAGTTTTCCGATTCCACGCCGAAAGTCAAATACTTTCGCTTGCTCAAACCATTGCTGCCCTTGGCAAGCTGATTTTGCAGCATTTCTGTGTATTCGCGGCGGATTGCGTCGAAGCCGTCCGCCTTGTCGGGAAGCAGAATGCGCTGCTCAACGGCATCCGCATTCGCTGTCAGGTTCAGAAACGAGAGCTGCAAGTGCACGCTGCTGTCAAAGGCGTTCAGGAAGTCGCACCAGCCCTCGAAGATGGCGCTTTTATCTTCGTTCTGCGCCAGCTGATAGTTGATGTCCCAGAACTGCACAGTCTTCGTGTAGTAACTTGGGCTGACGCGGCAGATGCCATCCGGCCACATGCGCTCATACGGAATCGTCTCCTGCACGGAATGCGGCGGTTTCTTCCGCTGCTGACGGCTGCGCATGAGTGCCTGCAGCTGCCGTTTCTCAGCCCTTGTCAGCTTGATTTTTTCTTTGTTTGCCACGAAGAATCTTCTGCACCTCCTGCTGATTGCGGATACTCCGGTCAATCGTTTTGTAGAAATTGTCGTTCTGCCAGACACGGATGCGCGGACGCACGAATCGCGCCTGAATGAAATGCCGAATCAGGACTTCCAGCAGCTGCCCATGCCGTTCAAACATCGCCAGCAAAAAGAACGGCAGCATAAGCAGCATCATGAGCAGCACCGAAGGGCTGACACCCAGCGCATCCTTCGCCAGAAAGAAGGCGGGAACGCCCGTCAGCGCCCCCAGCCCGAAACAGACAACCTGACGCTTCGTCAGGTTGAAAAGAAACTTGGACTTGACGCGCGACAAGTCCTTGGGAATCGAGACATATGCCATTGCCTATTGTTCCTTCCTGCGGCGCATAGGTTTTGTTCCCTGCGCCGCTGTTTTCCACAGTCTTTGCAGTGCCTGTGGATTTCTTGTGGATTGCTTGTGGATGCCATGTGGATAAGCTGTTCCCAGAAACCTCTGCTACTGTTTTGGGATGAGCGGTCAGCGGGCATTGAACACGGACTTCGCGACGCTGCTGGTTTTGAAGAGCGTGAAGCACAGCAGCACCGTGTAGCCGATGCACGTCCACAAGGCGGTGCCGATGTCGCCGCCGGCGCTGATGCCCTGCACGAGTACCGCATAAATCGCGACGCAGACCATGATGAGGAATGCCTGAAAACCCAGCGCAAAGAGCGACCGCAGATAGTTGCTGCCCATCTGCCCCCATTCCCGATTCACCATCGTCGCCATCGGAATCGGCGCAATGGATGTGACCATGTAAATCTCAATCATACGCCCATATATGACGATGAAGATGCAGATGCTCAGCACCCACGCCAAGATGCCCATCAGCGAGGACTGAAACCACAGCCCGAACAGCGGGCCGATTTCCATTGCCATCAGCGCCTGCTCCATGTCTCCAAGCAGCGCGGCAGCATCCAGCGCGGTATCGCCGATGATGATGCCCGATGCCTGACTGACGACGTTCTGCGCAACATCGAAAACCGCCATCACGATATTCCATGTGTTGGTGACAATCAGCACTGCGGCGAAGGTCTTGAAAATCCACTTGAAGAAAAGGAAGGTGTCAAAGTCATGCAGGCTGTTTCGGTCAATAAGCATCTGAATCAGTTCTAAGCACATGATGAAGGTCAGAATAATGCCTGCAATCGGTACAACGACGTTTTCCGACAGGCTGCGAATCATCTGGAAGATGCCGCCGTGCCATGCCTGCGGCGTTGTGCCGACGACCGCCGCCGCCTCGCCCACGCGGGTGTTGATGGCATCAAACAGACCAGACAGGTTGCTGATGATGCCGCTGATCAGCAGCCCTTTCAGCCATTCCGTGATTTTATCCCAGATGAAATTCAAAGGACATCCCTCCTGCGGAACCCGCTTCCGTTATCCTCCGGAAGCGGGTGAAAGATGGTGCTTTGTTCATCCGAACAGACCGGACAGCAGCGGAACAAGGGTAGTGCCAATCAGCGCCACCCCGCCGCCTGCCATCAGCTGTTTTATCCCCAATTAGGTGTAAAACTCTGCTCGATGGCGGGCGGCGGCGTGTCAAAAAATATATGAAGTTTTCAGAAGTTCCCCTACGTGGGGCAGATCATCCCGTGACCTGCTCTACTTCCGGCAGGGGCTTGAGATTGAAATGAATTTCGATAGAAATGTGTCTTGTCTTGTCGCTGTCAATGGTTTCATGGACAACGATTTCTTTGATAAGGCGGTTTAGAGTGGCAGCGTCAAGCTCCGCAATGTCCCGGTATTCCTGTATGGATTCCACCCATTCCCTTGCGTCCACCGCAAGGCGGGCTTCATCGTCCAGCCGCTTCCGGGCTTCTGCGGCCTTTTCCTTTAGCTCGGCCTGTTCCTTCTGCGTCTTTGCCAGCAGGAGATCGAAATTGTTTTCCGTGATGCGTCCGGCTACCATGTCCTCATAGAGCCGCAGCACCATCTTTTCCAGTGTTTCGATCCGTTCCTCGTCCTTCGCCAAAGCCCGTTCCATTGCTTCCCGCTGTCCTTTCTGCTCGGCCTCGCAGTTGCCGGTCAGTCTGTCGGCTACGGCCTCACTGTCCATCAGGGCAGCGGCGGCGCACTCCCGGATTTTGTGCAGCACAAGGCTTGTGAGGGTGTCATACTCGATCCTGTGCTGGCTGCAATGGTGCTTTCCAAAGGCATTGTAGGTCTTGCAGGAATAAATCCGCTGCGGGTGCTTGGCATTGGTGTAGCGGACGGTCAGCGACTTCCCACACTCCCCGCATTTGAGAAGCCCCGCGAACAGGCTCGTCTCCCCGGAAGCCCCCGGACGCTGGCGGGATTTGAGCTTGCCCTGCACGATGGCAAAGTCCCTCTTGTCCACCAGCGGCTCATGCGTCCCCTCCACCACGATCCAGTCCTCCGGCCGCTTACTGCCGATAGTCCCGATCTTGAAGCGGTACTCCGTTTTCTGGGAAGCAATCGCCCCGGTGTAGACGGGATTCATCAGCAGGTCTTTTATCACGGAGAAGTCCCAGATATATTTCCCGTTCTCCGGGTCTTGCTTCTCCCACCGGGTGCGGACGTTGCGTATCCCGCGCTCCCTGTTCCACCATGTGGGGCAGGGGAGCTTCTGTTCCTCCAGCCTGCGCCGGATATGGTTCGGGCCATGCCCCTCCAGCGCGTACCCGAATATCAGCCGGACAATGGAGGCTGTTTCCGGGTCGATCAGCAGGTGGTTCTTGTCCTCCGGGTCTTTCCTGTATCCAAACGGGGCGACGCAGCCGGTAAACTGGCCTTTCTGTGCTTTCAGCAGGTAGGACGAATGGACTTTCTTGGAAATGTCCTTGCTGTACATCTCGTTTAGGATATTTTTGAACGGCGCAATGTCGTTGTTCTCCCGCAGGGTGTCTATGCCGTCGTTCATGGCGATATAGCGCACACCGTTCCTTGGGAAAAAGTCCTCAATGAGATGCCCGGTCTGCAAGTAATTTCTGCCCAGCCTCGATAAATCTTTCGTTATCACAAGATTTACCTGCCTGCGCTCGATGGCTTTCAGCATCCGTTTCAGGTCGGGGCGTTCCATGTTCAGCCCCGTATAGCCATCGTCCTGATAGACTGCCACAACCTCCCATCCCTGCTTCTCGCAGTAGCTTTCCAGCATATCCCGCTGGTTGGCGATGCTGGCGCTCTCCCCTTGCTGGTCATCGTCCTTGCTCAACCGGCAGTAGATAGCTGCCCGGAAGCCCCCGGCAAGCGCCGCGCTCATCACATCATATCCGTTCATCATAACCGTTTTACCCGCACAATCCAGACGGAACGCCGGTTACCTGAACCTTGTCTTTAGTATAGCATAAATCTTGTGTTTTCGCAAGATTGTTCTTGCCGGATTCCTCGCTGAATTTCTGCGAGTGCTTCTGCGCGATCAGGCTCACAAAAACATCGGTAGCGTCCAGCTCCCCGTCAAAGACGGTGATCACATCGATTCGGGTCTTGTTTTTCGCCATAGGCAGGTACCTCCTTACATGAAAATAGCCAGACAGGGGAGCGTCGGCAACGAAGTCCGGCAACGGGCTTCAAAAGACCTTGCAAACAATCCCTATCTGGCGGGTTGGCTACTATTTACTTTTTCTTTTATTTTTCTGTTGTTTTGGTTGTCAGAGAGAGGAAAAGCCTTGCGGCTACAGCATTTTCCCCGGCAACGGGGTCGGCAACGGGATAGCAACGGGGTATGCAACGGGCTGTGATTTTCCCGGATTTTTCAGAATGGAAGCTCCATCTGTTCTGTGACCGGCACAAAGCCGTCGGGGATTTTCTCGTCCTCGTTGCCGGTGTCCGTTGTCGCATTCTCCCGTTCCCAGCCCTTTTGCCTGCCGTACTGCGGGAACATACGGGGGTTGGAAAAGTAGTTCCAGCCGGTCACGCACTGGTTCATGATCTCGTTGATCTCCCGTATCTCCCATTGCTTCGGCTCGTCAAAGGGGTGGTTCAGGGCTTCCCTGTATAGCTGCTTGGAGCAGACCGCATTGCCGGTGCAGCGGTCGAGATAGGCAAGTATCATCCCCGCCTTGGTGTCCTCCGGCATGAAATCCCGCTGGTGGTCTTTCAGGTAGCGCACCAGCTCCGGGCTGAACGTCAGCTTCCATCTGCCTGCCCGGTAATGCGCCATTGCCTCCGCCCATAGCTGGCTGATATATGCCCGTGAAGCGGCCTCGTCCTCCAAAATGTGTACCTCCGCCTGCTCCGGGTTTACCAGCACCGGGAGGAAACGCCGGTTGCCGCTTCGGTCAAGGGGCAGGAAGTCCAGCGCGTTGGAAGTGCCGCCGAACACGCATTGACGGGGGCGGTCTGCCGGGTGGGTTTCATAGGGTATCTTGTAGACCTCCTTCTGTCGGCTCAAAAAGGATTTGATTTCCTCGATGCTCTTTGCGTTGGCTGTGGCGATCATTTCCGACATTTCAATGATCCAGTGGCCTTGCAGCTTTCGGTAGACGTTATCATCGTCCAGCCTCCGCAGGTCGTCGGAAAACCATTCGTCCCTTACCGCCAGCAGCCGGAAAAAGGTTGACTTGCCCGCACCCTGACCGCCCACCAGACAGAGCATGACCTCAAACTTGCAGCCGGGTCTGTATGCCCGGTGGATTGCGCCCAGCAAAAAGAGCTTTAGGGCTTCGCAGGTGTAGGTGTCCGCTGCGGCTCCCAGAAAGTGCCGCAGGCAGAAGCGTATGCGCTCCGTCCCGTCCCATTCCAGACCGTTCAGATAGTCCCTTACAGGGTGGTAGCTGTTCTGATGGGCGGCAAGGTCGGCAGCGTCTGCGATCTTCCTTTCGCTGGTCAGGCCGTAGGTTTCTTCAAGGTACAGCCGGATATATTTCATATCCGTGTCGGTCATGGACGCGCCGGGTGGACGTTGGCAGCCGATGGGCTTTACGAGGTCTGTTCGGTCGGTCAAAAGGTTGTAGGCCAGCGCCCCGGCAAGCAGGGGGTCATACTGGAATACGGTCAGGCAGTTCCTTATGCTGTTGCGGACGCCGCCTTTTTCGGTGGTGTCCAGCATCGCCTTTACTTCCTCAACGCTCCGCATCGGCGCGGCGCTGTCCGGCGCGTTCCTCACGGCCTCCCGGACCTGCGGCGGCAAGTCCTGAAATTCTTTGCTCAATCGCTCTCACTTCCTTTCCGTACTCTGTGACGATGGCAGCCCGTTCCCGCAGTTCATCGGACAAAAGCCCGTCCAGCAGGTATTCGATATAGTCCAGCCTTTGCAGGGCTTCCACAAACAGAGGATGCCACGCCTCATCTGGCTGGCAGGGGGCGTGTTCCTCCCTCCACCGGCGCAACAGGTGATAATAGTCTGCAAGCACCTGAAAGCAATGCTGCTCCATGCGCCTGTATTTCTGTTCCTCGGCTTCCAGCCGCAGCTTCTTCACGGCAGACTGGCGGGGTGCGTCCGTTCCGTCCCCGCAGAGGATGGAGAAATCCCGCGCCAGCATGAGGGCGGCCTCCTTCGCGCTTATCCCATGCAGCAGGGAAACAAAATCGATCACGTCCCCGGTCGCTCCGCAGCCGAAGCAGTAATAGCGGCGGTCAACCTTCATGCTTGGGTGTCTGTCCCTGTGAAACGGGCAGACCGCCATGCCGTTTCTGTTCACGTTCAATCCGTATCGCTCGGCAGCCTGCCTTGTGGTGACAGACTGCTTCACAGCTTCAAATAAATGCAATCGCAGCCTCCTTGAAATGAAAAAGGCACCCGTCATTCCAGAAGTGAAAATGGCGAGTGCCTGATGTTAAAGTTAAAGCTCCATATCCTGTTGTTTCTGTGCCTGGGGCGGTTGCTGCCGTTTCTCCTGCTCCTGCCGGATACGCTGCTCCCGGCCTTTCAAGCCCTCCACTATGGAGGGCTTTTTCCCCGGCTCGGCGGTCTGGCGGTACTGCTCCGGCGGCAGCACCTGATTGAGCCAGTGCCGCACGTCCCGCAGCGTCCGCACGTCCGCCTGTACCGCTTCCAGCTCCTCCCGTTTGCCGGGCAGGGCGGCGGCAAGGTCTTTGCGCTCGGCTTCCAGCTCCTTGCGGCTGTAGGACGTGCCGGGCAGGTGGGCCTTAACATAGCGGGCGGCTGCCCGGTATGCGTCCAGCTCGCCCCTGTGGGCTTCCTCGAATTTCTCCTTCTGCTTCTTCCAGCCGATGGCGGCATACTCCTTGTAGACCGGCTTGTATTTCTCATAGTTCCCGATGTGGGAGAGCAGGGTGTCGATGTCCTTGATCCGGCGCTCCGCTTTCCTCATGCTGTCACGGATGGCAACGGCGGTTTCGCTGATACCATCAAGCTGTCTGTCAAGGGTTTCCACGGTGGAGATTTCTTTCTGCCGCAGAAACTCCATTGCCGCCTGTGCCTTGTTGAAGTCGGAAACAGCGCCCTTGAGCTTGCCCTTGGAAGTCCAGTCGGCGCGTTCCTCGCCGCGCTGCTCCATGTACCGGGCAAGCAGTTGTGGGATGGTCGGCTCGCTGGCCTGCGCCCGTGCCTCTGTCAACGCTTCCAGCAGGGCGGCCTTTCTCTCTTTCAGTTCCGCGATCCAGTCCTTTAGGCCGCGCACAAGTCGGCGGATCTCCCGCAGGATACGGTTCGCCGCCTTGATGTTTCGGTTCAGCTCCCCGCGCTCGGTCACGATGCCTTTCTTCTCCATCTGCGTTGCCGATACGCCCACATGAACGGTGGGGATCTGGTCTATTCCCTGTCGCTCATAGCTGCGGTGGTCGATGCGCTCTGGGCGGTTGTTCCTCTCTAAAAACTCGTTGGCAAGGTCAGCCCACGCCCTGCGCCAGACCTCGGCGTTCTCCCGGTTGTTCCAGTCCACAAGGTCAACCTTGCGGGTCTTGTACCTGCCGCTGGGCAGACGGATTTTCTCGCCGTTTTCATCCAGCACATATTCCTTTTTGGACTTCGGAAGCCACGCGCCCTTTTCGTCCAGCGGGCGCATGGTCAGCAGAATATGGGCGTGTGGGTTGCCGCCTCCCGTGTCGTGCAGATTGAAGTCGGCGATCATGCCCTTGGAAACAAATTGAGAGGAACAGTATTCCCGCACAAGGCGGGTCTGTTCCTCTCTGGACAGCTCCACAGGCAGGGCAATCTCCACCTCCCGCGCAAGCTGGGCGTTATTGGATTTTTCGGAAAGCTCCACGCTGTTCCACAGGGTGCTGCGGTCAGAGAAAGCGGGCGGGGCGTGTGCCGGGAGCAGTATTTCCGAATGGACAACGCCGCCCTTTTTCGTATAGTCGTGGGTCAATCCGTCCCACTCGTTCGTCAGCTTTTCGCCGCTTCGGTAGGCGGCTGCGGCTACGGCGGATTTGCCTTTTCCCCGGCTGACGATCTTGATGCTGCAATGGTAGATTGCGATGGTATCACCTCCGTTTCGCTCGTTCGGACTTGACGGGAGAGAAGGGCTTGCGGCGGCAAGGCGTTCCCTCGCGGCAAGTGTGCAAAAGGGTAGACGGCGCAAGCCGTCGCAGGGAAAATGCAGTTTTCCCTGTTCGCGGCAACGCCGCCAAGCTCGGAACACGGCAGGGCTGTGTGGAGAGTTCAGCCCTCGGCAGAGCGCACAACGCCCGTCAGGGTGTATAAGTGCGCCCTTGTTGCCAAGGGTTTATTCAGCCTGTCGTTTCCACTGCTCGTTTTTTCAAAAACTCCTGCGCCGTTTCGCTTGTGAGGATAAGCCGGAGAAAGACCTTCGCTTCCTCGTCGCTCATGTCGATCAGCTCCGGCGTGATACCCTCCATATACCCGCCCCGCGAACACAGGCGGTGGTTGCGCTCCTTGCGCTTCTCAATGGCAAGCCTGCGGTCAAGCATCTTGCTTCGGTTCTCATACTGCCGGATCTTCTTCTGCGTGAGTTCCAGCTCGGCGTTACATTCCTCGATGGTCTGCGGTATTTTCTTCTTTGTCATGGGTGGTCGCTCCTTTCTTGATTTTGGGGTAAAAAAAGACCGCTGACTGTGCGCACACGGCGCGGGTCAACGGTCTTTGGGGGTATATGGATTTTAGGTATGCTACTTATCAAATAGCGCATTTACCTTCTGAATATATGCATCATCAATTTGGTAAGTGTAGTTTGAAGTCGGCTGTATGCATGGTATGATAAATATACTCTCATAGGGAACGTCAGGACGGAATTTGTCAAGGGGGTTCTCTGCAAAAGTTACAAATTGTTCAATAAATCCTTTTCGGCAAACTGTTTAATCTTCATTTTCTACGTTGCAATCCGGTGCGATATTACCAACGCAGAAACCATGTATATCTAAGTTCGGAATACATTCGAACGCCATCCGCAATCATTAAGTGTGCAATCCAAGTCGCCATCTGTTTACCTCTTTCTCAAAACGTGCCAAACATCAGAACCAGTGAATCCACACTTGCGATACAGCGCCTCTGGATTTGTAGGGTTATTACATTGACCGGATACAGTAGCGAACGTGGCGTTTTCTTTCATCCGCCATAACAATTCTGAAACGACATATTTACCCAATCCATACCCACGATATTGTTCTGATACTTGAATCCACTCTAAAACACCCTCGCCAACCTCTTTATCAAGTTCAGCAATGCCTGTTGCAACCACTTCATCGGTTTGGTTATTCTTAATTGCTAACCATAAAGAGGAATCATATACAGGACGAGCTGTGTAGTCTCGGAGGTCGGCTTCTGTTACGCAGATCCCACTATAGCAGCTATTGATGTGCTCTGCAAAGTCCTTCAAAGTGGCGTTATAAAGCAAATACCCCTGTGGAAGCACTTGAATAGACAAGTCTTGCAGACTATGTATTAAGCGAAAATAAGGCTCGTCAATGTAATGCTGATATTCTGTTTTATTGAAATTGTCTTTGTGTACAATACACATACCATCGGGTACGGTTATAGACTTTGATTTCCAGTATGGTATAGATGAAACTTTACAAGGACAAATTAAGTATTCGTTTTTGCTGATCGTCATTTTAGCTCATTCCTCAGTTGATTGCACTTATTTACATACTTTTCTTGATAGTCCGAAATATCTTTGCAAGGGTATTCCGAACATTTAACTATCCAATATGATTATACCATGCAAAGTGCGAACTTTTCAATTACTGTCTCCATACAAATGTGTAATCTTTCTATGAACGCCGCACTTTTTCGCCGCCTCGCTTGCCGCCCTGCGGCGTTCCT
>ERZ773158.1080-NODE-1080-length-27188-cov-16.092470_pt1 | contig 27188 bp, 28 predicted proteins | sample MGYA00511918_ERZ773158 | MGnify/ENA primary metagenome ERZ773158 (study PRJEB29015, sample SAMEA2737876) | human gut metagenome | biome: human gut; feature: human-associated habitat; material: faeces | place: China | collected 2012 ...
GGAAAGATGTCTCTTAGGTACTGCCATATTTTTGCACCTCCTTGATGGGTTTATCTGTTCAGCAGTGATTTAAGGATCGCGAGCCTAGTGTCTACGGGGGCGTCGGTCTGCTCTGCCGGTGGGCAGGTGCATTCCGCCTTTTTCTTACCGCACTGCGGGCAAAGCCCGGCGCAGTCGGGGCTGCAAAGCAGCACCGTAGGGATCTGGAACATAAACTCCTGATTGAGCCATTCGTCCACGTCCAAGTGTCCTTTTTCGTCCAGCGGAAGATCGAAATCCGGGTCATCCAGATCCCGCTCCTTGACGATCCACTCCGTATCGACTGTCTCTTCCCGGGTGACCGAGTCCAGACAGCGGGCGCACTCTCCGTGCACCGATGCCTTTGCCCGCAACGTTATCTGAACCTCGTCGCCATCGGTCTGCGCGTCAAAGACGGCTGTGACCGGCTGCGGGATCCTTGCACCGGCATAATCGTACGCAGATAAATCACACTGAAACTCTGCATGGTACGGTTTTGCGCCGGCTGTGATAAACTTTCTCAGGTCAAATTGCATAGTACACCTCTGAAAAGGCTGCTTTGTTAGTATAGCGCCAAAGCAACCCTTTGTCAACACCAAAACAGGCAGAAAACCGAAAAAATTTATTTTTCTCCGGTCTTCTGCCTGTTGGAAAAGCCTTTAGCCCTGTTCTTTTATCAGATCACAGGTACTTCTTCACATCGTGGGGCAGTGCGGCCTCGTCTGCGCTGACGGTCACGGTGACCTTCACGCTGTCGCCGGCAATGGCTGCCATCTCGTCCAGCACAACGCCCAGACGGTTGATATCGTGGTCCAGCACCTTCAGGATGCCGTCAATGTACAGGTCGGTGATGTCGTAGTTGCTTGCCATCAGGCCGGCCACAAAGCCGTACAGCATTTCGCCGCCGGAGATCTTGTACTCGTCCAGATCGATCAGACGTGCTGCAGGAGCGATGTCGTAGGTGAGCTTCATGCCCTTTTCCACAACAACAACATTGCCTTTGGAGGTCTTGACCGCGTCGTTGATCTGGTCGATCATAGCCTTGGTCTTGCCGGAGCCCTTGGTACCAACAATCAGTTTAATCATAGTTCAGTCCTCCTGTATTTTCCACGCCTTGCGGCGGGAGATCATTTTTAACGTTCGGCAGCTTACTTCAGCTTTGCCTCCAGCTCTGCGGTCAGGCCCTCATAGCCGGGCTTGCCCAGCAGGGCAAACATATTCTTCTTGTAGCTTTCCACGCCGGGCTGGTTGAAGGGGTTCACGCTCAGCAGGTAGCCGCTGCAGGCGCAGGCACGCCAGAAGAAGTAGATCAGGTAGCCCACATTATAAGCAGACAGGTCATCCACCTCGATCAGCACCTCGGGCACACCGCCGTCGGTGTGTGCCAGAATGGTGCCTTCCATGGCCTTGCGGTTGACCACGCTCATATTCTGGTTTGCAAGGAAGTTCAGGCCGTCAAAGTTGCCCTCCAGCGGGTCGATGAACAGATCCTGTGCGGGCTTCTTCACGTCCACGATGGTCTCGAACATAATGCGGGCGCCTTCCTGAATGAACTGACCCATGGAGTGCAGGTCGGTGGAGAAGATGCAGCTTGCGGGGAACAGACCCTTGTTGTCCTTGCCCTCGCTCTCGCCGAACAACTGCTTGTACCACTCGTTCATCAGGGTGAAGTCCGGCTCGTAGCACTCCAAAATCTCCACAGCCTTGCCCTTGCGGTACAGGATGTTGCGGATGGCGGCGTACTTATAAGCATCGTTGTCGGGGCTCAGCACGGAGAAGCGCTCCATAGCGTCGGCAGCGCCCTGCATCAGAGCGTCAATGTCGATGCCGGCAGCGGCGATGGGCAGCAGGCCCACGGCGCTCAGCACGGAGTAGCGGCCGCCCACGTCATCGGGAACTACAAAGGTAGGCCAGCCCTGTGCGTCAGCCAGCTGCTTCAAAGTGCCCTTGGCACGGTCGGTAGTGGCGTAGATGCGCTTGTTGGCTTCCTCCACGCCCATCTCCTTTTCCAGCAGCTCGCGCAGCACACGGAAGGCCAGAGAGGTCTCGGTGGTGGTGCCGGACTTGGAGATGACGTTGATGGAGAAGCGCTTGCCCTTGCACAGCGCGATGATGTCATTCAGATAGGTGGGGCTGATGCTGTTGCCGCAGAAGTAGATCTTCAGGCCGTTGTCCAGCTCGTTGTGGTACATCCCCTTGACGGCCTCGATGACGGCACGTGCGCCCAGATAGCTGCCGCCGATGCCGGCGACCACCAGAACATCGGAATCCTCACGGATCTTGGCAGCAGCTGCCTTGATGCGCTCGAACTCTTCCTTATCATAATCACGGGGCAGATACATCCAGCCCAGGAAGTCGCTGCCGGGGCCGTTCTTGGCTTCCAGCGTCTTGTGCGCGGCCTCTACCTGGGGGTAGATGGCCTTGTATTCCTCTTCGTTGATGAAACTGGAGAGGTGCTTTGTATTCAGAGCGAGACTCATTCTATCAAAACCTCCAAAACATTTTACGGGCTCTTTGCCCGGCGAGGGTTTTTCTTGGTATAAGTGTACCGTTCCCGCCGGGCAAAGTCAAGGCCAAAATCCTCGCTTTTCATACAATTTTAATAGTGTTGTTTTGTATGCTCTTACATCTTTTATACAAACGTCCAAGCCATTCTTTGCCCTCGCTGACCGTTTTTGACCGGTAGTGCGCAGTTTTCGGTCATGCCGCGCCGGTGAGGCTCTGCCACAGCAGGCCGATGGCATCCCGGACAGTCATCCTCGGCGCATCAGCGGCAGCACGCACTTCGTACTCTTCCAGAAGTGCTTCCCCCTGATAGACCGCGGCTTTGCCCAGCGTCTGGCCCTGCTCCACCGGGGCTTCCAGCTCCTCGGGCAGGGTCAGCTCGGTATGCAGGGATGCCCCGCTCCCCTTCTCCACCAGCACCGTCTCCGGCAGGGCCGAGTAATCCAGCGGGACGCTGCCTGCCGCGCTGCCTTTGACCGTGATCTGGAGCGGCTGTGCCTCGAGTTTTGGCAGCGGCGCGGCCTCATAAGCCCCGAAGCCGTAGTCCAGCAGAGTCGTGGCGGCGTCGAAGCGGTCGGCGCTAGACGGTGCGCCCAATATCACCGCGATGAGGGAAAGGCCGTTCCGGGTAGCGCTGGCCGAGATGCAGATGCCCGCGCCGCCGGTGGTGCCGGTCTTGAGGCCGGTGATCCCCTCATACCGGCGGAGAAGCTTATTCGTATTGACCAGCTGGGTCGCCCCGCCCCGGAGGGTATCCGTCCAGATGCCGGTGTAGTGCAGCACCTCGGGGCAGGTGTTCAGGATGGTGCGGCTCATGGCGGCCACGTCCCGGGCCGTGGAGAGATGGCCTTCGGCGTCCAGCCCGCAGGCGTTGCGGAAAGACGTCTGCTCCATCCCCAGCGAGGCGGCCCGGGCGTTCATCTGCTCCACGAAGGCCGGCTCACTGCCGCCCACCAGCTCGGCCACGGCCACTGCCGCGTCGTTAGCAGAGGAAACGCAGATCGCCTTTATCATCTCGTCCAATGTAAAGTGCTCCCCCGGCTCCAGCCAGATCTGACTGCCGCCCATGTGGTAGGCGTGCTCACTCACCGGCACCGGCGTCTCCATGGTCAGCCGCCCGTCGTGGACAGCCTCGAAAGCAAGCAGCAGAGTCATCACCTTGGTGATGGAGGCGATGGGGACTCGCTCGTCGGCGTTCTTCTCGTAGAGGACCCGTCCGCTCCCCTGCTCAATGAGGATGGCAGCGCGGCAGTTGAGGTCGAGCTGAGGCGCGGCGGCTGCGGCCGGCAGCAGAATTCCTTCCGCCGCTTCCTCGACGTCGGCGCTGACGGCCCGCTCTTCCGGGTGCATGACAGCCCGCAGGCCCACGCCCTCCGCCGTCCCAAGGGCCAGTGCAAACAGCCAGAAGCAGAGCACGGCTGCGCAGAGCACCGCAAAATTCTTTCGTTCCATCCCTTGTCCCTCCCCGCAATGTCTGTCTGATTGCATTCTATGCAAAAAAAGAGGCCGGAATGCTCTTTTCTCCCCGGGAAAAATCTGCTATAATAGGATGGTTTATTATAAGGTAATAACCTCTCAGTCTGCTTCGCAGCCAGCTTTCCCGACAGGGGAGCCAAATCGGAGAGGTTTTGGAAAGGACACCCCATGCGAGTTTGTTTTTATACCCTTGGCTGCAAGGTCAACTTAAACGAGACCGGTGCGCTGGAACAGATGTTCCGCTCCGCCGGTTTCACCATCGTGCCGGAGGGCGAAGAGGCCGACGTCTTTGTGGTGAACAGCTGCACCGTCACCAACTTCGGCGACCAGAAGAGCCGCAAGTGGCTCCGCCGGGCCAAGCGCGAGAACCCCGGCGCCGTCACCGTCCTCACCGGCTGCTACCCGCAGGCTTTCCCCGAGGAAGCGGCCCAGTTCATGGAGGCCGACCTGGTCTGCGGCAACGGCGACCGGAAAGCCATCCTCGATAATGTGCTCAAGCTGCTGGACGGCCACGAGCGCATCGTCGCCATCGCCCCCCACGCGAAGGGCGAGCGGTTCGAGGAACTGCCGGTGGAGCGGTTCGAGACCCACACCCGCGCCTTTATTAAAGTAGAGGACGGCTGCAACCGTCAGTGCGCCTACTGCGTCATCCCCCGCGCCCGCGGCCCGGTGCGCAGCCGCTCGGAAGAGAGCATCCTCGCCGAGCTGCGCCAGCTGGCCGCTTCCGGCTACCGGGAAGTGGTGCTCAGCGCCATCTCCCTGCCCAGCTACGGCCTCGACACCGGCACCAACCTTGTGGAGCTGGTGGAGAAGTGCGCCCGGGTGGAGGGCATCGAGCGTATCCGGCTGGGCAGCCTTGACCCCGATATGCTGACCCCCGAATACATCACCCGGCTGGCGGCAGTGGACAAACTCTGCCCCCAGTACCACCTGAGCCTGCAGAGCGGTTGCAGCGCCACCCTGCGCCGGATGCGCCGCGTCTATACCGCCGAGCAGTACGCCGAGGTGGTCCGCCAGCTCCGCGCCGCCTACGGTGACCGCCCGGTCAGCTTCACCACCGACTGCATCTGCGGCTTCCCCGGCGAGACGGAGGAAGATTTCCGGGAGAGCTGCGCGTTCCTGAAGGAGATCGGCTTCCTGAAAGTCCACGTCTTCCCCTACTCCCGCCGCAGCGGCACCCCCGCCTACGACTTCCCCGACCAGGTCCATGAGCGCGAAAAGCAGGCCCGCAGCCGGGAGATGAACGCTATCGCCGAGGACATCCGCCGCGAGGTGCTGGCCGGCTGCGAGGGCAGCGAGGACGACGTTCTGCTGGAGACCCCCCTCTCCGGCACCCTCTTCACCGGCTACACCCGGCTGTATGTTCCCGTCGTGGTCTCGGCCCCGGGCCATAAGAGCGGCGAGATCGTCCACGTCCGGCTGGGCAGCTACGACGGCGAGCGTGTCCGGGCCGAGACGGTGTAATCTTAGCCGTTTCTTTGCCGTTTTGTACAAATCCATTTGTTCGCATTTGTGCAAGATGTACCAGTTGTGAATTTCATAACAAATTTTGGGCTTTTCCCTTTTCTTCCAGAAGGGTTTATGCTACAATAAAAGTGGATTATTCGGGGCATCCGGCTGTTTGCAGCAGCCCAGTATCAAATTCCCCGGAGAAAAGCCGCGTCAGAGCGGTTTTTTGTTCTGTTGTTTCAAAGCAAGGAGAGATTGGAATGAGTTTCAGAGGAATCAACACCACGGTCATCCAGATCCGCCGCCAGGTCTTTACCGAGGTGGCACGGATGGCCTACGCCAACGTCAAGGGCGAGCAGGCCAACCACCTGATGCGCAAGATCCCTTACACCATCATCCCCGGCGAGGAAGGCAAGCTGCGCAAGGACATCTTCCTGGAGCGCGCCATCGTTGAGGAGCGCGTGCGTCTGGCCATGGGCCTGCCCACCCGCCGCATGGACGAGCACAACAGCGTCGTCTCCGGTCTGGAGGACGCTTCCATCGCCGATAAGTATTATGACCCCCCGCTGGTGAACGTCATCAAGTTTGCCTGCAACCGCTGCCCCGAGAAGCTGGTCAAGGTCTCCGACCTGTGCCAGGGCTGCCTCGCACACCCCTGTATGGAAGTCTGCCCCAAGAAGGCCATCACCTGGGAGAGCGGCCGTTCCACCATCGACCAGGAAAAGTGCATCAAGTGCGGCCGCTGCGTCGGCGTCTGCCCCTACAACGCCATCGTCAAGACCGAGCGTCCCTGCGCCGCTGCCTGCGGCATGGGTGCCATCCACTCCGATGAGCTGGGCCGCGCCGAGATCGACTACAGCAAGTGCGTGTCCTGCGGCCAGTGTCTGGTCAACTGCCCCTTCGGTGCCATCGCCGACAAGGGCCAGATCTACCAGCTCATTCAGGGCTTCAACCGCGGTGACCGCATCTACGCCCTCGTCGCTCCCGCCTTCATCAACCAGTTCCCGGGCCTGGCCTCCACCGGCAAGCTCAAGGCTGCGCTGAAGGCTCTGGGCTTCTACGACGTCGTGGAGGTCGCCATCGGTGCCGACCTGTGTACCGTGGATGAGGCCCACGACTTCCTGGAGGAGGTCCCCAACAAGCTGAACTTCATGGCTACTTCCTGCTGCCCGGCATGGAGCATGATGGCAAAGACCGCCTTCCCGGATCTTGCAAAGAACATCTCCATGACCATGACCCCCATGGTCTTTACCGCCCGCATGATGAAGCAGGCCGACCCCGAGGCCCGTATGTGCTTCATCGGACCCTGCGCCGCCAAGAAGCTGGAAGCTTCCCGCCGCACCGTCCGCTCTGATGTGGACTTCGTGCTGACCTTCGAGGAACTGGCCGGCATCATCGAGGCCAAGGACATCGACGTGGCCAACCTCGAAGTTGACCCCGATGAGATCGATCTGGTCCACGCTTCCGGCGCAGGCCGCGGCTTCGCACAGTCCGGCGGCGTCGCCAAGGCTGTCGCCGACAAGGTCAAGGAGTGGCACCCCGATATGGACGTCAAGATCGCGTCCGCACAGGGCCTCGCCGAGTGCAAGAAGCTGCTGATGCTGGCCAAGGCCGGCAAGTACAACGGCTACCTGCTGGAAGGCATGGGCTGCCCCGGCGGCTGCATCGGCGGTGCCGGTACCATTGCCGACCCCGTGCGCACCGCAGCTGTGCTGAACAAGTATGTGAAGGATGCCGAGTTCACCGACCCCGAGCAGAGCGCCTTTATGTCCAACATCCATATGCTGAAGGACGACCCCAACTTTGACGTCTGAGTCGCTATAAGGTAACCACCCAAAAGGACGCTGCAATGTTGCAGCGTCCTTTTTCATCACACTTTCCATATTCTGTGACGGATCCGAAACATTTTTGTGAAAGACTGCCAAGGCGCATTGACAAGGCTGTCCGGTCATGCTATGTTAGTATTGACAAATCAGTACCTTATGGAGCATTATATACTCTGTTTCACCATGCCGTAGCTGCGGCAGAAAGGATAAAACCATGACTACCGCCTTAAAACGTACCGGCGCCGCCCTGCTGACGCTGCTGATGTTCTGCATGCTCACACTGGGCGCTTCTGCCACCGCCAACACCCCTGTGGGGGTCAAATTCTGGAAGGAAAAGTCCGATAAGGAATCCATGGCCAACTCCGGCATTGATCCAGACCGCGAGGCCACCCTTACCCGCCAGTCCAACGGCACCTACACCCTGACGCTGCCAATCAAGCAGGTGACCAAGCTCAACGTGACCGGCTATCTGACCGGCCTGACCATCGGCGATGTGACCTACACCGGCACCCTGACCGGCGAGATCGAAAAGGGCAACGGCATCCTGACCATCAAAAACCTGCCCGCCTCGGTTCTGACCGGCAGCGATGTGAATAAGTCGCTGACCGTGACCTGCAACATCCAGATGGATCTGAGCCTGCTGGGCGAGATCAATACCACCGCCCGGATGTGTATCTGGGCAAAATAAGACGCACGATAAAAAGCGCCGTTCCACCCGGGACGGCGCTTTTCGCTGTTCAGCAATCGATGTGCTTTTCCACAAAGTCGGTGGCCATCTTATCCAGCTGCATCACTGCATTTTCCGCGCCCTTCATCACCTTGCGCACATTGCGGCGCATCTGGCGCTTGCTCTGGGTAGCCATCATGGCACCGGCAGCCCCAAGGGCTGCACCGGCGGCCATGCCCACCACCATGCCTGCGGCGGAATTTTCTCGCTGTTTCATCCTGAATTTCTCCTTTCAGCCTGTCATGACAGGGCTTGCAGTGCTATTATTTCCGCAAAAGAATCTGGTATACGCTTTTTTTATGCTGCAATTTGTGGTATACTGTTGCATGATGCTTTTTATCGGCCGCTGCGCGCGGCTTTTCAGCAAGGAGGTTTTCCTATTTGCAAAAACCCGTTGAACCAAAAAAGATCCTTTGCATCCACGACTTGTCCGGCGTAGGCCGGTGCAGCCTTGCAGTGATCCTGCCTGTGCTGTCGGTCATGGGCTTCCAGCCGGTGGCACTGCCCACGGTGGTGCTTTCCACCCACACCGGCGGCCTTGGCACCCCCGCCCGGATGGACGGCAGTGCCTACGGCATGGCCGCGCTGGAGCATTATCAGGAGCTGGGACTGCAATTTGATTGTATCTATACCGGCTATCTGGGCGGCGAGGCACAGGTAGCGCTGGCTGAAAAAGCCTTTGCCCTGTGGCCTGCCGCCTACAAGGTGGTAGACCCCGTGATGGGCGATAACGGCAAGGCCTATTCCACCGTTACCCCGGCACTGGTCGAGCACATCCGCAGCCTGTGCCGCGCGGCAGATCTGATTTTGCCCAACTACACCGAGGCGCAGCTGCTTTTGCAGCAGCAGCCGGTCACCGATGAGCTGGACGATACCGCCGCGCAGGCACTGGCAGATGCTTTGCAGCCGCTGGCCTCCAACGCGGTGGTCACCGGATTGCCGCTGGGCAAGTACATCGGCTGTGCCGGTACCGGCGCAGACCGCTTCGTCATCAAAAAGCTGCATATCAGCCGCAGCTTCCCCGGCACGGGGGATCTGTATGGTGCCGTGCTCATCGGCTCGCTGCTGCAGGGCAACGCCCTGAGCGCCGCCGCCGATAACGCTGCGGAGTTTGTTTCGCTGGCCATTCAGGGCACGCCCTACACGCAGGACACCCGCTTCGGCGTGTGGTTTGAGCCGCTGCTGCCCCGCCTGTGCCCCCTGCGGGAGGAACCGGAGGGCATTTTATGATGGACAAGCCGACTTTGAATATCGTGCTGGTAGAGCCCCGCATCCCCCAGAACACCGGCAACGTGGCGCGCACCTGTGCCTGCACGGCCTGCCGTCTGCATCTGGTGGGCCCCATGGGCTTTGCCATTGATGACAAAAAGCTCAAGCACGCCGGGCTGGACTACTGGCACTATCTGGACATTACCTACTACGACAGCCTTGCGGACTTTTTTGCCCGCAACAACGGCCCCTACTACTACTTTACCACCAAGGCACCCCAGCGCTACACCGATGTACAGTACCCGGACGGGGCTTATCTGGTGTTCGGGCGCGAGGACGCCGGGCTGCCGGAGGCGCTGCTTGTGGAAAATCAGGAGCACTGCATCCGGATGCCCATGCGGGACACCTGCCGCAGTCTGAACCTTTCCAACAGCGTGGCGGTGGGCGTGTACGAGGTGCTGCGGCAGTGGGATTTCCCGGAGCTGCTGGACCACGGCCACCTACGAGATTATGAATGGAAATGAGGGAAATTATGAGCAAGATTGCAATTCTGACTGATTCCTCCTGCGATATCCCGCAGGAGATGGCCGAAAAATACGGCATTGATATCATGAGTTTCCACATCCTGCTGGATGATGTGGACTACGTTGAGCGTGTGGACTGCACCAACACCGAATTCTACGATAAGATGCGTGCGGCAAAGGGTGTGCCCTCTACCGCCGCCATTACGCCCATCCAGTTCTGTGAAAAATACTGCCAGTATGTGGACGAGGGCTACACGGATGTCATCCATGTGCCCATTAACAAATCCGGCTCCTCCACCTACAACAACGCCCTGATGGCACAGGGGATGCTGCGGGAGGAGCGCCCGGAGCACCATCTGAACATCCACTTGCTGGACCCCCACACCTATTCTATGGTGTTCGGCTGGTATCTGTGCGAGATGGCACGCAAACTGCAGAACGGCGCAGAGATCCGCCACGTCATCCACGAATTTGAACGGCAGATGAACTGCATGGAGGTCGTGCTGGGGCCTTACAGCCTGAGGCAGATGAAAAAGAGCGGCCGCATCTCTGCCGCAGCAGCCGTCATGGGCGAACTGATGGGCATCCGTCCCATCATTACCCTGATCGACGGCAAAACCAAGGTAGAGGCCAAGGTGCGCGGCGATGAAAAAGTCGTGCCCGCCATGGTGGATCTGTGCCAGAAGCGCGCCGGGGATGTGGAGGATTTTGAGTATATGATCGGCCACACCAACATCCCGCAAGCCGCTGATCTGGAAAAGGCCTGCCGCAAGGCCTTTGGCAAGCCGCCGCTGGCCGTGTTTGAGCTGGGCGGCGTGGTCTCTGCCAACACCGGCCCCGACACCGTAGCGCTGACATATACCGGCCACCCCAGAGGGTAAAAACATCCGGCAGAGGGCTGCCGCAGAATAGCATTCCTTCAAAATGTTGAAAGCTCCAAGGCAGCTTCTCAAAAAAGGGTACAAAAAAGCTGAGCATCTGTGAAAGATCAGGTGCTCAGCTTTTTTACATTTTTCGTTGACGCTGTTTCGCAGTAGTCCTTTTTGTTATTTATTTCTCGTGTTTTACCCGTTGGATATCTCCCAGATCGTAGGGGGTGTTCTGGTAGACGTAATAGTTCAGCCAGTTTTCATACAGCAGGTGGGCGTGGGCGCGCCAGCGGAACAGCGGCGGCTTTGCGGGGTCGTCATCCGGGTAGTAGTTGACGGGCACATGGATGGGCAGGCCCTTGGCTACGTCCCGCTTATACTCGGCATCCAGCGTATACTTATCGTACTCCGGGTGGCCGGTAACAAAGATCTGCCGCCCGTTCTCGGTGCTCATGAGGAAGGGTCCGGCGGCGTCGCTCTCAGCCAGAATGCGCAGGGCGGCGCAGTTGTCCACATCCTCCCGGCAGATGCCGGTGTGGCGGCTGTGGGGAGCGTAGAACACCTCATCAAAGCCGCGTACAAGCGGGTTTGCCGGGCGGGTGACCCGGTGCTCGAACACGCCGAACATCTTTTCCGGCAGCAGCTGCTTGCGCACGCCGTAGTGGTAGTAAAGCCCGGCCTGTGCGCCCCAGCAGACATGGAGGGTGGAGTAGACGTTCGTTTCGCTGAAGTCCATGATCTCGCACAGTTCGTTCCAGTAGTCCACCTGCTCAAAATCCATGGTCTCCACCGGCGCGCCGGTGATGATCATGCCATCGTAGCGGTTGTTCTTTACCTCGTCAAAGGTCTTGTAAAAGGCCTCAAGGTGGGCAGCCGACACATGGGTGGCAGAGTGGCTGGCGGTCTGCAGCAGGGTCATGTGCACCTGCAGCGGGGTGTTGGCCAGCAGCCGGGCGATCTGGGTCTCGGTGGCGATCTTGGTGGGCATCAGGTTCAGGATCAAAATTTCCAGCGGGCGGATATGCTGCGCCAGCGCCCGCTCCCGGTGCATGACAAAGACGTTTTCTTCATACAGGGCGTCAAAGGCGGGTAAGGTCTTAGGGATGATCAGCGGCATAGGAAAGTCGCTCCTTTCATACCTTATCCAGTGCCTGCGCGATATCGGCGATGAGATCCTCGGCGGATTCCAGACCGCAGCTCATGCGCACCAGCTCGGCGGGCACACCGGCGGCAGCCAGCTGCTCGTCGTTCATCTGACGGTGGGTGCTGGAGGCGGGGTTCAGGCAGCAGGTGCGGGCATCGGCCACATGGGTCTCGATGGCGGCAAGCTTCAGCTCCTTCATAAAGGTGCTGGCGGCCTGACGTCCGCCGGCCAGACCAAAGCTCACGACGCCGCAGCTGCCGTTTGGCAGGTACTTCTGCGCCAGTGCGTGGTAGGGGCTGCTTTCCAGCCCACAGTAGTTCACATAGGCCACCTTGGGGTGGTTTTCCAAGAACTGTGCCACCGCCATACCGTTGGCGCAGTGGCGCTGCATCCGAACGTGCAGGCTTTCTAGACCAAGGTTCAGCATATAGGCGTTCATGGGGGACTGCATGGAGCCGAAGTCCCGCATGAGCTGCGCAGTGGCCTTTGTAATGAAAGCCCCCTCCTTGCCGAAGCGCTCGGCGTAGGTGATACCGTGGTAGCTGTCATCCGGGGTGCACAGACCCGGGAACTTCTCAGCGTGCGCCATCCAGTCGAACTTGCCGCCGTCCACGATAGCACCGCCCAGCACTGCGCCGTGGCCGTCCATGTACTTGGTGGTGGAGTGGGTCACGATGTCCGCGCCCCACTCAAAGGGGCGGCAGTTGACCGGTGTGGGGAAGGTGTTGTCCACCATCAGCGGCACGCCGTGGGCGTGGGCGGCCTTGGCAAACTTTTCAATGTCCAGCACGGTCAGGGCGGGGTTTGCGATGGTCTCGCCGAACACCACCTTGGTGTTGGGCCGGAAGGCGGCATTCAGCTCCTCCTCGGTGCACAGGGGGTCTACGAAGGTGGCGGTGATACCCATTTTAGCCATGGTGACCGAGATGAGGTTGAAGGTGCCGCCGTAGATGGTGCTGGAGGCCACGATGTGGTCCCCTGCCTCGCAGATATTGAACAGGGCAAAGAAGTTTGCGGCCTGTCCGCTGGAGGTAAGCATAGCGGCGGTGCCGCCTTCCAGCTCGCAGATCTTTTTGGCTACCATGTCGCAGGTGGGGTTCTGCAGGCGGGAATAGAAATAGCCGTCTGCCTCCAGATCAAACAGCTTGCCCATGTCCTCGCTGGTGGCGTACTTGAAGGTGGTGGACTGAATGATGGGGATCTGACGGGGCTCGCCATTGCCGGGGGTGTAGCCGCCCTGCACGCAGATGGTATCACGGTTCATACAACATACTCCTTTGCTGGTTTTTTGGTCGGGAAGGACGATTCCCCGCAGGAGGGGCTGCCTCCGGCGGGGAATCGAAAATTCAAAGTTTCTTATTTCCGCAGGCGCTTATCGCTCTTGGTGGCCCACAGGGTGCCCACAGACTGGAACGCCTGCACCATCAGCACCAGCAGCACCACGCAGACGATCATGATATCGGTCTGGTAGCGGTAGTAGCCGTAGGACAGGGCGATCTTGCCCAGACCGCCGCCGCCGATGACGCCGGACATGGCGGAGTAGCCCAGAATGGTGGTCAGTGCGGTGGTCATGCTGGAGATCAACCCGGGCAGGCACTCCGGGATCATGACCTTGGTGATGATCTGAAACGGGGTAGCGCCCATGCTCTGGGCAGCTTCCACCACACCCTCATCCAGCTCCCGCAGGCTGGTCTCCACCAGACGTGCCACGAAGGGGAAGGCGGCGACCACCAGCGGAACGATGGTGGCCTTGGTGCCCACCGTAGTGCCCACGATGGCGCGGGTAAGCGGGAACACGCAGATCATCAGGATGAGGAAGGGCACGCTGCGCAGGATGTTGATGACGATGTTGATCAGGTGCATCAGCCAGCCGGGCAGGGGCAGAATACCGTCCTTGTCACCGGCTACCAGCAGCACGCCCAGCGGCAGGCCCAACACCAGCGCAAAGGCGGTGGAGAGCACCGTTACATAAAAGGTCTCCCAGATGGCAAAGCCGTAAGCTGCGATATTCATATACCGGTCACCTCCTCTACCGTTACGCCAGACTGGCTGCGCATATATTCCACAGCCTGCTGTGCGACCGCAAGTTCTGCGGGCAGCTTGAGCAGCATAGAGCCGTAGCACTGGCCGCTCAGATCGCGGGTATCGGCACTGAGCACCGACACCAAAATGCCCTTTTCGGCGGCAAGGCTTGCCACCAGCGGCTTTGCAGTGGAGGAACCATTAAAGGTAACGCGCACCACATGGTCATCCGGCGCAAAGCAGGAAAGATCCCGCGCTGCGCTGCCGCCGTTGGGAGCCACCAGACGCTTGGCAGCCGCCGTTTTGGGGTTTGCAAAAATTTCCTGTACCGAGCCCTGTTCCACGACCACACCGCCGTCCAGAATGGCCACGCTGTCGCAGATTTCCTCCACCACGCTCATCTGGTGGGTAATGACCACCACGGTGATGCCCAGCTTGCGGTTGATATCCTTGATCAGGGTCAGGATGGAGTGGGTGGTGTTGGGGTCCAGCGCACTGGTGGCCTCGTCGCACAGCAGCACCTTGGGGTTAGTAGCCAGTGCGCGGGCAATGGCGATGCGCTGCTTCTGACCGCCGGACAGCTGTGCCGGGTAGGCGTTGGCCTTATCCGGCAGACCCACCATCTCCAGCAGTTCCATGGCGCGCTTTTCGGCCTCCGCCTTCTTTACGCCTGCCAGCTCCATGGGGAAGCAGACGTTCTTCAGGCAGGTGCGCTGCATAAGCAGGTTGAACTGCTGGAAGATCATGGTGATCTCCCGGCGGCGCTTGCGCAGCGAGGCGGGAGACAGGGTCTCCATCGCCACGCCGTCGATCACCACGCTGCCGCCGGTGGGGCGCTCCAGCAGGTTGATGCAGCGCACCAGCGTGGATTTGCCCGCACCGGACATGCCGATGATGCCGTAGATGGAGCCATCGGGAATGGTGAGGTTGATGTTCTGCAGCGCTTTCACCGCGCCATCCTTCATCTGAAAGGTCTTGGAAAGATACTTGAGTTCGATCACAGAAATTGCTCCTTTAGATTATCCCTCGATGGGTGCCAGACTGTCCTGCTTGCCGCCGTAGACGCCCATGGGCTCTACATGAATACCGGCAACGGTCACCAGATGGGTACCCTTTTCGGCGTTGAAGTTGTCCAGATACGGCTGATGCTGGAAGTAGTTGGTGTCTACCTGACCGTCCTCGACGACCTGGTTGGGGATCACATAGTCGTCGTACTCCTGAATGTCCAGCGTGATGCCCTTGGCGGCAAGGATCTCCTTGCACACCTCCAGCACCTCGCAGTGGGGAGCGGGAGTAGCGGCGCAGCTGACGGTCTGGCCGTTCAGAGCGTCATAATCCACAGTGGAATCATAGCCATCGGTGGGGTTCTCCACAACGGACACCACGGAGCCCTTGTAGGTCTCGTCCATGAAGTCCTTCACCTTCTGGCTCTGCAGGGCAGCAGCCAGAGCCTTGATCTTAGGCTCCTCCTGATTGCCGTCCTTGCACACCAGAATGTTGACGTAAGCAGAAGAACCGTCCTCCATGGCCAGTGCATCGGTCATGGGGTTCAGACCGGCAGAGATGGCGTAGTTGGAGTTGATGACGGCATAGTCCTCGTCCTTCAGGACGTTGGGCACCTGCGCAGCCTCCACCTCGTCCACGGTGACGTTCAGGGGGTTCTCCTCGATGTCCTTTGCGGTGGCGGTCAGGCCGGCGTCTGCCTTCAGCTTGAAGAAGCCGTTCTTCTCCAGCAGGGTCAGGGCACGGGCCTCATTGGTGGTGTCGTTGGGCACAGCCACCTTCAGTTTGGTGGCAGCGGTGCCGGAAGCGGAAGAACCGCCGCAGGCAGTCAGGGCAGCGGCTGCAGCAGCCACACCGGTAACTTTCAGAAAATCGCGACGAGTGATCATAGTTTTGTTCCCTCTCTATTTTGCTTATTATAAATGTACAGCGGCCCGCACGGCACAGTTCCGTGCAAGGGCCTTGGAACGGATGCATGAAAAAAGCTCCCGTCCCTGCCTTTGAGCCAACGCTCAGACAAGGACGGGAGCAGAACATACTTCCGTGGTACCACCTTGGTTTACCGCACCCTCACGGGCACAGCCTCGATGCTGCGGCAGCCTTGCTGCTTACAGCCGGACGCTGTAACGGGCGCATCCCGTTGCGAACTTAGCGCTCATGCACCTCGCCCGCACGGCTCCGAGGCCATTTTCAGCTTCCTGTTTCCTGCCCTTTTCCACCGCCCGGGCTCTCTGGTAAGGATCAATGCGAAAGCTTACTCTCCTCATCACAGCCATTTTTGTGATATTGCATTTATAATAACCCCATCGGCGGGATTTGTCAACACCTAAAACGAAGTTTTTTAGTAGGGAATTGTGTTTTTTCTTGTCTTACGTCAAACTTTGTGTTACACTGGTGATGAGGCGCTGATTGCATATCGGTGGTCATGCTTTCCATCCCGCATCGCTGATTCTTCTATTATTACATAGAACGAAGCAGAGGTTCCGGGAGGAAACTTTTTTTGGAAGTACCCTGCCCGGAGCCTTGAAGGCGAAGGGAGGGATGTCGGATGACTCTTTTGGAGACTCTCGCACTGCTCACGTTCGTTCTCACTCTGTTGAGCCTGATCGTGGATGTGATTCGTCTGACCGTTGAGGTCATGGCAAAGTTTTCCCAGAAGAAAGACGATGATAACAAAAAAGATTGACCGCCCCAGTTACCAGCCGAGCGGTCAATCTTTTGACTAGCAGGATGGAAAGCTGGCCCAATGCAGTCAGCGCCCCTTCTGTTTGTAGTATAGTGATTTTTTCCGGTTTTGTCAAGCAGGATCATTTTCCTCTTGTGCGCCAGCCGCGGACATGATAGAATAAGACGACATTATTTTGCAAGGAGACAAGCCAATGAACGGCAGAGAGATCTACCCCGACGAGGAACTGCGCCGCCGCATCATGGATTTCATCATGGCGGCGGGGCAGACGCTGCTGGAAAACGGTGCCGAGGTGTTCCGGGTGGAGCAGACCATGGAGATCATGGCCCGGTCATTCCACCTGCGGGAGTTCCATGTTTACGTGCTGACCAACGGCATCTTTGCCAGTGCGGGCACCGCCGAGATCAGCGAGGTGCGCAATGTGCCTACCCGCACCACTCATCTGGGCCGGGTGGCGGCAGTGAACGCCCTCTCCCGCGAGATCGCAGAGGGCAGCATGTCGCTGGACGAAGCCGAGAGCCGTCTGGTGCTGGCGCGGTGCATCCCCTTCCCCAAGGACTGGGTGCAGCTGGTCAGCGGCATGTGCGGTGCATTCTGCTTTGCGCTGATCTTCGGCGGCACACTGCGCAGTGCGCTGGCGGCGGCACTGGCAGGCTTTCTTGCCAGCGGCTATTTGCTGCTGTGTGAGCAGCACGAGCTGCCCGGCGGCTTTTGCAAGATCAGCTGTGCTGCGCTTATCACGCTGGTGTGCATTCTGGCCTGCCGAGTGCTGGGCACACCGGCCAGTCATTCTATTATCGGTTCGCTGATGATCCTGACCCCCGGCATCGCCTTTACCATGGGCATCCGCGACTTTGTGCACGGAGATTACCTCTCCGGCACCATCCGCATGATCGATGCGCTGCTCATTGCAGCCAGCATTGCCATTGGCACCGGCCTTGTGCTGAGCCTTTATACATTCTTTACGGGGGTGGTGGTCGCATGATGCTCACCAGTACACAGATCGGAGAGCTGGCCGCGCAGTTCTTTATTGCCGGCGCAGGCACCCTGAGTTTTGCCGTTCTGTTCGGCTGTCCGCGCAAAAGCCTGCCCTTCTGTGGGCTGGTGGGTGCCGTGGGCTGGTTTGTCTACGAGCTGGCCGTAATGCTGGGGGCAGACAGTGCCGCAGCCTCCCTGCTGGCGGTGATCCCCCTCACCCTGCTCACCCGGGTGTTTGCCATTGTGATTAAAATGCCGGTAACGGTGTTCCTGCTGTCCGGCATCTTCCCGCTGGTGCCCGGCGCTGGCATCTACTACTGCGCCTACTATTTTATACAGGGCAACAATGCGCTGGCCCTTTCCAACGGCATCAGCACCTTTAAAGTAGCCGTTGCGCTGGCCATCGGCATCACGCTGGTGCTGTGTGTGCCGCTGCCGAAGCGGAAGTAAGACCCTCTCCGTCATCTCGCTTTGCTCGATGCCAGCTCCCCCGAAAGGGGGGGGAGCTTTTTTGCTCCTAACCGGCAGATGCTTAAAATTCCCCCTTCGGGGGAGCTGGCGAACGCAGTGAGCCTGAGAGGGTTCATCCGTTCCCTTGGGGAAGCTGGCAAAGCCGCAGGCTTTGACGGAAGGGGTTGCCCGCTGCCGAAAAAACGGTGGAACTGACTATAAACGTAAAAGAGCGGCAGTCGCACGACTGTCGCTCTTTTTGTACTTAAAAACAGGACGGTAGCCGTGTTGACTACCGCCCTGTTGGTGCTATTTGAGTTTTTTCAAAAAACTTCTGTGCCAGGAAATCAGAGCTTGGTCACAATGAAGACAGTATCGAAGGGACGAACCTTCAACAGCTCTTCCACCGTGCCGTAGTCGGTGCTCAGCTTGTAGCCGTCCGGCAGCTGAATATCAGCAGCGCTGACGCCAGTTGCATCGACTGCAACCTCAGCCTTAGCCTTAATGTAGTTGTTCGGCAGCTCCAGCAGTTTGACATCGATGGTCTTCTTGGTCGGAGTCATGGTCACATCAGTCACGAAGACGATGATGTACTCACCCTTGCTGTCGTCCTTGCGGACTTCAACAACAGCGTTCTCGTTCTCCAGATGGTAATCTTCGGGAAGCAGCTTCTTATCGATGTCAGCAACCTTCACAGAGTTCTCGGTCTTCAGAACATCAATCTTGGCAGTCTCACCCACAACGTTGGTCACACCATTGCCTTCGTCCTTCATGAAGATAACCGTAACAGGACGAGTGGTCACACCGGGGACATCGGGGACATCGGGGCCAGCGTTGCCAGAGCAGCCAGCCAGAACACCGGCAGCAGCAACAGCCAGAGTAGCGACACCTGCGCCCTTCAGGAACTGACGACGAGAGATATTAGACATAATAATCAACCTCACAATCTTTTCTGCATGCCCCCATCACTTTTTTGTGGAGCCTGCTTTTTCTATATAATACCCTCCCTGGTAACTGTTTGTCAAGTGAAATTTTAACAAAAAAACAACACCAATAGGGCGGAGGCCTTGTTGGCCACCACCCTGTTGGTGTTGTCTTCTTAAATTTTTAATTTAAAAATTCAAATAATTTTGAAAAATCCGGTTCAGCTTACATCGTAACATAAACGGTTGCAACGTTGTGCTCATCGATTTTACCGTTGACCACATCTCTAACATCAGCAATCTTGTAGCCGCCGTCGAGCTTCACGTCATCGAGGTCGATCACATCGCCGCCGCCATACACTTTAACCGTCTTGGTCCAATTCCAAGAAGTGGTAGCTGGAACCTCCTGGGGAGCACCGGTGCCCAGAATCGCCATATACTTGATCGTGATAATCTGAGGCTTTGCAGTTTCGTTCATATTCATGTTGATCCAGACCGTACCGTCTGCAGGAATCTTGTAGTCAGTCGTGTTTACAATGTAGAAGTCCTTAGTATCAGCCGGTTTCTTTTCCTGAATGGTAGTATAGCTGATGCTGTCCACCAGAACTCCAACCTCGATATCAACCGAACCAAAAATCTTGCCTTCAGAGCGGCTATAATACTTCAGCGTGACCTTCTTTTTCTTATCGGAGACGTCCGGCGTGCTCTGATCGGAGCAGCCAGTCAGCACACCGGCAGCAGCAACAGCCAGAGCAGCCACACCTGCACCCTTGAGGAACTTACGACGAGAAATGTTAGACATAAGAATCAACCTCACAATCTTTTCTGCACGCTCCGATCACTTTTTTTGTGGAGCCTGCTTTTCCTATATAATACCCCCCCCCCGTAACAGTTTGTCAAGTGGTTTTTGGCATCTTTTTCCGCCGGATGCAGAAAAACAGGAGCGACCAAGAGAAAATCGTAAGTTCCGTCAAGCCCGGCAAAAAGGGCCGCTGCACAGCATCCCGTACAGCGGCCCTTTTTGTTCTCCGTTATTTTCATTCATTCTCAACATGTCTTGTTTTCATCTTCTGTCTGCTCATGTTCCCCTTTTGCCGCCCGCATCAGCCCGGCAAACAAAAAACCCAAATTGACCCCCAGAATAAAACCCACGATGCCTGCCGCCAATACCATTGCGCCTCCTCCTTTCTTCTACCATATTTTACCATATATCATTTGTCGGATGCAATCGCAGCCTGTCGCAAAAGGCAAGATCACTGCCCAACGTGCAAGCTTTTTTGCGCCGGAGCGTTGCAAGACTCTGCCGCATCTGCTATACTTTTGACAACACTTATATAAAGGAGGTGCTCTTTATGTCTGTTATGGATACTCTTGTCAGCCGCCGCACCTACCGCCGCTTTGCACAGAAAGCTGTTCCGCAGGATGTGGTGGAGGATATCGTCGAGGCCGTCCGCCTGTCCTCCTGCGGAGCCAACCGTCAGGCTGTGCGTCTGGTGGTGGTGAACAAGCCCGAGGCGGTGGCAAAGGTGCAGCCGCTGGTCAAGTGGGCTGCCTATCTGCCGCCGGAGCAGGGCACGCCCAAAGCCGACGAGCTGCCCACCCTGTATGTGGCCGTGGTGCAGGACACTTCCATCCCCGGCGACCTTGCCACCGATACCGGCATCGCCCTTGCCAACATGACCCTTGCCGCATGGGACAAAGGCGTGGGCAGCTGCATCATGGGCGCGATCAACAAGCCTGCCCTCACCGAACTGCTGGGCATTGAAGAACCGCAGAAGCTGGCATTCATGGTGGCGTTCGGCTACCCGACCCACAAGGCTCACATTGTGCCGCTGACGGCTGAGACCGGCGTAAAGTATTATCTGGACGAGAACCGGGATTACTGCGTGCCAAAGCGGAGCAAAGAAGAGATTGCAAAATATCTATAATTTGTATATATACATTTCTTCAGCGCATTTTTTGTATAATTGTTTTCAATTCGGTTTCAAATGATGAGATTTTTTGCACAAGTATTGACTTTTCAATTTGTACAATCTATACTAAATTCGTTCGCCAGATGTTCGATGAATCGCATCGTTCCGGCGTACCGCAAAAACATACAGTACATTTGAGGAGTGTTTGAATATGAAAAAGATCTCTCGTCGCAGCTTTCTGGCAGCTGCCGGTCTGTCCGTTGCCGCTCTGGCTCTGACCGCCTGCGGTGGTTCTTCCGCAAGCACCGCTTCCTCCGTGGCAAGCTCTGCTGCTTCTTCTGAAGCTGCTTCCACCAGCGCTGCCGCTGGCGAGCTGACCACCGTTGAGGCCGGCAAGCTGACCATGGCCACCAACGCAACCTTCCCTCCGTATGAGATGACCACCGATGCAGGCGAGTTCGAGGGCATCGACATTGAGACCGCTCAGGCCATTGCTGACAAGCTGGGTCTGGAGCTGCAGATCGATGACATGGACTTTGACGCCGCTCTGCTGAGCGTGCAGCAGGGTAAGGCCGATATCGTCATGGCCGGCGTCACCGTCACCGACGAGCGCAAGGCTGTGATGGACTTCTCCGACAGCTATGCTACCGGCATCCAGTCCATCATCGTGCCCGAAGGCTCCGACATTGCATCTCCCGATGATCTGGCGGGCAAGAAGATCGGCACTCAGCGCGGCACCACCGGTTACATCTACTGCACCGATGATTTCGGCGAGGACGCTGTGGTGGCTTACGACAGCGGTCTGACCGCTGTGCAGGCCCTGAACAATGGTCAGGTGGACGCTGTGGTCATCGACAACGCTCCCGCCAAGGAGTATGTGGCTGCCAACCCCGGCCTGAAGGTGCTGGAGACCAGCTACGCCGAGGAGGATTACGCCATCGGCATGAATAAGGACAACACCGCTCTGGTGGAGGCCGTCAACGCTGCTCTGGAAGAGCTGAAGGCAGACGGCACCCTGCAGTCCATCGTGGACAAGTACATCACCGCAGACTGATCGGTCGGCGGACCCGGTACAAAACAGGGGGAGGCGGTTCCGGACGGGGACGTCTCCTCTTTTTTGGAAAAATAAGGTTACAAAATTCTGACAAAAAATCTGGCAGATCAGGAAAGTGAGGATGCGAATGGCTGCACAGTACGAACTGCTCAAGGAGCTGCTCAACAGCGGGACCGCGCTGAGCTTCGGGCAGGAATGCTTCTACAAATTTTATCAGGCCTTCATTCTGAAGGACCGCTGGCTCCAGTACATCAAGGGCGTGGGCACTACCTTTCTGGTAACTGCCATTGCACTGGCGCTGGGCATCGTGCTGGGCTGCGTGGTGGCACTGGTGCGCGTGGCCCACGACCAGCAGCGCCCGGGCCATAAGAACCCGGTACTGGGCTTCTTCAACGCCGTGTGTCAGGTGTACACCACCATCATCCGCGGCACCCCCATGATGGTGCAGCTGCTGATCATGAGTATGGTCATCTTTTCCAACAGCCGCAACTTCACCATGGTGGGTGCGCTGGCGCTGGGCATCAACTCCGGTGCCTACGTTTCCGAGATCATCCGCGGCGGCCTGATGGCCGTGGACCCCGGCCAGATGGAAGCAGGCCGCAGCCTTGGTCTGAACTACATGACCACCATGGTGGTCATCATCATCCCGCAGGCGCTGCGGGCTGTGCTGCCGGCATTGGGCAACGAGTTCATCATCCTGCTGAAGGATACCTCGCTGATCACGGTCATCGGCGGCAAGGAGCTGCTGTACGCAGCGCAGGGCATCATGAACCGCACCTACGAGGCCATGTTCCCGCTGCTGGGCGTTGCATTGGTTTATCTGGTCCTGGTCATGCTCTTTACATGGCTGCTGACCAAATTTGAGAGGAGGATGGCACAAGGTGACCGATAAGATTCTGGAAGTCCGCGGTCTGACCAAGACCTACGGCGGCGAAAAGAAGCCGGGCGCAAAGCAGCCCACCCCCACGCTGGACGTGCTGAAGGGCATCGACATTGATATCTACCGCGGCGACGTGGTCTGCCTGATCGGCCCTTCCGGCTGCGGCAAATCCACCTTCCTGCGCTGCCTGAACCGGCTGGAGATCCCCACTTCCGGCAGCATCAAGTTTGAGGGCACCGAGGTGGACGAGGCCCACATCGACGCCGTGCGCCAGAAGATGGGCATGGTGTTCCAGCACTTCAATCTGTTCCCCCACCTGACCGTGAAGAAGAACCTGGAGCTGGCCCCCACCCTGCTCAAGCTCAAGGACAAGCAGGCCATCTCCGACAAGGCCGACGAACTGCTGGCCCGCGTGGGTCTTTCCGACAAGGCTGACGTCTACCCCAAGAGCCTTTCCGGCGGCCAACAGCAGCGCATCGCCATTGCCCGCGCCCTGGCCATGGACCCGGACGTCATCCTGTTCGACGAGCCCACCAGCGCCCTGGACCCCGAGATGGTGGGCGAAGTTCTGGAACTGATGAAGGAGCTGGCCCACACCGGCATCACCATGCTGGTGGTCACCCACGAAATGGGCTTCGCCCGCGAGGTGTCCAACCGCGTCATCTTCATCGACGACGGCAAGATCCAGGAGGACGAGCCGCCGCAGGAGCTGTTCACGAATCCGAAGCATCCCAGACTGAAAGCATTCCTTTCTAAGATGCTGTAAGGCTTTTTCCACAGAGTAAAAGGGGCTGTTGCATGTGCAGCAGCCCCTTTTACTCTGTATTATTCTTTGATGCGGAACACAAACAGCTTGCTGAAAATGTAATTCAGAGCCATGACGATGAACTGTACCGCAAACTTAGAGATCCGGTCATTCCAGTGCAGAATATTTACCAGCAATGTCATGCAGGCCATTTCGATAAGGAGAGTGGAAATCCTCGCACTGAAAAATTTCAGCATTTCGCGCAATTTATCAGCACTTTTGCTTTCAAAAACGAACTTCCTGTTTGTGATGTAAGCAAAAGAGACTGCGCAGATCCATGAGAGCGTATTGGCAGTCATCAGTTGAAATGGGTCTTGCGGATCCAGAAAGGCTGTAGTGAAAAAATAGTAACTTGCCAGACTCACTACCGTAGTCAGACCACCTACGATCACATAGTTGATCAATTCCTTATAACGAAAATAAAGTTGCTTTATTGTTTGTATCATACGCAGCGCCCGGAATTGATTTCCTTTTCCACAATATAGATCGGACGGTTTTTCAGCTCTGCAAATGCAACGGAAAAATATTCACCCATAATTCCGACCAGCAAAAAGAGAACAGCAAATAAAACATTGAATGCTGCAAGAATCACCTTATACTCGCGGAAGCCGCACAGTGCACTTATAGCAAAAAGCACAGCAGCAAGAAAACTTACAGCACCGGCATAGAGGCCGAGTTTCAGTGGAAAATCAGAAAAACCGACTATGGTGCTGATTGCAAAATTCATCAGTTTTTTTAGCGTATAGTGGCTGGCACCGCCAGCTCTTTCCGCAGCAGTGTATTCCAGCGTTGTTTTCCGGAAACCAACGCTTTGTACATATCCACGTAGAAAACGAGTTTTTTCACGGTAATTTGTACGTAGAACATCTGCCACACGGCTACTGATGGCAAAGAAATCCGATGCATTTTCCTCCAGCTTTACTTGATCAGACAAGGCGTTGATTACCCGGTAGAATGCTCTGGATGTAAAGTTTTTGATGGCACCTGCCGATTTGTTGGAGGTTCGGACCATGCTGATAACCTCATAGCCTTCCTCAAATTTCGCCATGATGGGGGCGATGCATTCCAGAGGGTGCTGCAGGTCGGCATCCATGCAAATGATCACGTCCCCCGCAGCATGATCGATGCCTGCAATCATGGCAGCCTCGTGGCCAAAATTTCGCGAAAAACTGATTACACGGACATTCTTGTTCTGCTGCGCAATCACTTCCAGAATATTCATACTGGCATCGGTACTGCCATCATTTACAAAAATCAGCTCATATCCCCCTCCCCCGTATTCCAAATTCTGTTCGATGGAGCAGAAAGCTTTATAAAACTTTTCCAGAACGGCTTCTTCGTTATAAACTGAAATAATTAACGATAATTTTTTCATTTAACTTCCCTGCTTTTTCGTAGTTCTTACGGCTCATCTGCAAATTTGACAACAATTTTTCCGTTGATGCACCGGATCGAACCCTGATCCGGATAGCAGGGCATAGATGCTACCTCGGCATTACCGTCAAACTCTGCGGCATCTCCTAATTCCGGTGCAAAGCCACACCAAAACTCCATGGCTTCCTTCCATGCGTAATCATTGAAAATAGGTTCTCCTTTATATGTAGCCAGATCCAAATCATCGAAATATTCGCTGATTCCAACAAGATTTTTATCGTGCTTGTCATACTCCCCGATATAAACAACCTGCGCATCTTCAGTATAACCTTCGATACTTTCAATTCGCGTGATCAAAGTTGTGTAATAACTGATCATTTGTGTCTGCATCACGTCTGCTTTTAGGTAGAGGATATTGCTGTAACGAATATTTAGAGTCACAAGTACTCCTAATAGGGCAACAGCGGCTTTACATAGGGCACCTTCTACTTTTGTTCTATCTTCGGGATATTTATCAATAAACCATACAACCAAAGCAAAGGCAAACGCCTGTCCAAAAGTCATTACGGCATGAACATCCCAAGGCTCTACCATCAGGTATACAAAGCATGCTGCAATAGGATATGCGATTAGAATCAATAGGGTTTGACATCCTTTTGGGGTCTTAAGAATATACATTTTCCGGAGCACAAATATGGCAATGATCGCAGTAACAATGATCAACAAAGTATAGACATATCTTGCGCTGAAGTCTTCCACAGCAGTGCTTGGATAAAAGAATGAGCCGTAACCGCACAGTATCCGATAAATATAATTGCTCAGATTTGTTCTTCCAAAATGATTGATACCTTTGTAATCCGTCAAAACAACGCCAAACTGATTCAGAAAATATTGATTGACTAGAAAATATTCTGTAACAAACCCAATGCACACAGTTGCATTACACAGGGCCATTTTCCAAAACGTTTTCCAGTTCATATCAGACTGCCGGATATCTTCCATCATATAAAGCAGCAATGTACAGATGCAGACCGGGATATTTGCCTGGTACACACCAACAGAGCAAGCCATCAAAACCGTGCAGAGTAATAGAGCGACAACATTCTTTTTCTGGTGAAAAATCCATGCTCCAACAACTCCCAGTAGGGATGCAGCATAATAGTATGGTGCAGTAAACATGTAACTGAATGTTCCCGTCACTGACGGAAATGTCACCATACTTCCGCACAGCAGAATAACAAGAGGCTTTGACTGGATCCTCAAACTATCCGCCAGCAGATATACGATTGCTGCAATGCACAAAATCGTAATCGTACCATTTACCACTGGCAGGCTGTAGTTTTTACTACCCAGCAAATTTGCACTCAGACTTCCAAGAATGCCCAGCATCCACCGTCCAGATTCGTAAGTAGCGCCCACTTCATTGAAATACCGTACATCATCATGGAATGAGTATTTGTTGAACAGAACCATACCATGCGCCAACAATCCCCAAAAAGTAGCACTGCACAGTACTGTTTTTAGCAGGCTCTCATTTACCTTTAGCTTTTCCGCAGTTTTTTCCATGTCTTTCTCCCAAACAAGGCATCATTCCCGAATTTAGCCAAAACTATATAGTTGTATTATACAATGTCAGCCTATCTCCTGCAACTATTTCTGCAAAAAAACGTGCTCTGTGGTTTCTATTTTCCACAGAGCACAGTTCTCATCATTCTGTTTTGTTGCAACTTTTACAGCGCATTATTCGTACCATCTGTTTCCTGCTCACTGGTATACAGTACCATCAGATGGTTTGCGCTCTCTTCCAGCTGGGTCTTGGCCTGACGCAGGGCGGCTTCCTCGTTTTCATTCATCTTTTCGGGCTTATCCTTGCGCAGGCAGCGGCGGAGGTTGGCGAGGTCGGTTTTGATGCGGTTCTTCTCGTCCTTGTCCAGCTCCTTTTTGCATTTGGAAAGAGCCTCGTCCACCTTGTAGGCCAGCACCTCGGCCTGATTGTGCAGGTCCAGCCGCTCCTTGCGACGGCTGTCCTCGGCCTCGTAGGTGGCAGCGTCTGCCATGGCGCGCTGGATCTCATTTTCCGAAAGGTTGGTGCTGCCGGTAATGGTGATGTTCTGCTCCCGGCCGGTGCCAAGGTCCTTGGCAGATACCTTCACCACGCCGTTCACGTCGATATCGAAGGTAACTTCGATCTGCGGTTTGGAGGAGAAGCTTGCCCGGATGCCGGTGAGCTTGAATTTGCCCAGACTCTTGTTGTCGCGGGCAAAGTGGCGCTCGCCCTGCAGCACGTTGATCTCCACGCTGGTCTGCATGGGACGTGCCGTGGTAAAGATCTGGCTCTTGCGGGTGGGGATCA
>ERZ773158.1083-NODE-1083-length-27141-cov-19.914052_pt1 | contig 27141 bp, 27 predicted proteins | sample MGYA00511918_ERZ773158 | MGnify/ENA primary metagenome ERZ773158 (study PRJEB29015, sample SAMEA2737876) | human gut metagenome | biome: human gut; feature: human-associated habitat; material: faeces | place: China | collected 2012 ...
ATACTTAACAGGTATATTTTGAAGATTCGGCTCTGTACTTGATAATCTTCCTGTTGTTGTAACAGTTTGATTAAAGCTTGAATGAATAGCTCCATCTTCATCTATAACATTCTTTAGACCTTCAACATAAGTAGAATTTAGTTTAGTTATTTGTCTATAGTAAATAATCTTTTCTACCACCGGATGCTTATCCATTAATTTTTCTAATACTTCTGCATTAGTTGAATATCCAGTTTTAGTCTTTTTAATTACTGGTAAGTCTAATTATTCAAAAAGAATCTTACCTAATTGCTTTGGTGAACTTATATTAAATTCTTCTTCACAAAGCTCATATATTTCTTTTTCCGTTCTAGATATTTCTTCTTTAAACTTAACTGCAAGTTCATCAAGCTTTTCTCTATTTACATTAAATCCTATAGCTTCCATGCTTGATAAAATTGATATTAAAGGATGTTCCACTTCATAATAAAGCTCATCCATTCCTTCTTTATCTATCCTGTCCTTTAAATATTCGTAAAGCTCTTTCATACTCGCCATAGCATTACAAATTAATTCATCGCCTTCACCTTTTACTTCCTTCATTAAATATTCATTTAACTTGGAAGACCGTCTCGGTTTCTTCATTATACCACAAGACCTTCCCTTCGCTAAGATAAAATGAACATTATTTTCATTACTATTTCTTCTATTCTGTCACTTAAACTGTGCTGGCTGTATTCAGATAATCTTCAAATCATTTTCTTTTGAAAATGATTTGGTTTTGAAAATCCACTGGATCTGCGAACCAATAATCCCTCATCATCTAATTCCTTCAATGCTGTTTTTATAGAAGATTTGCACTTGTCGATTTGAACAGACAATTCCTCTATCGGAAAAATCAGATAAACATTTCCATACTTGTCTATCCAGCTATTCTTTCTCGATATCCGTGCCCGGTCATACAAAATCATATAAAGAAATTTTGCAGTTTGGGAAATGCGCAGTTTGAGCAAAAACTTCGGAAACTGGAAGTACTGAAGCATCTGCTCTGACTCCTTCATGTATTCATATTTCATTCTTTTCTCGCCTCGTTTCTGTTTCTAATTGTTGTAAAAATCATTTTTATACCGGCTCAAAAATGTCCTTACACATATTCAAAAGATGAAGGGCATAAATACAGGTTCTTGATAAAAATTTTTTAAATTTTTCCTGTCCAAAATACCCTTACATAAAACGAAACGCTGAGAGGCATTTTTACAGCCCCCTAATGAAATTTTTTTAATTTTTTTGATTAATTGAATATTTGAAAACAAAAAAACACTCACCTATTCCAGGTGAATGCCTTATCAAAATTTCCTTATTTTGTTGTCTATGACGCTTATTCAGATATGCCTGCATATCTGCTAAAATGTAATTGCCAGCAATTATATTTTCACGTGGGTATGGGGACGTAATCCCCATCAAGTCTGCCACTCGTAAGTAATACAATATTGTCAAAATGACAATACTGTAATACACGGGTGGATCTTGCTCTGGTTGTAACGTATGAATTCATACAATAATAGGCCCAAATGGGTACTTTCACCATTTGAGCCTATATATTATATATCTTTTGGATAATAGCTTAAAAAGTAGCTGTCTAGACGGTATGTTTTTATCGTAGAATTGATTTTGTGGAAGGCAGTGTAGATTTATTATATTTCATCGCAGATATATTCCATTCAGTCAACATATCAACGCCTTATAGTTCATTATTTAGTCTAACCTCAAAGGTGTTGCTTGAGTCTTCATCGCAATCTTGCCCTTTGGAGCAAAATTAGGTCCCGCTATGACATCTGCAATACTCTTGATTTTTTGATCGTCGCCTTCCACTATAAGTGATAAATATTGTGTTGCTCTTGAGCATGCAACATAAAAATTTCTTTTTTCCTTTTCATCATTGAAACTAGATTCATCGATATCAACAATAATAATAACTCGGCTCTCTAAACCTTTAAATTTTTTTGCTGTAGTAAACAAAATTGATGAATTACTTTTCTCTCTTGTGATAGGAATACCCGATATCTTTGAAATATTATTCATAATAGATTCCGATTCGGTCTTCAATGTAAGAATAACTATATCGCTATAATCATAGCCATATTTATCACCTGTCAGCATTCTCAAAAGCTTAACTAATTTACCCATTGGATCCCCCTTGACAAAGGCAAGGCTGGTCTTTTCACCATTCATCATTTGTATCTTCTGGTTAAGCTCAACATCAATTACGTTATAGGCTGTTAACGCTATCTCATAAGTATTTCTGCAGTTTTTTGTCAACAACAGTCTACATTCTGATTTTTCCACCCACTCAGGTACATTTTCTGTCTGAACGACCTGATTTTTATCAAAGAATGCCAAAAATCTACCATCTTTTAATTCAGCATACTCTTTAAAATATACAATCTCTCTATCATGAAAATCTTGCGCTTCATCAATAATAACATCATCAAAATCTAAATCATCCCAACTAATACGTTCAAGTATTTCCGCACGTTTGCTCGCATCTGATAAATCTTCAGTATTATTACTATATACTGAAATTAGCGAATGAATATTGTAGTATGTAACGTTCGTATATGGGTACTTCTTTTTTAAATCAACATACAAGAACTTATTAAAACAAAGGAACAACACTTTTCGTCCTTCCTCTCCAAAATTTTTAGCTGCTTCTTTTGCAATCAAGGTTTTACCTGTTCCAGCAACCCCCTGTATGGTAGCAAAACGTTGTTCAGAAATATAATCTAAAAGTCCGGTCTGTTCCTGCGTCAATTTCAAAAACGCGTGATCCAACTCATCTTTTTTTACTGCAGGTGCAGTTATTAATTCAAAATCAGAAGCAATCGCTTCAAGAATTTTATTGAATTCATCATCTGTAATATCAACTTTCTCCCTTGAACCATAAAAATCGAAAATATCATATATTGCCTGTGCTCCCTTATCAAAACTACTAAGATCAAGTACAGCTTGTTCAGCCTCTCTGTATGCAAGCGGAAACTTCTTCATTTTCTCACCAATTTTGCATCCTGGGAACCACACAGCAACTTCAACCGGAAATCTATCGTCCAATGCCATTCTTGTTTCAGTTGCCTTGGTTATTTTTTCAAATACGCGCCTATAGTGGTATGCCCCATCAATAGCTTGTGATAAAGGATCCTTTTTCTTTTTAGGATCTAAAACAGATACTTCCTCAGTCTGGGTATTAATCTGATGAAATACCGTTCCTGTATACTCGATGTCTCCTCCTTTAATCTCTAAAACAAGAGCACCCAAATTTCTATTAATAATCAAAAAATCATTTTCTTTCCATGTAGCAGCCCATTTTTTTGTTTTCTTTAGCCACTGAACAGAGTGAAAGATATAAAAATTCTTTCCCAATTTTTCTAGTGCTTCATATACTTTAAGTTCTGCAAATGGTACCTCCGATAAATCTTCTTTTATAGGATATATATTTGCCACTATTTAAGCACCTCACTTATCTCTTCCATATCTACCTCATAAATTCTGTATGCAATCCAACCTTTCTTTTTGAATCCTGATAGAATATGATCAGCTGTATCCTGTTGACATATCAATACATTCTTTGAAGGCCAAGACATAAGGATATTGTTTCCCCAGTCAGACTTCTTCAGAACTGTACTTAAATATTCTGGAATCGTAACTCCAAGTTCAGCTATCTTATCTACAATAATATGATCGTTTTCATCAAAAAATAAATTCAAATCCATCCATTTCTTATACTGATGAGTAGGATACGATTTTTCTTTATCAATCGCTTTTGACATTTCAACATTGCTTACTGGTTCAACCACTGTTTCTGACTCACAAAGAACATCATATCCTAGAAAATAATGTTCAATATAATCCCATCTTTCTTTGTCTGTATTCAATCCATTGAAAAATTTCAAAAGAACACTAACATCTCGATCATGTTTCTGCTTGGCTCTATTAACATAGTTATTAGAGTAAAAGGTATTTCCGAGCACTATATTCTTAACCTTCTGAGGATCATTCAAACGAATAAATATTTCCGGTTCCTCTCCACCAAGAATTTCGTAAGAAATATAATCAAAAATCGAAAGCAATTTAAGCGCGATATTTGACCACTCATCATTTGCAATACTCATGTAACTTGAATAACTTGATTCACTACTCTTAGTAATCTTGTTTACAATAAGTGATTTTATAATTGCCTTACGCATATATTCTTTAAAATTACCATTTGAAAGCAAGTAGTAATTCTTTGCTGAGCTATCATTACTTCTTCTTTTAACACATGTCATATTAGGGTCTACTAAATCAAATAATGAATTAGCAATAATCCTAGCCTGAGTCATTCCATATTTTTCTTTAATAACTCTTGTAAAATCGTCAGTTGTAAAATAGTTCTTTCCGAATTCCGAATATAAGATGTTACCAATATATTCAAAATCAGCAAGAATTTTCTCTCTTATTTCATTCAAAAGCAGATCTCCGCGAGCTTCGATATTTACTTTCTGTCTTGGTGAAAAATACTTTCTGATGGAAGGCATAATGGCAATCTTATCTTTTGAAGTTGATGAATCATTAAAATACCAATATTTAAATTGCGGGAATGAAATATTACCATGAAATTGCTCCCACACCTGTTTTAAGTCTAATGTATAGACATCTCCAGTATCGCTCAATAAAGAACCATCTGGTTGTCTCTCTTGGTATCTACCTCTAGCTAAGAACCTAAAACACTTTCCGTATTCCGAATTCAAAACTAATGACTCATTTTCTTTATCAATAACAACATACGCTTTTGTAAACACGCTCTGCGGTCTTGAGATAATAACCTTAAAGTTATATTTATCATAAAAATCCTTCTCTAACATTAATAAGCACGTCTTAAGTTTATTAATGCATTGCCCCTCATCCTTTACACCTTTTCCATTAAAAATATATGTAAATGATTGCGGCGATATCAGGAAACTTCTTGCACCTTTCTTACTCTTATAAACATCGTAAATACCTTCAAGGACCTTCTTTATCTGGTACTGTCTTATCCGAGACATTCCAAATAATTTATTCATGTAGGTCATATCATTGTAAAAGAAATCTGTTATTGCAACACCTGTCATTTCAGGCTTTCTTGCTACTCTACCAATTTCCTGAATGTAATCACACAAATTGCCAGAAACAGCATAATGATATACATTCTGTACATCATCTATGTCAACACCCATTCCAAATGCCTTTGTGGCATACATAATTGACTGCTCACCAGTTCTGAATTTTTCAAAAGTTTCTCTCTTCTTTTCATTAAACGTCTCTGTGCTCAGTTCATCTACATTCTTTCCTGTAAACACACCGATTCTTGGATCTGTTTTTATTCCAGCAAAACCTCGCACTCCTCTTGATGCATCAAAAGCATTCTGAGCGTAAGGAAAATAAACAATAGTTTTTTCTTTTTCTGCAAGCCATTTCACAATACGAGAAGACATTGCTTCTGTTTTCTTAGACTCATAAACTGTCTGTGGAAGTTTACGAGTTTCACACATCTTTACATCAAACTTAATATCCTCTCTTCTTACATAGCCAATAAATTTTACCGGGTTCTCCATATACAGACTAATAACCGTATCACTTACTGAATCATCAACACCACCATTAATGGCGGTCGCAGTAAATGCACAAATTGGAAAGTCATAAGTTTTTCTCATTTTACCTGCTGTAGTCTGAATCTGATTTCTTAATCTATTAATATATCCTCCAAGATACCAATAATCTGGTCTGAAACCCATACCCCAAGTAGTTACAATGTGAGCCTCATCAATAATCAATAACCCAATTTCTCTATCACCAATGATAGTCTCAATAGAATACGAAAGTAAAGTTTCTGGACTCAAATAAAGAAGATCAACTTCACCAGCTTTTATACGATTAAGTACAGCTTCCTTTTCAACTTGAGAAATCAGATCAGAGTTGAAAGTCTCCACTCTTGTATAACCGTTCTTTATCAACTTTTCTTTTTGATCCTGCATTAATGCTTTTACTGGTTCTATAATAATTGTTAACTTTTGATAATGCTTCGCCAAATAAATAGCAGGAATCTGAAACATAACTGATTTACCTGCACCAGTAGATGCGGTTATAAAAATATCCCTAAATGAATGTCCCTTTTCTGTGTTATATGAATTCTCAGCCTGATGAATGATCTCTTGGATTAACGTTGACTGTGATATTTCAACAATCTCTTTATCAATATCTGGATTTTTATAAAACTTAATTGATCTAAAGCCTGTAAAATTTGCTATATGAACATCATTCCTAGCGATATCGATAAGTTCCTGTTCCATTTGTGCATCATCTTCAAGATACTCATGAAATTTTACTAATCGAATGTTATTGGCCACGCAATATGCCTGCAAAGACAATACAATTCTCTTTGATACCAATCCTTCTGTCATTTTTAATCCAATAACAGAAGGTTTTAACTCAATAATACGTGCCAAATCTCTAAGATACGTATCTACATCTTCATTAACGAATATGTCAATATCTGATTTTACCTGTGCATCTTCAATAACGATTTGATTTAAATAATATGGTTTAGAAACTATAGCATCATTTTTTTCATATTCATAGTTATAAAAACTTCCATAATACACCCCATCAACATTAACCAGAGTGTTATAAATAGTTAAATATCTCTGGCACTCCTTGCTACAATCATCCGTCGAATCAGAATTAAGATTTTTTTCAATCTCATCAATAAGATCGGTAGTTAATTCAAACGGCAACGGATAATAATCTGGATATAAATTATTGGTAAATATAATAAGCTCTAATCCATCCTCTTCAATTGCATCATCCACCCTGTTTTTTATCAAAGTATATTCTGAATATGTAACCCATACTTCATCACTTTCCTCTAAAGAAATTAATGCCATATCCAATTGTTTTCTTGTTTTCTTATCGAATTCCAAAACATTAAGTTTAGTTGCTATAGTTCCATCCACTAATGGTTCTTCTTTAACCATTGATAGGAATTCTTCATCAAATCCTTTGTACACTACAAGTTTCATAGACTGTCCTCCATTTTCTTGCGTTATAAAACATCTAAAATACTTTTTATCTTTCTCGTAGTCCTAAGTAGATCTATTCATTCACAATGCTAACATTTCTTCTGTTCAATTTTACGGACTCGTCTTGGATCATCTGGTTTTTCTGCATTTTCTGGAATAAGCCAAGTATTCCCTTTCAAAATTGCGCCTTCTATACGTCCCTCAGCGCATAAAGTTGTAACTCTTCTTCTTGATATATCCCATTTTTTTGCCATCTCGCTCGTTGTTAATAATTCCATACCTTTCCTCCGTAATCATCCACTACACACTATCATACATTATAATAATATTGTATTCCTTCAAAGGAATATTTTCAATTATTTCTGTGATTTTGTGATTCTTATCTAACCCACAAAAAATATCAGCGTTTTTCACTCTACAACCATTTAATAGCCAAAATTGACGGAGCAATATCTTCCTTCTCTGATATTGTTTTTATACAAACAAGCAAAAAACAAGACCACTTCTGGTCCATTGGACTGTAAGCGCTCAATATTCCAACGCTAGATTTTAATTAACGCTTGCATCATCTTTGCTAGATGCAAGCGTTTTACTACATTTTAGTTTTTGCAAACATTTTGAACTTCTTTGCTCCACGGAGTCAAAGCCTCAAGCTGTTCATCTGACATATCTTCACTTGGACGATGCTCCAAAAGATATGTCAGGTATTTATAAATATTAAGCTCATTGGCCTTTGCCATCTCGACCATTGTGTAGGCCAGCGCACTGGCAGTGGCACCTTTTGGTGTTGCGCTGAACAGCCAGTTTTTCCTTCCAACTGTAAATGGACGTATGGCATTCTCACTTAAGTTATTAGAAAGACTGCAGTGTCCATCCTCAAGATATGTCATCAACGTGTCTTTCCGGTTTTGGGCATACTTCACCGCTGTCTCGAAACGGCTTCCCTTACGTGGCTTCTGCTCGTCAAGCCAGCTCCAGAACGCGTCGAGTATCGGTTTTTCTTTTTCAAGACGATAGGCTTTTCTCTGCTCAAATGTGTGCTTCTTGTATGCGCCCAGCAGGAGCAGCGCCTGATACCATGGAGATTATTATAGCCCTGATAACCATCCGTTTCCAGGTATCCGTCCGAAAAACCATCAAGGAAATCAACTGCATTGTATCTTGCCCTTGTTTCCGTGTAGTGGTAAAGGACGATAGGTGGCAGTCCATCTTCACCTGAGCGGAACAGCCACATGAAAGAATCAGTTTCGGGATTTCTTTCAGGTTCCTTCAGTACCTGTATTCGTGTCTCATCTGCCATCAGATATTTCCTGTGAAGCAGCTGCCTATGAAGATAATCATACATCGGTTTGAAATAATTATCCGCACAATATATGATCCAGTTGGCAAGTGTTGCCCTGGTAAAATCCACTTCAAGCTGATGCCAGTCCTGTTCCTGACGGTACAGTGGCATTGCATTTGCGAACTTCTGATACATTGCCCAGGCAACAGCTGATCCTGAAGCATAGCTGTTTGGAATAAGTGCCTCCAGGACAGCAGCCTTTACAAACTTTATATTTTCTTCCATTGCATCGGCTGTAGAGCATGCCGGACATTTGTATGTCTCACGGTAAATGTTTACAACTTCACCTTTTGCAGGGGTAAAGCGGAATTCATGCCGTACAAACTCTTTGCCTATAGGTTCAAGGGCAGCACCACACTCATCACAGACTCTCTCACCTTCAGGAAGTGAAATAATCTCATCCCGAGATGGAACTCCTTTAAAAAGTTCCTCAAGAGTACGTTTTTTCCTGCGTGTATGCTCAGGAACCTTAATAACAGGTGCCTTAAGATCAACATCAGCTTCCTGCTCAGCTTCATCAAACAGATTTAACTGGCCTTCCACATCTTTCATCTTTTCACTTGATGTGCCGAACAGTTTCTTTGTAAGATAATCGACCTGTGCCAGAAGATTCTGTATCTGCTCACGGTCAGCTTCATGATCCTTCTTTAATGACTGGATCAGTTCCGTCTGGGCTGCAATGGTTGTATTCAGTTGGCTGATAAGATCCTTCTGCTCAAGAAGTTTTGAGTCTTTTGCGCTTACTGCCATGTGATTTTCTGCTCCTTTTTCGATACTCTTATTATACCACAAAGAGCATTAAAAAAGAAGCAGAAATGCCAGTATTTTCAAGGCTTCACGGCGTTTTAAATGCTTTAGGCTGTTCGATTTCAAGACCTGACATAAGCCAATCGAATTGCTGCCATGTAAGCTGACGCACTTCCTGACTTGAACGTGGCCAGCGGAACCTGCCTTTTACTTCCATGCGTTTATACAGGAATACAAAGCCATCATTTTCCCATAGAAGTGCCTTTACCCTGTCACAGCGTTTTCCACAGAACAGGTAAAGAGCACTGCGTCTTGGATCCATGTGAAGCTGGTCTTCAACGATTGCACACAGTCCGTCGATCGACTTTCTCATATCTGTATACCCAGTCACAATATAAAGCTCGCCGGCAGCCGTTATATCGCCTAGCATGAAAGCTCCGCAAGTATCTGGATTGTTTTGGCAAGAAGCAGTGGATCTGTTTCGTTTGAAATGCGCAGATTCACGTTTCCAATCATTAACTCCATTGCGGCTGTATCAGTATTTTTATTCATGTCAGTGGGAACCGAAATGGAATTCATCTCAATTTTTACAACTTCCTGATGAGACTGTTCATAAGTTGACAGCTGATTTTTCTCAGGAACATCTCCGCAGCCATTCTTGCGGAGCCGCTTAACCCAGTTGTAAAAGGTGCCTGGATTAATGTCATTGTTTAAACACCACTGATAATCAGACAGTCCGCTTTTGCGGCATTCCATGATCAGGCGGTATTGTTCTTCGACTAGTACTCTTGGTGCTCTCATAGCTTTTACCTCATAATAATTAGAGTAAAATGCTAGCATCTAGCAAACATAATTATAGTAAAACACTAGCATTTCCTGATACTTATTATGAGTTAATAATTAAGTTGTTGCAATCCGTCGAATTATTTTGCGCTTACGGTGGATTCGGGACTTTAACCCGTTAGAAACGTGCGCCGCTAGGCGCACCATAAAAAAAGACACCAAAAAATCATTCTATGATTTTTGATGTCTTTCTTTAGATAATAGGTTTCCCTAAAAGGTATATTCTTCCAGCCTTCTGCCAGAACCAAAATCTTAGTGCATATATGACATATTGCATAAAATATAATACATTTTTAAGATAACACAATATATAGTGCATGTCAATGCCTATATGCTATATTGAAATTGCGGAGTGTAAGAATTGATGAATATTTTGAAAATCATTTAATATCCATCACATATTATATAAAAAGTCCCTTACTAGCGCAATACAACTGCATTTTTGATAGATTAGAGTTTTTCGCTTTAAGTGTACACAAATTTTATATGATACAGTAAATACTTTTATAAAAACACTCTGAATACACTAACAACAGGTAAGAAAACTTGTAGGGCAAACATTAGTCATTGTTCTTATATACATATTCTCATCACTTATCAGCTCTTTGAGTTCAACTTCCGTAATATCGTGAATCGAATTCATTAATACAGCTTCATCTATTTCGTAATACTTTTCCATTTTATTCTTCCCCCTTTGGTAAAAGGTATCCCATTCTTATTGCTTTTTGAACCATTTCTTGGTAATTACTAACGTCTAGTTTTTCGTAAATTACATTTAGATGATTTGCTAAGGTTCGCATAGAAATTCCTAAAATATAAGTTATATCTTTACGACTGTGTCCATGACAATATAATTCTAAGATTTCTCTCTCCTTTTCAGTCAATTCTTCCAGCCAAATTCTTTTAGTTGGAAAAACAGTTTCCCCTTGCATAATCATTTTTATAGTATTTACAAGTTCCTCAATCCCTACTTCTTTACTAATAAATCCATACGCTCCGATTCGTCTCGCCTCGTTTTCATATCCAGGTAGATCAAATCCTGTTAAAAAGCATATCTTCTTTTCAGGATAAACATCCAATATCTTTTTGGCCAAGCTTAGTCCGTCCATATCTCCACCTTTATTTAAATTAATATCTAAAATTAAAATATCATATCTACTTACAATATCTATAATATTATAATTATGCAAATCTGATATGACGTCTATCACCACATTAGTCATATAATTTGACAATGAATTTTTTATTCCTTCGACAATCAATTTATGATCGTCTATTAATAATATTCTCATATATTTCCTCCCAATAATGGTATTTCTACGATTATCAATACAATCCCATTCGCATATTGATTCAGAACTATTTTTCCACCAATATTACGAACATCTTCTTCTAAAGAGTTCGTCCCCCAACCAATTTTATATTCAGCGCCTTTTTCGCAACCATCATTTTTTATACTCAATACGATATCTGACCTTTTGTTCAAATATAATCGAAGTTCGATTAATTCGGCATTACTGTGTTTGAAAGCATTATTTAATAATTCCTTCATTATACGATATATTAAAATATCATAGGGTTTCTCTAAGAAGAAATCTTTATCGCAATAAAAATCTATAATTATATCATTTTTAGAATATCTTTGTTGCATAGATTTAATTAAGTTCTTGTAGTTTTCTTTTAAAGAAATCGATTTTATAATCAAAGGAGAATATGAATCTACGGTATTTCTAATCTTATTTATTAAGCTTAAAATAAATTGCTTGTCGTCAGTGCTCAACATTTTTTCTTGGTTTATGGTAATTCTATTTTTTAAATAAATAATATCTTGAAGTATTTCATCATGTAAAAATTCTGCAAAAAGTTTATCATGCTCTTGTACTTTTTGTAACTGCTTTATATACCAATCAAAATAACTAGAATCATACGGCAGTTCGTAATCTAAATAATGATATTTCTTCTCCAAATTGCACAAAATATGAATCTGTAATGAAATCAAAAAGAATAAAATGCAAACTATGGAACATATTGCCATATACTCTCTATTAAAAAAAATAAAGCAAAATAATAGAGTTATTGCCCAAAATACTATTCTGAAAATAATGCCTACTTCAAATAATAAGTTTTTGAAAGATCCAATAGAGAATTTCAAATCTCGTACGGCAATATATAATAAGAACATCAACATTGTTATAATATATAGATCGTAATCGATATCTCTTAAATAAAATATCGATTTATTTGCGCATACTAAAACTTCTACAAGTAACGTACAAGATAAAACAATCAGCACTTTTATTTTATTTTTTATATGTATGCCATACTTATTTAGCATATTCTTTTTTAGTGGAACTATTAAAACCGGAACTATAAGCATCAATACCATTAAAGCCTGGTACAAGACAAGAAAAACACTATAATTAATTAACCATGTATATATTGTACACAAGAAGAATATATATATGCTTATCTTTAAAATTTTTATTTTCTTGTCCTGATACCCACAAAAAATATAGTTTACAAAAATCCATATCACAACTAATTGCGTAAGAGGAATGAATAATAAATTTTCAAAGTTTGTTTCAAATATCAAAAACCATGTCGTATATAAACATGATAATATAACTTTATGCACCTCTTTATTATTTTCCAAATTATATATTTCCACAACATAGCAAAATGAATTAAGTAAGCTAATTGCGATAATATAAAAATAAAGTATTAAAATATGGTCATACCAAAAAAAAGCATCCAATAAATAAGTAAATTGAATAATTTGATTTATAATTATATAGACCAACCAGTTTTTTGTTAATAATTTATTTGACATTTCAAATCTCCAAGATAAGAACATCAGGGAAATCACATGGAAATAACGTTCTCAATAGTTCATATCCAATACCTGAAAGCCCTAGCATCAATCCATATACTACTACATCTTGTTTGCAACCGCAATACCATTTACCATTTCTAGTTTGATATATACAGAGAAAATGCTTAAGATACTCAAGAGCTTTTTTATCACTTTTTAATTTACTATATTGAATAAAAAAATCAACTGTCCCCATGTTTCCATGACATAAACAATCGCTTGTATTCCATACTTTATTTTTTAGAATCTTTGCACATCGCTCAATTTTCTCGTGATATTTTCCATTATCAAAATTATGCTCTAAGAAAAGATACATTAGTCCCAATCCAGCAATACCATGACACCAACTTATATCGCTATTATATTCATCTACTTTTATATTAGCTTCTAAAATCTGAATTGCATCCACACATTCCTTATTTTTTCTAAGCAAATAAGCTTTTGAAAGAGCAAGAATTATTCCGGCATAGCCATGAGCCATCCCCATATCAACTTTATCTTTTAGTAAATTTGACTTAACTCGATGTATAATAACTTTCGTTATCTTTTCAATAAATTCATAATATGTTGGTTTTTCTAATATGCTGTAAGAACTAATAAAGCCTAATAAAACACCTGATAATCCATCTGCTAAATCCAGTTCCATATTTTCTGGCTCTATTTCATCAATAACCTCATTACACAGTTTTTCAATCTCATCATTGAAATCCCAGCCAAGAATTAAAGATAAAACCGAAAACATATATATTAATGACATTTTGCCGGAAAACAGCGATACTCCCTCGACAGATTTATCAAGTCTATTCCGAATAGTATTCATTATTAAATGTAGATAGTTTAATACTTTTGAATCATTTGTTATTTTATAATATGCAGCAAAGAAAATTGCATTCCCGGGTAATCCAAAATATAGATCCAATTCTTGACGATCAATTCCCCAATTTGGAAATATATTTACTATATTGATCCAGTCAATTGTATTATCATTTTTATTAATAAAGCAATTATTTATCATTTCTTCTATAATTATATGTGTCTTATCTATTATTGTTTGAAATGAGATTATTGAATTGAATTCATAAAGTTCCACGACATTTTTTGTTGGTTTTTGTAAACTAAAAGTTATGCAAAAAAGTTGTTTTTTTAAATCTTCATTTGAAAAACTATTAAGTCTACTATATAAACCATCATTTGATTCACATGTAAATATATGCTCGCCATCGTTAAAAATATGAAATCTCATATCCTTAAGAAAATAAGGTATATCTCCTCTCCTCAAATTCGCTATTTCGCTGTCTATAATTTCATTTGGTATTCTTTCATCGGCTTTTAACATGTTATATAAAGCTTCGCTTTTCTCTATAGAAGCCAAGTACCTAGGATTCTTAAGTAGTAATAACAATTGCTGATATTTATCAGTGTCTCTATAAATTATTCTACTAGTAAAAGATGGACCTATTATATCACGAAACAATTTTTCAATTTCAAGTTTATTTTGAGTAACTACAGAATACTGAAAGGAAAATCCTTCTTTAATTTCTTCAGTATAATCTCGTGGATCTACATACTGTCCCTTATAACGTGCAATATTTTTTACTTTTTTATATTGTATCTCCTCATAAACAAATTGCATTTGATCAGTATATGGATTTTTGATTACTTCCTTCTTTATCTTGATCCCACCTGCCCCACCTGTAATAGCCGCCATATCACATCCTTTTTTTACCATTTTGCTACCTGATAATACTGGTAACATTTGTGTTACTAAAACAGAGTTGAGAATCCATTGATCAATTGCCGTTACACCAGATTTACCATAATCAAACAACGTTTCAAGATCTGTTATATAAGGCATATCTCTATCTATTATTAGGTTTTCCATATGTATGTCTGTCACTCCACACAGGTAAGCCATATTAAGTAAGGCGCCTATACGTTTATATACCTGTTTTATTTCATCAGTATTCTCACATTGAGTTGCATTTATAAATTCCTGCCAACCATGTGTTTGACAATTTAATGTATGAATTCCCCTTAAGTGAACCTTCGATTTTTTGTTCAAATAATCAATTAAGTTATTCCATATAATATCACTTTCCAAGCTCCTCGGTTTATAAATTATCTTACCCTGTTCAAATTCCAAACATAACACAGTCTTACCATGCTGGTGTCGATCAGAATTCATCTCAGTAAGCTTTACACACTCCCCTAAAACTCTAAATTTTTTTCGCAACTCTTCAATATCATTATTTAAGTGCTCTTGAACATCTACACAAAAAGAAAACCTATCTATAATAGCCCGTTCTATCTTGGACTTTAATACTGGAAATCGATCCATTATATAGGCTTGATACTGACTTTTTACTAAAATATCATTAAAATAATCATATCGGTCATATGCGCTATTCCCAATCAGTTCTTGCCTGCATTCATTAATAAGATAAACTAGCGTTTTTGCGGAGATATCAAATATAGCTTCTTTACATGTGTCCACAAAATATTTATAGAAAACAGGTTTTAATCTTGCTTTATAATTCTTTCCTTTTATATTTAATAAGAATTGTGTTTCTACATATTTTTTAAATATGTCCACTGTAAATATCCTCCTAGATAGTATCCTGGTATTTTTTTTGGATAATATAATTAATAAACACAAAAACAAATAGCCATATTAATTCAACTATTAAATATCCTGACAGATTAGGAATGCCGGCTATTGGTGGTTCTTCATTAAAAATCGACAATAGCCCAATAGGAGATAGTTTTTTAGTGCCTGTAATACTATCTAGAATACCTATAATCAATGGAATTATTACTGCAAGAAAATTTACAATTCTGACATTCTTTATTATCAATACAATATCATATAAGAAGAAAATAAAGCTAGTTATCGGAATTATAGTTATAACATATAAAGCAAACGCCTCCGTAATCTCTCTCATACTCAAATCATATGTACCCCAAAATAAAATTCCTATTGTCGTCACACAGATAAAAGAAATTACTATAAACCCCAATACTACAAATGTTGTAAATAGTAACTTTCCAATAAAAAAATTTATCTTATTGACGCCTGTCATAATTATATATTTATAACATCCAGTTTTAAAATCCTCAAAGTAAAGATTGGCCAAAATAATTCCTAACAACATTAAGCTAAATAATGTGCTACCCTGATATAAAACATCTGTACTTGCTATCCATATATATTTCATAGATGTGAAATCTTGTAACAGAGAATTCATTTCATTTTCTGAAGCATTTGAATAAGCAAAAGCTGACGAAAGGGTAAATAATAATATAAAACAAATAAAAATTAGAAATCCTTTCTTTTGTGAAAGCTTATAGAAATCCATTTTGAATATTTTCATCACTACACCTCTTTATTCTTTACTACATATCTCAAGGCAAAAACCAATATAACTGAATAGATTATTACACCCAATATATTCTTTATTAAAAGATTAATATTAGAATATCCCCAAATATAAATTAGTGCCGATGTTGGAAATATTCCTCTCATATTAGGAAAGTAATTATCCAGAATATAAAACAATAAAAATAATACAAGTACTATCCCAACAGTTTTCCCAAATTCCTGATACGTAACTGACACAATAGCAGTAAATAACTCCCAAATTATCAATGGTATACTTGCAACTAATAGTAAAATAAACTGCTTCAAATAAGAAACAGTTATTATTTCTTTATTTCCAAGTAAATAAGCAATGGATGTCAATCCCACTCCTAATATGAAGTATAAGAAAAAGATTGTAATTACGGATGTGACAATTTTGGTAATCATCCAATTTTTTCTAGATATTTGAGAGAATATATACTTAATGCATCCGGATTCGAAATCTATGGTCCATATAAAAGCACATACTACAATACACAATATAGGCATAATAAGTGCTGTTTCACCCGATAATACATTATTTACTTCTATATAATCTATAAGTATAGTGTTTTTTATTGTTTTATATGAATTATCATAAATATAAATAAGATTAAGCACTGCAACAGATAAAAAAGCACTCAAAGTTATCATATACATAAATACTTTATTGGTCTTGTGTAATTCTGATCTTATAAAGTTAATTCTCATTGTACTTTAGCCTCTCCATAAAGAAATCTTCTAAATCATGTGTTATTTTCTGGATGTCTTTTATATGCATATGATTTTCGACAAATACAGAACTGATATTACCAATATCAGATTTTTGTATTTCTATTACTATTTTATTATTATCCGCTGACTTAATTGTAGCCAAATCATTCAATATTTTAGAAACTCTATGTACATCAATATACTCATCAAACTCTAGCATATATTGTTCTTTATCAGAACTCAATAAAGTTTTGACATTGCCTTCTGTCACAATTTTCCCATTAGATATAATTGCGACACGATTGCACATTTTTTCAATTTGACTCAGTATATGTGAAGTTATAATAAAAGTCTTATTTTCCTTCTTTGCCAATTTCAAAATAAGATTTTCGATTTCAACGACGCCTACCGGATCTAAGCCATTAGTTGGTTCATCTAATATAATAATATCAGGATCATTTAGAAAAGCTCTGGCTATTGATAGTCGCTGCTTCATTCCCATTGAGTAATTTTTTACCTTTTTCTTATCGTTTACATCTAAGCCTACTAATTTTAAAACGTCACTAACTCTCGTTTTAGGTACATCATATAATTCGGAAAAAATAAATAAATTTCTTTTTGCGTCTAAATACTCATAAAATGCCGGATACTCTATTACAGCTCCAACTTTCTTTGGTGTCTCTAAGTCGTGCATAATACTGCCTTTAACTTTGATTTCACCAAAATCCTTCTTGATGAGTCCTAAAATAATCTTCATTAAGGTAGTCTTTCCAGATCCATTAAGACCTAATAGTCCATATATTTCGCCTTTGGAAATAGATAGTGTAACTCCATCCAAAACTTTTATATTATTAAAACTTTTTTTCACATTATTTATTTCAATTATCTTTTCCATAATTCTTACTCCCTTTAAAACTTAAAATTTTTGAAATGCACATAATAATAATTATAAGCAAGTATCCCTTTATCTCAATTATACCGCCTAATACTCCTCCTCTACTGTTCACACCTAAACTAAAGTTGTAGATTATTTGTATGACTATTGAGATAGAAACAAGCGATACAAATAGAACTGATATTATATTATAGATAATATACTCCACTAGCTTTCTTTTCTCTCCGCGTATTATCGAAATGATTTTCTTTCCTGATATTCTACGTAAATTAGGTATTTTTAGTATGTTTGTTAAAATAAAATATCCATCTAAAGGTAAAAATGGAACAAGATTCATTACAATGAGGCCAAGATTATTAAAAGCTATTAATAGCATTATTTCCCGCAGGGTTCCAAACGAAAATGGTAAAAACATTACAGAAACACTAAATATAAATGCATTCATAATAATCCCAGCTGCGTGTACTAATATTCTTTGCTTTCTTGGTAAAGTGTAAATACCGGGAATAGTAATATAAATAATTGGCGTAAATAAATAAATGGATATGGATACCTTTTGGGGTATTAATCTGTAATGTGCAGCTACAATAGCATGAGCCATTTCATGGAGTAATACACATATTGTTGTAATAACGGTTGATATAATTATACTGATGAACACAGAATCGAATAAATTATATATATTCAGCTTTACTATTGATATGCCAAACTTAGGTAAAAGTACAGTAGCTATCAATATTATCGCAACCAAGAATACACAAAATGGAATACTGACAATGTGAGCGCACCGTCTAAATATACAGTTCAATTTATCTCCAATATTAATATCCATAATACTAAAACCATATTTTTGAAATTCGTTTAATATCACTTCCTTTTTATTTGTGTTTTCAATTAGTCCTGCTTGTTCAGCTATATTGAATAATTTTAAAACATCTATTTCTTTATGATTGTCCTTATAAATCTTAACAATATCGTCAATAGTATGTTCTCCATCGAAAAGCTTATAGACACCAATAATATCATCAACATTTTTTTCTGATGCCATAATAAATCTATCCTTTTTTATACTTCCAACAGTATATGTAGTCTTTTTTTTATCTCGATACAGCTCATATTTTTCAAGGTCTTCAACAATGCGTGGTTTTATGTCAATACGGCTCACTATATCTCCAGCTTTCTATTTTAAGTTCGATAATTCTAATATAACTCTTTCAGTTAATTCTTTTAAAAATTTACACTGTTCACCAGAAGGCACAAATGGGTCATTTGTTTCAAAATAATTGCTCCCCATGCATCCATTACATAACAAATTATTAAAGCAGTTGCTACAAGGCAATTGTTTACACTTATTAAAGGAATATGTGTTCTTTGCTTTTTTTAAACTATTCATGAATTCATCTTTATTCATTTTTGTATTTGCAATATTATGTGCTTCGATGTCTGTCATCATGAAGCATGGATAAACGTTTCCATCAACGTTTACTGAAAAGGTATCAGTACCAGCTCCACAAATTTTGCAATCACCACATTTATGCTGAAGATTGTAAATAATATTTCTTACTTTAAATATAATGTTATTTTTCTTGATATTTTCACTTGATATAGTTTCTAAGAAATCTTCATAATTCGTAAGTGCTAATTCATGTGTTTTTTCTATGCTCACGGGTGCAACATGAACGTTTTCAATATTAAACCTTTTTTTGAAAAAATTTAGCAAATCAACTATTTTAATTCCTTGATCATGATGATATTTTGTATATGTCACTTCTATATTTGGCAAAATATTAGCTTCTTTTTGTATCCGTTCTATATTTTTTGATATAATGCAATAAACTCCTTCGTGATTTTTATTCACACGTAATTTGTCGTTTATTTCACGTGGTCCATCACAACTAATAGTAACCGCTATATTATAGACTGAAAGTATTCGCAATATATCGTCATTTATGATTGTTCCATTGGTAACAATCCCAAATTGTGGCATAATATGTATTTTTTCTGTTTTATATAAGTTTGTTATATACTCGCATACATATTCCATTAGTTGATAATTTAATAAGGGTTCTCCTCCGAAAAATTGTACATATTGAATTTCCTTGAACATATAGATAAACTTATCAATAGCATCTTTCGCTGTTGCACTATCCATTAAACTATCTTTAGAGTGATAGTTTCCTCCATTCGCATAACAATACTCACATTGCAAATTACAACTATTGCTTATATTTAAAATCAATTTTCTTAAAATAGGATATTCAGTGGCTATAATAGCTAACTGTTCATCGCGCTTCAATACTTTTTTGATGCTTGCTATCTCTTCTGAAGATGTCGAATATCTTCTTTCAATAATAGAGTGATCAATATTTTGTAGCATAGCGTTAATAATTTCATCTGTATGTTCATTTATTCTATAGAACTCTAATCTATTAGATAAAAACAGTACTCTATCGCTACCATTTCTAATAATGTGAATCATAGTAAATCTCCTTTATTTAAATAGAGCCTCCCCAGATAGGGAGGCACCATTATAGATTTTCATATTAACATTATTTAACATTATGGAGTAAGGTTCCCTTTTTAGAACCTTACTCCTGTTGTCAGAAGGTTATCTAGTGGCATCCAAAACCGAACCAGCCGTGTGGACAATAGATGCCAAAGCTTGGTGTAACTGTTTCTTCCATCAGCTCAACATCTTCCAAATCAACCTTTTCCAGCACAACATTCTGCATTTCCTTTTCATCGGTCTTCATGGTATACGCCTCCTTCTTGAATATGTATTAGTAGTTTTTCACTTCATGTTTAAGTATACTTGAGCTACTTTATTTTGTCATGGTACTTTTGTGCACTAATTCTCTAATTATAAAAATAAAGACCATCTCAAATTCCCGTTCTTCCTCATGCTGATTTTCATAATCCAAAGTTGAAATATATTCATTTGCTAAAATACTATTATCTTTTTCATGCATTAAGACAAACATGTTTAGTATTCCAGGCGATTCTGAACCGCCAGGAGTACATTTTCAACGCAATATTCACATATTTTTAATGATTCCTTTTTCCAGATGCACATTTCAGATAAACGGAGCCCCTTTCCCGTATCAGCGGTGTAAGAGGCTCGCACCAGCGGTGCGTTATCCGTTTACTATTACTTGCTAATAGGTTCCATATTTCTCATGTTCTTACCATTCATCTCCAATCGATAGGCTCTGCTAAGCATGCGTGCAAAGCACGCCTCTGCATAAGTATGATCTTGAAACATATCGTACCAGGTAGATACAGGGAACTGAGAAATGATAAGAATGGATTTATGAGGATCTCGACTGTCGAATACCTCGAATAAATTTCGGCATTTATTCACATCCAGGTTCATCAATCCGAAATCATCAACAACAAGAAGATCGTAGCCTGCGAACAGATTTAACTCTTCTTGGTATCAGTACACCTTTCTGCAAATAAGTAAGTTCTGCCTGATATTTCACTATCATATACTCAATCCGCCATTGCCCTTGCGCAACTGCATTTTCTAATAAGTTCATATTATCACCTAATTATAGTATACCAACATTTAAATCAAGATCAATCTTTTTGTGTTATAACTATCTATATTGTAGATTATACTTCATTTTCTCCTATTATTCTGTTATAATTAGCCAAATTGGTTTTTAGATTTCCAATATATGTAACCCATGGAATATTTTAATCATCATATTTTCCTTTCCTAGATGGATTCAGAATTCCATCTACAAAATCAACAAGTTGTTCTGGAATAGGTAAGCCAAGTTTTTTTGAATTGTCTAAAATAATGATGCATTCATAGGATATATAAAACCATAATGCGATTGTCCGCAAAGATTCACCACTTTGAATCAAGAAAGTATCGATTGTATTCGCAATGCCTATTAATAAAAATATAGCACATTTATTTGCAATCCAACGCACAATAGACTTTATTGAAAACTGGTGTAAAGAAAGAAACCATAAGGCTGACGCTAAACACTCAACAGCAATAAAAATCATCAAAGACAATAATAAGTTGTCTAAGCCACCTAAAAACCAAATTAGAATGCCAATAAATCCACCACAATTACTAATATAGGACATATGTATTCTCCTTTCATGTATAAAGTATTTTTGCTTTTACATTTCAAATTATATTTTAGGTCGGATAAGATGTCGTTTACTTGAAGTTGCAGAAAGTTGCAAGAAAGGAGTGATTATATGTTAACGTTTGCAAAGCTTGCAAATGAATTAATTTATGCCACCAAACTCACTAATGAAGATTTAGTTAACATTCTTTTAGCTTGTGTCTATGAACCATTAGATCTAAAAGATAAAAATGGCAATCCATATTATGCCGGAAAAGGTGAATGCAGTTATTTGCTAAAAGGAAAAAGAGACGTAAAACTTGAAATTCAACGAGGTACTAGTAAAAAAGAAGTAATCGACCATGCAGAAGCATATTTCGAAAGCTTCCTTATTTCTAAAATTCTGCCTTCCCTTCTTGACGATTTTTTAGAAAATATGAGAACGATAATTACATATGATGCTTCTATTTCTGAACCAAAAAAGGAAAAATTGTTATCAATAGCAAATAAGGGAAGCTTGGCCAACTTTTTAGCGAATGTGTGTCTTTATGTAATTAGTAGGCCTAATACGTTTCAAGATGAAACAATGTGTACCAATAACCTTCCGGAGCAAAATAAATATTTTAGTGGACGAGTAGATGTATTGGAATATATTGATTCACTTTTTAATAAAGAAAAAAAAGATACTATTAGTATTTGTCAAACCATTTCAGGTCTTGGAGGGATTGGGAAAACACAACTCTCCATTCAGTATGCCTATAATTACCATTACAAATATAAAACTTGCATTTGGTTTGTAGATGCAGAAAGCAGTTCTTCTATTTATAATAGTTTTTCTGTTTTCGTACAGCAATTTAATCTTTTTTTACCAAAGAATTATAATACCAAGGATTTACAAAGAGCCATTAAAGCTTGGTTATCAGAAAATCGTGGCTGGTTAGTAATATTAGATAACCTTGAAAATGTAGATACGATACTGCCTTATTTACCTGATAAAATAAACGGACAAATCCTTATAACTACAAGAAATACTCGTCTTGACTATGGAACTCCGTTTCTTCTTAATGTATTTGATTTGAACGAAGCGCTAATTTTCATGAAAAAGAGATTGTCTAATACTAATGAATGCAAAATGGAGTATTACAAGTACAAGGATTTTTCCGAAAAGTCAACTGTGCTGATAAAGCGTCTGGGCTATTTACCGCTTGCATTAGAACAAGCAGCGGCATATATTAAAGAAGTTCGCTGTTCTATTTCTGATTATTTAGAATTATTAAACCAATCAAGCGTTGATGCATTTTCAGACAAATACGCATCACCAGAATATTATACAAGTATTGTTACATCAACATGGAATATTTCATTTGCGGCACTTGAAGATAGTTCACAGCAATTATTAAATCTTTGCGCCTATATGGGAGCTGATAATATTCCCGTGAATTTTTTTGCAGAAATGAGGGATCTGCTTCCGGATCCCCTGAAAAATGCTCTATCAAAACAGTTAACATTAAATCGGGTTGTAACAGGGCTTCGAACGTACTCTTTGGCTAGTGGAACGGTTGAATATATCAATATTCATAGGCTTGTTCAGGAAGTAATCAGGAAGCATCTTGAAATTGAAGAAGGAAATAATTCTGGTGTAAACAGATGGCTCCAATTAGATTTTAATATGTTAGAGTCATATCTTCCTACTTCATGTGAGGAAGCTTATGGTGTATCACAATTTATGCCAATAGCTATTCATGCGGAATCTATTGCTGATCATTATTCTATACTTGTCAAAACAAAAAGTCTAAAATTAAAAATAGCAAACTTGTATGATAAAATAGGCGACTGCTATGACGATTGTGGAATTTTTGATAATGCTTTTAGAAATTATTCGAGTTCGCTTCATATAAAAGAACTTTATTTAGGCAAAAAGCACTCCGAAACAGCGATACAATATGATAATATTGGTTTATTGTATACAAGAACTGGTGACTATTTGGAAGCAGTCAAATGGCATAAGAAAGCTATCCATATTTTGGAGTCAAGCTTAGGTAAAAAAAGCCTTGATACTGCAACTGCCTATAATAATCTGGGATTGGCTTTAGTAAAAAATGGAGACTATGACAAGGGAATTTCTTGGTATCAAAAATGTATCGACATCGAATTAAAAATACTGGGCGATGACCATATTGAGCTTGCTGCAGATTATAATAATATGGGCGAAGCATATCATCAGAAGCACGATGAAGAATCGGCTTTAAAATATTTAAAGCTTGCTCTTGAAATTAAAGAAAAACAGATTGGCTGTATGAATTCAAATATTGCCATTACCTATAATAACCTAGGTAGTGTATATTGGAGACTCAAACAGTATGATAATGCTATAAAATACACCCAAAAATCTCTTAATATTTATAAGAGAATATATGGCGAAAAGCACCCAAATTTTGCTTTAGAAATGGCAAATTTAGCAAGTATATTAGCCGATATGGGTGATTTAGAAAAAGCACGACACGATTATATGATAGCAATTGAAGTAGGAATAAGCAGTCTTGGTTTATCACATCCAGAGACAGCTAAAACAATTGATGGAATGGGGACAACATATCTTTCAGATGGACAAATCAAATTTGCTTTACCATATTTTCTTCTGGCATATAAATTGCTTACTGGCAGTCTTAATCAAAAACATAGTGATGTCATGCTCGTTTATAATCACTTACAAATTGTTCACCAAAAGATGGAGATAATCCAGCCATTCGAAAATTGGTTGTCCATTCAATTAGAAAATTCAATTCAGGAACTGGAAACGGAAATACAGAATAATAATTTTTGTACAAATTTTATTAAAGAATAGCCACCAGAGTAGGTGAGATTATCAGCCAATACAGTTTCTCCTCTTTAAGTAAAGATGCTGTGCGACATTAATCTGCACAGCATCCCTTTTAATCAATCAAATCTTTTTTTGCCGAAGTTCCCGCTTTCCTCCTAGCCTATTTCTTCACAATAATCAATTGAATACAAATTCAAAGGTTTTCTTGATGCCCCACAATAGAAGTTCACTTCTGAACATCTATTATCATATTTGGAGGAATCTGATTTCCATATATCTTCTTGAGTGTTTGATTAAAATAATCAGCAAACCAAACATATTTTTGATGAACATTTGGTATATGATTAGCTGCTAAATTCATTGTAACTAATTTTTTTACTTTCTCAAGATAATTTCTATACGTTTGAATATCATTAAATTCTGTAAACTGTGATAAATAATCCAGAAAAAAGAACCCGTGATCATCTTCATAAAGCAAATCCTTGAGATATTCACACTCTTGTTCTGGTGTATTCGACTCTCCAGGGTATCTTATTCCCATTTCTATTGTCTCTAGATCTATAACAATACGTGGGAATACAGCTGTTTCTTCTTACATTTTGTATGCCTTAATCATTGCCGGTCCAAAACATATCTTTTTATCATGATACATCTGTCCGTATGCGATACCACCTCTAACAAAGATATTTGCGCTTAGTAAATCATTACATAGTAAACGTCAAACCACCCGCCTTGGATAACTAGCATTTTTGTGAGGCACTCTAAAAAACACGAAAAAACTAATAGTTTTTTAGAGGAGGTAAACTATCATGGATTCACTCACCCATAATGTAAGGCGTGCTAACTGGTTAAATATTATAAATCAATGTCAGGAACGACCTGCAAACGTAACCGTCCGACAATGGCTGAAAGACAACGATATCAACGAGAAATCTTATTATTACTGGCTGCGCAAGTTTCGTAAGGAATTATACGACCAGATGCAGATTCCTGCGGTTACTGAAAACCCTACAGAAATTTCTTTTTTTGAGCTCGCTGCTCCGGCATCGGAGAAAGTTGCTTCAATACATGAGTCAACGAATTCAACCACGACTGCGATTATCCGACATGGAGCTGTCACTTTGGAAATATCGAACGATATTTCAGAGGATGTGCTAAGCCTGCTCCTAGGAGGTAATCCATGCTTGAGAACGTTGCTAAAATCACTCGTGTCGTACTTGCATGTGGGACGGTAGATCTGCGCAAAGGCATTGATGGTCTCTCGATGATCATTGGCGATAAGTATAAGCAAAATCCGTTTGAAAAAGGAACTCTGTTCCTATTCTGTGGGAGACGTTCCGACAGAATCAAAGGTCTCCTATGGATGGGCGATGGATTCCTTCTGTTGTATAAACGGATTGAAGCCGGTTCATTATCGTGGCCAAGAACTACGGAAGAAGCTGCGGATCTCACCGAAGAACAATTCAATTGCCTAATGCTTGGTTTAAATCCTCTTGATCCTAAAATAAAGGATGTAACACCGCAAAAGCCTTTTTGAGTTTGTGCAAAACAGAGATTTTTAAAAGACACTTATGGCAGTACAAAAACTATAATGTAGTACAGTTTATAAGCCTTCTTCGCAGCCACCGTGGCGGTCAGAAGAGGCTTGAAACAAACATTTTGAACCTTGAAAACTCTATATTTCCTTGCTTTTATTGACAGTATACAGCCTTACATCAATAGGCATAATGACGAAGAACCAGCACATAAGAATTCGCTAATCCTACACATTTCTGCTATAATAAAAGCAGTTTGAAGGAGCAAAGCAATGGCACAGAAACATACTTTGGAAGAACTGAATAATTGCAGTCGTGAAGAACTGATCACCATTGTTCTTATGATGCAGGGGCAGCTCGATACTTTAAATGACAACATCGAGAAGCTCATAGAACAGGTTCGCATTGCCAATAATTACAGATTTGGCAAACATACAGAGACCTTGAAATCGATCGAAGGTCAGCTCTCATTTTTTGATGAAGCGGAAGCTGCCTGTGATGAGCCTTTCGGGGAGCCTTCTGCTGAAGAGGTCCTTCCAGCAAAGCATAGAGCGAAGAAAAAGGGACAACGGGATCTTGATCTGAAAGATTTTCCGGAAGAGATACTTCCACCGTACAGTGTTTCCGAAGAACAACTTGATGCTTTTTATGGGAAAGGCAACTGGCGTCGTATGCCGGATGAAACATACAAAAGGCTCCGCCATGAACCAGAATCATGGACTGTTGAAATTCATACCGTCGAGGTATATGTAGGAACCGACGGGACGGTGTGAAATTTTTTCTGTAAATTGAGATCTTCTATGATAATTAAGCGGCT